>JACCDY010759420.1_pt1 | contig 21464 bp, 19 predicted proteins | sample 7446391 | NCBI WGS metagenome assembly JACCDY01 (sample SAMN15323451, study PRJNA562643) | freshwater metagenome | isolation source: river surface water | place: USA:Blue River Watershed | collected 2017-08-18 | reverse complement strand
GGCGCTGGCTTCGCGCGCCCAGGTAGCAGGTGTGGGTGTGCTCGACCATGAGGTCCACCAGCGGCTGCCCCCCCAGGTCGCGGGCGAGTGACCAGGTCTGTGCCTTGTCCAGCCACATCAGCGGCGTCTCAATCACCAGCCGCTCGTCCATGCCGAGGCTGATGGCCACCTGCAAGGCCTTTAAGGTGTCATCGCGGCCATCTGGGTAGCCAGAGCAGTCCGTCTCGCACATGCCCCCCACCAGAAATTTCAATCCGCGCCGATAGGCCAGCGTGGCTGCAAAGGTCAGAAACAGCAGGTTGCGACCTGGCACAAAGGTGTTGGGCAGGCCACTGGCCGCCATGGCAATGGCGCGCTCGTCGGTGAGGGCTGAGTCGCTGAGCTGTCCCAGAACGCGCAAGTCCAGCACATGGTCTTCCCCCAGGCGGGTCGACCAAGCGGGAAACTGTTGGCGCAATTCGTCCAGCACCTGCACACGACAGTCCATCTCCACCTGGTGGCGTTGCCCGTAATCAAAGCCCACGGTTTCCACTTGCGCGTAGCGCGACAAGGCCCAGGCCAGACAGGTGGTGGAGTCCTGGCCGCCAGAAAACAGCACCAGGGCAGCGGAAGGGTGAAGCGACATAGCGGGGAGTGTATCGGGCAAGTGTCACTCAGCCGAAAGTGGATGGGGCGTGTCTACAATTCCGCTATGGACACCAAGTGGCTGGAAGACTTTGTCAGTCTGGTCGAGACCGGCAGCTTCAGCCGATCGGCCCAGCAGCGGCACGTGACGCAGCCCGCGTTCTCGCGCCGTATCCAGGCGCTGGAGGCCTGGGCCGGCACAGACTTGGTGGACCGCTCCTCATACCCCACGCGCCTCACTCCAGCGGGTGAAACCTTTTACCCGCAAGCGCTGGAAATGCTGCGCGCCTTGCAAAGCACCCGCACGCTGCTGCGCACCCATGGGGCGGCTGGTCAGGACATGATTGCGTTTGCGGTGCCGCACACCCTGGCGTTCACGTTTTTCCCCACCTGGGTGAGTCGCTTGCATGAGGGTTTTGGCGGCTTCAAGAGCCGGCTCATTGCGCTCAATGTGCACGACGCGGTGATGCACTTGGTGGAGGGCAGCTGTGACTTGTTGATTGCCTACCACCATGCCTCGCAACCCATCGCCCTGGATGCGGAGCACTACGACGTGCTGAGCCTGGGGCAGGAGACCTTGGGGCCCTATGCGCAACCCGATGACCACGGCGTGCCGCGGCATGTCTTGCCGGGTACGCCCGAGCAGCCGCTCCCGTACCTGGGCTATGCATCCGGGGCGTATCTGGGGCAGATGGTGGAGCAAATGCTCAAGCAAAGCCCTGCTGCAGTTCACCTCAACCGCGTTTACGAAACCGACATGTCCGAGGGGCTCAAGGCCATGGCCTTGCAGGGGCACGGCGTGGCATTTTTGCCGCTCAGCGCGGTGGAGCGTGAATTGGAGCAAGGCAAGCTGGTCAGCGCCTTGCCGGCAGGTCTGGAGCAGTTGCAAGGCACCTTGCAAATCTGGGCCTGTCGGGCCCGACCCACGGCGCGTCATCATGTCAAACCGCTGGTGCAAGCACTGTGGGATTTTTTGGTGCAGCAGCATGCAGCAACACATGGGCGACAATCACGGGCATGACCGACACGATCACCCTCACCCGTCCCGACGATTGGCATTTGCATGTGCGCGATGGCGCGCCGCTCAAGACGGTGGTGCCGCACACGGCCGCGCAATTCGCCCGCGCCATCATCATGCCCAACCTGAAACCGCCGGTGACCACCGTCGCGCAAGCGCTGGCCTACCGTGAGCGTATCCTGGCTGCCGTGCCCGCAGGCATGTCGTTTGAGCCCTTGATGACGCTCTACCTCACCGACAATTTGCCCGCAGAAGAGTTGCAACACGCGCGTGAAGCCGGCGTGGTGGCGCTCAAGCTCTATCCAGCGGGTGCCACCACCAACAGCGATGCGGGCGTGACCGACATCCGCAAGACGTACCGCACTCTTGAAGCCATGCAACGGCACGGTCTGTTGCTGCTGGTGCACGGAGAGGTCACCAGCCCCGACATTGACCTCTTTGACCGCGAAGCGGTGTTCATTGACACCCAACTCGAGCCGCTGCGCCGCGATTTTCCTGAACTCAAGATTGTGTTCGAACACATCACCACGCGCGAGGCGGCGCAGTATGTGCAGGCGTCAGCCAGCCACCTGGGTGCCACCATCACCGCGCATCATCTGCTGTACAACCGCAATGCCATCTTCACCGGCGGCATTCGTCCGCACTATTACTGTCTGCCGGTGCTCAAGCGCGAAGTGCATCGCCAGGCGTTGGTGCAAGCGGCCACGAGCGACAGCACCCAGTTTTTCCTGGGAACGGACAGTGCACCGCATCCCGCGCAGCTCAAAGAGCACGCCGTGGGTTGCGCGGGGTGTTACACCGCGCATGCGGCATTGGAGTTGTATGCCGAAGCTTTTGATCAGGCGGGCGCATTACATCGCTTCGAGGCATTTGCCAGTTTCAATGGTCCGGATTTTTACGGTCTGCCGCGCAACACCGGGACCGTGACGCTGCGTCGCGAGACCTGGACACCGCCCGAGTCCTTCCGCTTTGGTGAGGCCGAGCTCAAGCCCTTGCGCTCGGGCGAGACGATGGCCTGGCGACTGCAGGCCTGAAGGCCGGCTTGCAGCTGCGGTTAAACGCACCGTCAGTGACGAGCCAGGGTCTTCCTCGTGTCTGCCTATCCCCCTGACTGGTCGCGCCCTTGGTGGCGTGATTGGCGAGCTTGGGTGGAGCCCGTATGGAGCGAATGGCATCACCAGTTGGCCCAGCAAGCGCCTGACACGAGCTGTCTGCCGGACGTGCTAAATCGCGTGGACCCGTCGTCGCCGGTGCGCTTTGTGCCGCAGGCTGCGTTGGCGCCGGGGCAGTCCTACGAGCACTTCATTTTCACGCAACGCCTGGTACCCACCCGAGACAATTTGCACGATCTGTTCAATGCGTGCTGCTGGCGGCGCTTCCCGCAAACCAAGTCGCGGCTCAACGCCCTGCAAGCCGACGTGATTGGTCGCGACGGGGTGGGCGCCAAGCGCGGCCCCTTGCGTGACGCGTTGACCTTGTTTGATGAAAACGCACTGCTCCTGCAAGCACCGCCTGGGTTGTGGGAGGTGTTGCGGGCGCATGACTGGCACACCCTGCTGGTGACGCACAGTCCCGATTGGTGGGCGGCAGGTCTGGCCCGGACGTCAGCACCGAGTGGTAGCCGGGCAGTGCCTGTTGCAGGTGGGGCAAGCGGCGAAGCGGTCCCGGGTTTGTTGCGGCCCGTTGTCTTTGGTCACGCCTTGCTGGAAAAACTCTGTCAACCCTACAAGTCGATCACGGCCCATGCGTTTTGGGTCGACCCGCAGTTACCCGCCACCGATATCGCCTGGGATGCCTGGTTGGCCGAGCGTTTGGATGCCTCGTTCATGGCCAGCAAACCCTTTCAGCCTTTGCCGGTGATGGGTATACCGGGTTGGTGCGAGGACAGTGCCGATCCTGCGTTTTATGCGGATGCGGAGGTGTTTCGTCCGGTGTCTGTACGCGCACATCACCCCCGGTAAATCCGCCCCTTCACCCCCGTGCTGTTCAGGGGTATTCCCCAGCGAACCTTGATTTTCGGGGGCCGATCCCTACCATCCGAGCCAATGACACCCGTCGGTGTCATCCAGAAAGGTTTTCATGAAACGCATCCTGCTCTTTGTTCTCACCAACCTGGCTGTCATGGTGGTGCTGGGCGTGGTGGCCAGCCTGCTCGGTGTGAACCGTTTTCTCACCGCCAACGGACTCAACCTGACGTCCCTGCTGGGCTTTTCCCTCATCATGGGCTTTGGCGGCGCCTTCATTTCGCTCTTGATGAGCAAGCCCCTGGCCAAGTGGAGCACGGGCGCGCAGGTGATCACCCAACCGCAGTCGGCCGATGAACAATGGATCGTCGACACCGTGCGCCGTTTGTCCGAGAAGGCCGGCATTGCCATGCCCGAGGTGGCCATCTATGAGGGCGAACCCAACGCTTTTGCGACCGGCGCGTTTCGCAATTCGGCACTGGTGGCCGTCTCGACCGGCTTGCTGCAAGGCATGACCCGCGAAGAGGTGGAGGCTGTGCTGGGCCATGAGATCGCCCACGTGGCGAATGGTGACATGGTGACCTTGACCCTCATCCAGGGGGTGCTCAACACCTTTGTGGTGTTCCTCAGCCGGGTCGTTGGCTACGCGGTGGACAGCGTCTTGCGTCGTAACGATGAAGAGAACACGGGCCCTGGCATGGGCTACTACATCACCAGCCTGGTGCTGGACATCCTGCTCGGTTTTGTGGCCAGCATGATCGTGGCCTGGTTCAGCCGCCAGCGCGAATTCCGCGCCGACAGCGGGGCGGCGCAATTGATGGGGTCACGTCAACCGATGATTCATGCCCTGTCTCGCCTGCAGCAAATGCAAGCGGGCGAGTTGCCGAGCAGCGTGGCCGCCATGGGCATCACCGGCAACCTGGGCAAGTGGTTTGCCAGCCATCCTCCGCTCGAGGAGCGGATTGCGGCGCTGCAATCGGCGCAGCACTAACCGCGGCGCAGGATGTGGGTCAACCCTGAGTTCTCTCGGCCCACATCCTCGCTACCGCCTCTCCCACCTTGATGCCATCCACCCCGGCTGACAAGATGCCCCCTGCATAACCGGCCCCCTCTCCCGCCGGGTACAGGCCGCGCATGCCGGGGCTCTCCAAGCCCTCGTCTCGGTGAATGCGCAGGGGTGATGAGGTGCGCGTTTCCACGCCGGTGAGCACCGCGTCCGGCAGATCAAATCCACGGATCTTGCGACCAAAGATGGGTAGTGCCTCCCGCACCGCCTCAATCGCGTAGGTGGGCAAGGCCGAGTCCAGGCTCACCGGTTTGACGCCAGGGCGATACGAGGGTTGCACCTCGCCCAGCGAGGTGGACGCACGGCGCGCAATGAAGTCGCCCACCCGTTGCACCGGCGCCTCGTAGGTGCTGCCACCCAGCACAAAGGCGTGGGACTCCAGTTGGCGCTGCAAGACGATGCCAGCCAGAGGATGAAACCCGCCGGGGGCCTCGGTGTCGTGCAAGCGAAGTGGGGGCAGGCTCGGTGCTATCCGAGGCGAGGAGGCGTTGGGGCCGAGGTGGTGATCTGTGCGGGTGGAGGTGTTCGAGGTGGGCACGGCCGGCGCAAAGGCGGCTTCCAAGGAGGCCGCATCCTGCGGATAGTCCCGCGGATCAATGCCCACCACAATACCGGCATTGGCATTGCGTTCATTGCGCGAATACTGACTCATGCCGTTCGTCACCACACGACCCGGCTCCGACGTGGCGGCCACGACCGTGCCTCCCGGGCACATGCAAAAACTGTAGACAGCACGTCCATTGGCTGCGTGGTGCACCAGCTTGTAATCGGCCGCCCCCAGCAGCGGGTGGCCGGCATGCACGCCCCAGCGCGCGCGGTCGATCAGGCTTTGTGGATGCTCGATGCGAAACCCCACCGAGAAGGGCTTGGACTCCATGGGCACACGGTGATGGTGCAGCATGGCAAAGGTGTCGCGCGAGCTGTGCCCCAGCGCCATCACCACCTGACGCGCAGGCAAGGTGGTGCGCGTGCCGTGCGTCTGGTCTAGCACCACCAGCCCCGTCAGATGGGGCACGCCATCCGGACCGATCTCATGCTCGATATCGATCACGCGCTGGTCAAATCGAACCTCACCGCCCAGCGCCTTGATCTGCTCTCGCAGGTTCTCCACCACCTTCACCAGTTTGAAGGTGCCAATGTGCGGGTGCGCAGCGTACAGAATGTCCTCGGGGGCACCGGCCTGCACAAACTCTTGCATCACCTTGCGTCCCAGGTGCCGCGGGTCCTTGATCTGGCTGTAGAGCTTGCCGTCCGAGAACGTGCCCGCGCCGCCTTCGCCAAATTGCACATTGCTCTCGGGGTGCAGCTGGTGCCTTCTCCACAGGTCCCAGGTGTCCTGGGTGCGTTGACGCACGGAGGGTCCACGCTCCAACACGATGGGTCTGAAGCCCATTTGGGCCAACACCAGGGCGGCAAACAAGCCACAAGGACCCAAGCCCACCACCACCGGACGGTCCCCGACCCGCGTGGCGGCGTCGCCGGACGCGATCGCCGGGGCTTGCACCGGCGGGTGCCAGGTCATGTCGGGCGTGGCTTGTACGTGCGGGCGCTGGGCGTGGGCTTGCAGCCAGCGCGCTTCCGCCTCAGGTGAAGTCAGCGCCACATCGACGATGTACACCACACGCAATTGCGACTTGCGCGCATCAAAGCTGCGTTTGAACACCTGCCAGTGCTGAACCTCGGTGGCAGGCACGCCCAGCGTCGAGACCACCAGATCCCACAAGGCGGGTGGTGCGAGGGGCGCGGGTGAGGCGGCGTCGGGCGGGTCAAAGGAAGCGTCGAGCGGGAGCTTGAGCTCGGAGAGTCGAATCATGGCGAGGGGCCCGTGGTGATCGGGCAGGTCATGGATTGAGACCGGATTATCGCTCCGGGGGGATAATCAGGGGGTGAAGCTCGCCAGGCCGTCGCTGGTGCAAGCCGCAAGGCCGGTGCGCAAGCACTGGGTGGAAACACCGCACTGGAGGAACGTCCGGACTGCAGAGGACGGCGCAGGAGGTAACGCCTCTCCACCGTGAGGTGAGGATCAGAGCAACAGAGACGAGTCGCACGGGGCAACCCGTGCGGGTGAAACGGGCAATCTCTGCGCGCAGCAATACCAAGTAGGCCCACAAGGTGCCGCAAGGCGCTCCCCCATGGTTCCGTGGGGTGTGGGCGGGTAGGTAGCACCGAGCCGGGTGGGCGACCCCCGGCCCAGAGGAATGGCGGTCACGCGGGGGCAACCCCGTGCACAGAATCCGGCGTATCGGCGGGCTTCACACTTTTTACATCATCTCTTTGAGCCGCTCCACATGGGCGGTCAAGGAGCGCATGGCCACTGGCCACAGGCGAGGCGGCACGTCGTCATACGCGCGCTCCACCCAGTCCTGCATGCTGCCGTGGGGCAGGGCGCGCATCACCCCCAGAATCTTGGCCTCACGTTGCAGACGGTGGCCCTTGAGGCGACGAATCACATCGGCGGCGTCATAGGCGCTGCCGGCTTCGTTGCCCAGCACATAGCCGTGCGCGGGCAGGATGAACTCGATGCCATCGCTGGCACACGCTGCCAGCAGTTTGTCGAGCGAGTCCAGGTAGTCGCTCATGTGGCCATCAGGCGGGTCGACCACGGTGGTGCTGCCATTGAGTACATGGTCGCCGCTGAAGAGCAGACCGTCTTCTTCGAGCACCAGGCACAGGTGGTTGGCGGCGTGTCCCGGGGTGTGGAGCACACGCAGGGTGTGGGTGTGCTCGGGCCCGGACAGGGTGAGGGTCTCGCCATCCTGCAACTCACGGTCCGGCACGAAATGGCTGGCGGCGCGTGCGGTGGGCGCCGAGCTGAGTCCGAGCACCGGTGGCGTGGCGCCGTGGCGTTTGCACAGCGCTTGCAGCGGCTGGGCACCGGGTGAGTGATCCGGGTGCGAATGGGTGCAGACGATGAAGCGAATATCGCCCCCTGCCGCGCGCCACAGCCGCTCCAGATGCTCGGTGTCGTTGGGGCCTGGGTCGATCACCGCGTAACCACTGTCCGGGTCGCCCACCAGGTAGCTGTTGGTGCCGGGGCCGGTCATCACGCCGGGGTTGGGGCAGGTCAGGCGTTGCAGGTTGCGCAGCAGCGGCACGGCGTGTTCAGACTGCCAGTCCAGGTGGTGGCCCAGCTGTCCATCGGGGCAGGTGAGGGCCAGTTCGCCGAAGGGACTTTCGTGCTCCATGTAGCGCTCTTCGCGTCCGCCCAGCAAGCCCGCGCGCGGACAACTGGTGAACCAGGGTTGCTCGCTGGCACATCCGGCAAGTACCGCCTCCACACGGGCGAAGGTGGTGAGCCGTTGCAGGGTGCGGATGGTGGGAAAGACCATGAAAAACTGACCGTTGGCATGACGCTCCAAAGCGTCGGCAGGCCGCACCCACACGGGCTCGAACTGTTCGGTTTCATCCGCCACCGGGGTCTGGCCTTCTGGCATGCGAGCCACCAGAAACGGAACGTCGAAGCGGCGTGGCAGGTCGCGGTCGGTGATCCAGTGGGTGAGCAGGAACACCTCGTCGGCAGCCAAAGTCAGCTGGTGAGCCATGCATTGCTCGATGAAGGGCGCCTTGCGGTCCAGGCGCGCAATATCGCTGGCCTGTGCATATGAGCCATCTGCCCGTCGGGCGAGGAGAACGCCCAGCTCTTCGAAGCTTTCGCGAATGGCTGCAATGGCTTGCGTGAGGCGCTCATCGGTCTGGGTGGGGCGGCGACGCGCTTGCGTGTGGGCCTGCGCATCGGCCGCATCGATGCCACCCCCCGGAAACACATAGGCACCCGGTGCGAAGCTGGCCGTCATGGAGCGGCGCGTCATCAGCACTTGCAGGCCCTCGGGGCTATCGCGCAACAACAATACCGTGGCAGCAGGGCGTGTGGCAGCAGGGGGACGGGGGGCGTGGAGGCGTTGTGAAGAGCGGACCATGACGCATTATGACCAAAGGGGCATCAATCTTCGGGCTGTATGCCCGTGGCGATGAGCACGCGGGCCACCATGTTGTAGGCCGAGATGGACAGGGTGAGTTCGACCAGGCCCGTGGTGTCCAGGTGTTGCTGCAAGGCGGCAAACAAGGTGTCATCCACCTGAATCTGGCGCGTGATCTGTGCGGCGTACTGCACGATCAACCGCTCCACCGAGCCCAGGTCCGGGTCGTTCACAGGCTGGCAGGGGTCGGCCGCCAGCACTCGCTCCAGAGCGTCGAGCTCTTGTGGTTGGCCCCCCGCCGCCAGAAAGTCTGGCCGGTGATGGTGGTACTCGTAGTGCGCGCCGGTGAGCAATGCCACCGTGCAAATACCCAACTCCAGCCATTTGCGCTCGACCGACAACCCGGTGCGCACATGGCCCATGAAGGTGTTCCAGCCCCGTGCCACCGGCTCGCTCCACAGCAGCACATGGTCTAGGTTGAGCAAGCGGCCCTTGCGGCGGGCCAGGATGGTGTCCACGAGCTCGGCGGGTTGGGGGTTGAGTTCGGGGGTCCAAGGCGTGATGCGGGGGGCGGTGGGCGTATGTGAGGTCATGGTGGATTGATAAAACAGCCACAGGGCGGTGGTCAGACATGCCGCAAACACGGCGTCAGCAGGCCAAGCACACGCCCGCTGAGTCCAGGAATTACACCTCGGCAGCGAGTGGCTGTCCATGGTGTGCACGCCCCTGGGCGACAAGGCTTTCGCCTGGCCCGATAATGACACCTCATGCACATCCGTTTCACCAAGATGCAGGGTGCCGGCAACGACTTCATCGTGCTGGACGAAACCCGCGGTCGCCTGGGGCTGAGCACGGCTCAGTACCGCTGGTTGGCCGACCGCCATTTCGGTATCGGGGCGGATCAGATTCTCAGTGTGCGCGCCGCATCGCAGCCAGAGGTGGATTTCGAGTACGTCATCCACAACGCGGATGGCGGCGAGGTGGAGCACTGTGGCAACGGCGCTCGCTGCTTCGTGCGCTTTGTGCGCGAGCAGGGGCTGACCGACAAAACCTCGGTGCGCGTCAAGGTGCACGGCGGCATCCTCGAATTGAATGAGCTGAGCGATGGTCAGGTCCGGGTGGACATGGGCGCGCCGGTGTTCGAGGTGCCTCGCATACCTTTCGACCCGGCCCAGGCCACACGCATGCCGCGCCCGGACGTGGGGTGGGAAACCTGGCGCTTGCAACTCTCCGATGGCAGCACCCCTGAGGTGGCTGTGGTGTCGATGGGCAACCCGCATGCGGTGCAGTGGGTTGACGATGTCGACACCGCGCCCGTACTGACCCAAGGGCCGTTGATCGAGCACCACCCGGCCTTTCCTCGCCGCGTCAATGTGGGCTTTGTGCAAACCCTGAGCCGCTCGCACGTGCGCTTGCGCGTGTTTGAACGCGGGTCCGGCGAGACACTGGCCTGTGGCACGGGGGCCTGCGCCGCCGTGGTGGCTGGTATTCGCTTGGGCAAGCTCGACCCCGAGGTGCAGGTGCACACCCATGGGGGTGTGCTCACCATTGCCTGGGAGGGCGAGAGTTTCCCAACTCCCGCAGGGACGCCCTCTGTTTTGATGCGTGGCCCCGCCACCACTGTTTTTCACGGCGAGATCGATATTCCGACATGAACCCTTCCTCCATGAACCCCATCACCGAAGACGACATCGCCAACTTTTTGGTGAACTCGCCAGACTTTTTTGCGCGACATGCCGAGTTGCTGTCAGCCGTTCGCCTGACCAGCCCGCATGGCCAGCGCGCGGTCAGTCTGCAAGAGCGTCAGGCCGAGATGTTGCGTGAAAAGATCCGAGCGCTGGAGTTGCGCATGATGGACATGATTCGCAATGGCAACGACAACGCCATCCTGGCGGATCGGTTGCATCGGTGGTCGCAAAGTCTGTTGCTCACCCGGGTGAGTCGTGATTTGCCCCCTACCCTCACCGAGCAACTGCAGGCGCAATTCATGGTGCCGCAGGTAGCCCTGCGGGTGTGGGGCGTGGCCGATGAGTTCACCATCGAACCCTTCGCGCAAGGCTGCAGTGAGGACGTGCGCACCTTTGCCAGTGGCTTGGTGCACCCGTATTGCGGTGTCAACACGGGCTTTGAGGCCGCGCAGTGGCTGCCCGAGCCGGCGGCTGCGCAGTCGCTGGCGATGGTGGCATTGCGCCCCCGCACCGAGCCACAAACCGCCGCCTTGGGCGGTGCCCCCGAGCGCGGTACCCAGCCCCCGGCCATTGGACTGCTGGTGCTGGCCTCGCCCGACCCGCAGCGCTACCACGCCGGCATGGGCACCGAGTTTCTCGAGCGCATGGGCGATATTGCCAGCGCTGCCCTGAGCCGGTTGCGCTGAGCAGCCCCCTCCAGCCCAGATGCGCGACCAGGCCTGCGCCCACTGAGCCACTCTCACGCACCCGGCCATGAGCGCAAGCTCCTTACCCCAGCACGAGGCACCCGACAAGCTGCCACCGCTCGTGCGGCGTTACCTCGACCACGTGCAATTTGAAAAACGCCTGGCTGCACGCACCCTGGCCTTGTACACCGAAGACTTGCGCAAGCTGTGCGCGTCGGCGCAACAGGCAGGGGTCGACCTGGAGCAGGTGCAGCCTGCGCACATTCGGCGCTGGATGGCAGGCATGCACGCCACAGGCCGAAGCGGTCGCGGCATTGCGTTGATTCTGTCGGGGTGGCGCGGTTTTTACACCTGGTTGGCGCGTGAAGGCCGACTCTCGGCCAACCCGGTGCAGGGCATTCGCGCCCCACGCCAGGCCAAGCCCTTGCCCAAGGCCTTGAGCGTGGAGGAAGCGCTGCAATTGGCCAACCACCAGGAGCCCGACGCCGACCCCTGGGTGGAAGCCCGTGACGCGGCCCTGGTGGAGTTGCTGTATGGCAGCGGGTTGCGCGTGGGTGAGTTGGTGGGGCTGGACTGCAGTCCGTCGGACCAGGCACGGGGTTGGCTCGATCTGGGCGCCGGGCTGGCCCATGTGCTGGGCAAAGGGAGCAAGCGTCGTAGCGTGCCGTTGGGGGGGCCTTCTGTTCAGGCTGTACAACGTTGGCTGGACGTGCGTACTGTGGGCGCACCCCCTGGCTTGGTGCTGGATGAGTGGGCGCTCTTTGTCGGTCCGCGTGGGCGGCGAATCAGCGCCCAGGGTGTGTGGCAGCGTTTGCGAACCCGCAGCCAGCGCGCGGGCGTGGCCGTGCCGGTGCACCCGCACATGCTGCGTCACTCGTTTGCCAGCCATGTGCTGCAGTCCAGTGGCGACTTGCGCGCCGTGCAGGAATTGCTGGGACACGCCAGCATCAGCACCACCCAGGTCTACACGCGACTGGATTTCCAGCACCTGGCCAAGGTGTACGAGGCGGCCCATCCGCGGGCGCGCAAGAAATCGTAGGGCAACACGTCGCTGAGGCGGTGCTTCCCGCCGAAAGTCGGGCGGTTGGCCGGCCTGAAGGACAATACCCGGCATGAAAATGATCAAACTGCGGCCCGGCAAGGAGCGCTCGGCGCTGCGCCGTCATCCCTGGATTTTTGACAGCGCCGTGGGGCGCGGCGGTGCAGACCCGGGCGAGACGGTTCGAGTCGAGTCGGACACCGGCCAGTTTCTGGGTTGGGCCGCTTTCAGCCCCACCTCCAAGATCCGTGCGCGCATCTGGAGCTTTGACGAGACCGGACGGATCGATGCCGGTTTTTTCGAGCGTCGGCTGTCCCAGGCTATCTCGGCGCGCACCCGCTTTGACATCCGAAGCGACGGCATGCGGCTGGTTCATGGCGAGTCTGACGGCCTGCCAGGCCTGATCGTGGACCGCTACGGTGACACGCTGGTGGCGCAATTTCTCTCCAGCGGCACCGAGCGCTGGAAAAGCGTCATTGCCGACAGCTTGCTGTCCTTGACGGGGCTGGCCAGGCTGTACGAGCGCTCGGATTCCGGGGTGCGCCAGCTCGAAGGCTTGCCCGCCGCCACCGGTTGGCTGCGCTGCCCCGCTGGCGACGAGCAGCGCACCGAATTGACCCTGCGCGAGCACGATTGGCAACTCACCCTGGACATCGTCGAAGGCCACAAAACCGGCTTTTACCTGGATCAGCGCGACAGCCGGCACCTGTTTGCGGAGCACGTGGCCCGCTTGAAGCTGGCGCGTGTCCTCAATTGTTATTGCTACACCGGGGGCTTCAGTGTGGCGGTCTTGGCCGGCATGCGCCGAAGCGGCCAGCTGGCGCAAGGCGGGCACGTCACCTCGATCGACTCCTCGGCGCCCGCCATTGCCCGTGCGCGGGGGAATGCGCAGCTCAATGGTTTTGAAGAGGCCAACGCTTCGTTCCTCGACGCCGACGTCAACCAGTCCTTGCGCCAGTTTCACCGCGAGGGCCGCACATTTGACGCCATCGTGCTCGACCCGCCCAAGTTTGCCCCCACCGCAGCCCACGCCGACCGCGCCGCGCGTGCATACAAGGACATCAACCGCCTGGCCTTCAAGATTCTGGAGCCGGGGGGCGTGCTGTTCACCTTCAGCTGTTCCGGCGGCATAGGCGCGGAGTTGTTCCACAAAATCGTGGCCTCGGCGGGCACCGATGCGGGGGTGGATGGTTACATTTCGGCGCGTCTGCAGGGCGCACCGGACCACCCCATGACCATCACTTTTCCCGAGGGCGAGTACCTCAAGGGCCTGATCGTGGTCAAGAAGGCAGCTTGACCCCCCGTCTGATCCGGTCGATCACCAGCCTGGGGCCTCAGGGGTCACCTGCCTGGAGCCTCAGGGGTCATCGGGCCGCCGGCGATTTCAGGGTGGGTGCGTTAGCGCACACAAACTAGCCAAGGTGCCAAGCCCTCCTGTGCGGGCTTGAATTGGCGGCTACACTGCCGGATTCCCCTGTTTGCGCCCCCGGGCCTACTCGAGACGGTCTTCCTATGTTGATTCCTGCCACCATCCTCACCGGTTTTCTGGGTTCCGGAAAAACCACCTTGCTCAAGCGCGTGCTCACCGAGGCCCACGGCCAGAAGATTGCGGTCATCGAGAACGAGTTTGGCGAGGAAAACATCGACAACGACATCCTGGTGTCAGACACCAACGAGCAAATCATCCAGATGAGCAACGGATGCGTGTGCTGCACCATCCGCGAAGACCTGCGCACCACCCTGCGTGACCTGGCCGAGAAGCGCCGCAAGGGCGAACTCGACTTCGAGCGTGTGGTGATTGAAACCACCGGCCTGGCTGACCCCGGCCCCGTGGCCCAGACTTTCTTCATGGACGACGAAATTGCTGAAGGCTTCTTGCTCGACTCCATCCTCACCCTGGTGGATGCCAAGCACTCGGCCCAGCAACTCAACGACCGCCAGGAAGCGCGCCGCCAAGTGGGGTTTGCGGACCAGATCTTCATCAGCAAGTCCGACCTCGTGTCGCCGCAGGAACTCGACGCCTTGCAACACCGCCTCAAGCACATGAACCCCCGTGCGCCGCAAAAGGCGGTGCACTTTGGGGATGTGTCGCTGGCGGAGGTGTTTGACCTGCGCGGCTTCAATCTCAACGCCAAGCTGGATATTGACCCGGATTTCCTGAACGATGGGCATGACCACGAGCACGGCGAGCACTGCGACCACCCGTCGCATCAGCAGGGCCACGACCATGGCCACGCCCATGGCGAGCATGATCATGAGCATGGAGAGCACTGCGACCATCCCTCACACCAGCACGGGCAGGGCCATCACCATCACCACGATGACGACGTCAAGAGTTTCGTGTTCAAGTCGCCGCGCGCCTTCGACCCCGCCAAACTCGAGGATTTCCTGGGTGCCATCGTCAATATCTATGGCCCGCGCATGCTGCGTTACAAGGGGGTGCTCAACATGAAAGGCACCGAGCGCAAGGTGATTTTCCAGGGCGTGCACCAGCTCATGGGCAGCGATTTGGGGCCGGCGTGGGGCCCGGATGAGGCCCGGATTAGCAAAATGGTGTTCATTGGTATCGATTTGCCACGCGATATTTTTGTCCAGGGTCTGGAACAGTCCTTAGTCTGAGTACAATCCGCGCGCCGCTCACGCCGGGGTCTTGTTGTCCCCGGTCGTCTGGGGTACTCATTCCATAGAACATGCACGATACCAACAGCGCCCTTGTCAAAGCCCGTCCGGGGCAGCGCTGCCGGATTGTGAGGAGACGCCCGTGAAAGCCCCTGCCCGCTCCAGTACCGCCAAGGCCAAACCCGCCGCTCGACCCGCCGCTTCGGCCAAGGCCAAGCCTGCGGCCAAGAAGCCGGTCGCCAAACCTGCAGTCAAACCTGCAGCCAAAGTGACCACCTCATCAGCGGGGAAGGCGGGCAGCAAAGCAAATGGCAAACCTGTCAAACCTGTGGCCAAACCCCAGGCCAAGCCGCCCGTGAAGCCCGCGGCCAAGCCAGCATCCCGAGCCACGGGGAAAGCCCCGGCCAAGGCAGCGGTCAAACCAGCGGCCAAACCATTGGGTAAAGCACCTGTCAAGGCGCCTTTGAAAGCACCCGCCAAGGTGCCCGCCAAGACACACGCTAAGACACCCGCCAAGGCTCCTGTGAAACCCTCGGCCAAGCCGACATCCGGCGCTGGCAAGTCTGCCGCCAAAGCAGCCCCCAAAGCAGCCCCCAAAGCAGCGCCTAAAACCGCTGCCAAGCCCGCATCGAAAGTTGCCCCTACCACCCAACCCAAGGGAGTTGCCCACACCACAGCTTCTAAGGCTGTGAGCAAGCCCGCGGGCAAGCCTGCTGCTGCACCCAAAGTCCCCGTCAAACCGCTGGCCAAGGCTGCAGCACCCCAGGCCAAGGCAGCCCCCGCACCCAGCAAACCTGTCGCTGCACCCGTGGCCAAGGGAGCTTTGGCTCCTGCAGTCGCCGCCAGCCACCCCTCCGTTGCACCAGAAGCCACGCCACGCAAGTCTTCCCGGGCTGCGAAGGCTGCCGCGATGGTGCCCCCTCCTCCGGCCCCCGTGGTGGCTTCCACAGCAGCGAAATCCAGCTACGGACCTGCCAAAGCCCCACCTCCTTCATTAGTGCCTGTGATTCCCAAAAAAGACGCCAAACTCGCCAACAACTGGAAGACCAAGTCGATCGAGCAATTGACCGATGCCGACTTGATCGCCATGCCTGATGCCGAGTACATGAACGACGTGCAGATGGCCTATTTCCGTCGCAAACTCGTGCAACTCAAGCAAGACATCCTGGCCAATGCCGGGGAAACCACCGAGCACCTGCGCGAAGACACGGTGATCGTGCCCGACCCGGCTGACCGCGCCACCATCGAGGAAGAGCATGCCCTGGAGTTGCGTACCCGTGACCGCGAGCGCAAGTTGCTCAAGAAGATTGAGCAATCCATCCAGCACATTGACTCGGGTGACTACGGCTACTGCGATGAAACCGGTGAACCCATCGGGGTCGGTCGTTTGTTGGCTCGCCCCACCGCCACCTTGTCGCTTGAAGCCCAACAACGCCGAGAGTTGAAGCAAAAAATGTTCGGCGATTGAGCCCTGTTGAATGGGGCGTGCTGGCGTTGCGTTGGCGCCCCCACAGACACCAGCCTCCTGCGGGAGGCTTTTTTACTCCTCAAGTCCCACATTCAGTGGGTTTTCTAAGTGCTTAATTTAGAACGAAAAATTCTTTTCGTTCGCTTATCGGAGTCAACTCTAAGTCGTTGATTTCATTGAAAAAAATCGTATTCCCCCTCTTGCGGCGTTGCAATTTCCTGTTACAGTGCAAAAAAGTGCAATTAAGTGGTGGAAAGTGTCAACATGACTTTTCACCACGGCGTTGCTGTTGTTCCCAACGGGGTCGATACGGTCGTGTTTCAAGGTGCATCTTCACTGAGTCTGGATGGCAAGGGTCGCTTGTCGGTGCCGACGCGTCACCGTGACGTGTTGCAGGCCACCGCGCAGGGCCAGTTGACCATCACGCGGCATCCGCACGGGTGTCTCATGATCTTCCCGCGCCCTGAGTGGGAGAAGTTCCGTGAGCGCATCGCCTCTCTGCCCATGAGTGCCCAGTGGTGGAAGCGCATCTTCATGGGCAACGCCATGGACGTGGACATGGACGCCACCGGACGTGTGCTCATTTCTCCCGAACTGCGCAGTGCCGCGGGCATTCAGAAGGACACCATGCTGCTGGGCATGGGCAATCACTTCGAACTGTGGGACCGCGCCAGCTACGACGCGCAGGAAACGCAAGCCCTGCAAGGCGACATGCCCGATGTGTTCAAGGATTTCTCCTTCTGAGAGCAGGTGGTGGACTCGACATGGACACACATCACGGTTTTATTGCACGAGGCAGTTCAGGCCCTGCAAGTGCAGCCGCAGGGTACTTACGTCGACGCCACGGTTGGACGTGGCGGGCATTCACGTCTCATCCTGTCTCAGCTCGGTCCGCAGGGTCGGCTGATTGTGTTCGACAAGGACCCGGAAGCCATCGCGCAGGCGCAGGCCTTGAACGATCCCCGCATCACCATCCGGCACGAAGGCTTTGCCGCCCTGGCCAGCTTGCCCCACGGTTCGGTGGCGGGCTTGCTGATGGACCTGGGGGTGAGCTCACCCCAAATCGACAACCCGGCGCGAGGGTTTTCCTTTCGCGGCGATGGCCCGCTGGACATGCGCATGGATCCCCGCGGTCACAGTGTGCGGGAATGGCTGGAGACAGCCTCACAGCAGGACATTGCGGAGATCATTCGTGACTATGGCGAAGAACGGTTTGCTGTTCCGATTGCAAAGGCGATTGTTGCTCGCCGACAGGAACGGGGCGCTCCTGCAACCACCGCTGAGCTGGCCCAGCTCGTGGCTGGCACGGTCAAAACCCGCGAGCCGGGCCAGGACCCTGCAACGCGCACATTTCAGGCTTTTCGGATTTTCATCAATGCCGAGCTTGAAGAGCTGCAACAAGCGCTAGAGGCCGCCCGCGATGTACTTCAACCGCAAGGACGCCTGGCAGTGATCAGCTTTCACTCCCTCGAGGATCGGCTGGTCAAGCAGTTCATTGCCCGCCATTCGCGGGCAGCGTTCGATCGGCGCGCACCGTTTGCCGCGCCAGCGCCGGTGCAGTTCAAGGATCTGGGGCGTCAGCGCCCCAGTGCCGAGGAAGTGGCGGCCAACCCGCGCTCGCGCAGCGCCATGCTGCGAGTTGCCGAGCGAGTGGCTGATGGGGCACCCGGAGGCGCCGCATGACGCGGGTGAACATCCTGTTGTTGCTTGCGGTCTTGGCCACTGCGTTTTACCTGGTGCGTACGCAATACGAGTCCCGCCGCCTCACCACCGACGTCGACCGTGCCCGTTCAGAGGCGATCAGGCTTGACCTGGAGCACGATCAGCTCGATGCCGAGCGACGCGCGCAAGCGGCCCCGTTGCGCGTGGAAAAAATCGCGCGCGAGCAACTGAACATGCGCACCATCTCGCCGGCCATCACCCAGTATCTGGGTCCTGCCAAGGCAGCAGCCCATGATGCGTCGAATGACGCGGCGTCGACGCAGGAGCGGCGTCCATGAGCAGCCGTTCGGTGCGCTACACCTCCAGCCCCTTGCTCGCCAGCAAAACGCCGGTGTGGCGCAGCCAGTTCATCGTGGCCTGCATTGCGCTGGGCTTCATGGGTCTGGTGGGGCGTGCAGCCTATGTGCAGGTGATCGACAACGCATTTTTCAAACGCCAAGGCGTGGTGCGCTTCGCGCGCACCCTGGAGTTGCCCGCCAGCCGTGGGCGTATCGTCGATCGCAACGGGGTGGTGCTGGCGGCCAGCATTCCGGTGCCCAGCATCTGGGCCAGCCCCGAAGACATGGAGCGCGACCCGGTCAAGCTGAAAGAGCTGGCCAAGTTGTTGCAACTACCGCAGGCCGAGCTCGACAAAAAGTTGCAGGACCCGGACAAGAGCTTTGTCTGGCTCAAGCGGCAGGTGGATGAGTCGGTCGATAAGCAAATCAAAGCCCTGGGCTTGAAGGGCGTTTACTCCCGCAAGGAGTACAAACGTGCTTACCCGGAGGGCGAAGCGGTGGCGCACATCGTGGGCTTCACCAATGTGGAAAACCTGGGCCAGGAAGGGGTGGAGCTGACCTTTGACAAGGACCTGGGCGGACGCTCAGGCTCGCGTCGCGTCATCAAAAACCGTCTGGGCCATGTGGTCGAGGACATCGGCGAGATGGTGCCTCCGGTGGATGGGCGTGACATCGAGCTCTCCATCGACAGCAAGGTACAGTTCTTCGCCTACCAAAAATTGCGTGAAGCCGTGCTGGACAACCGCGCCGCTGCGGGCAGTGTGGTGGTGCTTGACGTCCAGACCGGTGAAGTGCTGGCCTTGGCCAACTACCCCAGCTATGTGCCAGACCGTCGCGCCAACCTCACCGGCGCGCAATTGCGCAACCGAGCGCTGACCGACACCTTTGAGCCGGGCTCAACGATCAAACCGCTGGTGGTGGGCTTGGCGCTCGAAAAAGGCCTCATCAAGCCCGAGTCCATGATCCAGACAGCGCCAGGCAAGCTCTCGCTGGGCGGGCACACCATCAGCGATGCGCACCCCCACGCATTGCTGAGTGTCAATGAAGTCATTCAAAAATCGAGCAACGTCGGCACGGTGAAGATCGCCATGCAGTTGCCGTCGCATGACATGTGGGAGATGTTCACCCAGGTCGGGTTTGGACAAAAACCTCAAGTGCCTTTCCCAGGGGCGGTGGCCGGGCGATTGCGCGGTCACAAAACCTGGCGACCGATTGAGCAAGCCACCATGAGCTATGGGTATGGCCTGTCGGTGAGCTTGTTTCAACTGGCGCAGGCCTACAGCGTGTTTGCGCGCGATGGGCACATGGTGCCGATGAGTTTGCTCAAAAACCACCAAGTGCCCCATGGCGTTCGTGTCTACAGCCCGCAGAACGCAGCCGCCATGCGACACATGCTGCACCTGGTGACCATCCCGGGCGGCACAGCCCAGAAGGCGCAGACCATGGGGTATTCCGTGGGCGGCAAGACAGGAACGGCGCACAAGCAGGAAGGCCGTGGCTACGCGGGCAAGAAATACCGAGGCTTCTTCGTCGGCCTGGCACCCATCGAGCAACCCCGTATCGTGGTGGCGGTGATGATCGACGAGCCGACCAACGGACGCTATTACGGCGGTGATGTGGCGGCTCCTGTGTTCAGCCAGACGGTGCAGCAGACGTTGCGCATGATGGGCATTCAACCTGACCTCACAGTCAAGCCGCAGATCGTGGCCAAAGCCGAGCCGGAGTCGTTTTGATGCAAAGACTCCACACGCCCCAGGAAGCTGCTCGCTGGTTGCGCCAGCGGGTGAAGGGCCATCTGCGTACCGACAGCCGGCAAGTGCACGCGGGCGATGCCTTCCTGGCCTGGCCCGGCGCTCAACACGATGGGCGACGTTTCGTGTCTGACGTGTTGGCGCGTGGCGCAGCGGCGTGTCTGGTGGAAGAGGGGGCGTGGGCCGGATCCGAGGCCTTCGGGGCCGCTGCGCTTGACGCACCGGTGGCGATGTATGCCCAGCTCAAAGCCGCGAGTGGACCGATCGCAGCGGCCTACCATGAGCATCCCAGCCTTGCGCTGGACGTGTTGGCGGTGACGGGCACCAATGGCAAGACCTCCACAGCCTGGTGGTTGGCGCAGGCGCTCACTCGCTTGGGGCAGCGGTGTGCCGTTGCGGGCACCCTGGGCTTGGGTGAAATCGAGCAAGATGCGCACGGGCGTGTTGCGGTCGTTGGACTGGAAACAGGTTTGACCACACCGGATGCCGTGCTGTGGCAAGCTTGCCTGCGCGATCTGGCAGACCGCGGTGTGCAGGCCTGTGCGGTGGAGGCATCGTCCATCGGATTGGCCGAGCATCGACTGGAGGGCACCCGCATACGCGCCGCCGTGTTCACCAATTTCACGCAGGACCATCTGGACTATCACGGCGATATGGTGGCCTACTGGCAAGCCAAGCGCGCATTGTTCGACGGGCAGGACCTGGCCTTCGCGGTGGTGAATGTGGACGACCCCAAGGGGGTTGAGTTAGCGCAGCACTTGCAGTCACGCACACCCTTGCCGCTGGAGGTGTGGAGTTGCTCGGCGCAAGGCCCTGCCCGCTTGTGGGCACGTAATATTGAGCAGCAGGGCCGTGCTGAATTGGGAGCATCCGCTCACGCAGGGGGGTTGTCTTTCGACGTGGTGGAGGGCGATCAGTCCAGGCGTTTGCACACCGCCCTGGTGGGGTTGTACAACGTGAACAACCTGCTGGGCGTCATGGCCACGCTGCGCGCGCTGGGGTATTCGCTGGACCAGGCCGTGGGCGTGTGCACCGATCTCTGGCCGGTACCCGGTCGCATGCAAGTGGTGTCCGCACCCCAAGAGCCCCTGGTGGTGGTGGACTATGCCCACACCCCAGACGCCTTGTCGCAGGTCTTGCAAACGCTGCGCTCGCTGGCGACAGCGCGCCACGGCGAACTGGTCTGCGTGGTGGGTTGCGGCGGCGATCGCGACACGGGTAAGCGCGCTCACATGGCCCGTACCGCGGAGCAATATGCGGATCGACTGGTGTTTACCAGCGACAACCCCCGCTCCGAGTCGCCCCAGGCTATCGTGGAGGCCATGGTGGCAGGTCTGACGCACGGTCGCGCGCAAGTTGAACTCGACCGTGCCCGAGCCATTGCGTTGGCGGTCCATCAGGCGTCTGCACAGGACGTGGTGCTGATTGCCGGCAAAGGACATGAGTCGTATCAGGAGATCGCTGGCGTGCGCCAAGCGTTCTCGGATGAAGGGCAAGCCCATCAGGCCTTGCGTCAACGGGGGGCCGCATGAGTCATCCGATGGCCGTGGCCTCAGCCCCCTCCTTGAACCTCACCCTGAAACAGCTTCAGCGCTGGATCTCGTCTGCGCAGTTGAGCGCAGAG
>JACCDY010776317.1_pt1 | contig 21467 bp, 20 predicted proteins | sample 7446391 | NCBI WGS metagenome assembly JACCDY01 (sample SAMN15323451, study PRJNA562643) | freshwater metagenome | isolation source: river surface water | place: USA:Blue River Watershed | collected 2017-08-18 | reverse complement strand
TCACAACGCTACAGCAAGAGATATGCTTTTGGGATTCCAATTCAGAAATTAACTTTCTGACGGTATCCAAATTAATGCCCGTATCTTTAACAATTTCACGGTCCATCTTTTGACCGTGTTTTTTTAAGTACTCTAGAACGATAGTCGTAGTCATATGCTTCATCTTCATTAAAAACAAAAACCACTAAAGTTATATCTTTAGTGGTCGATAATCACTGGCTTTAAAAAGCCCAAATAAACTATCTTTATCAATTTACGAGGGACTTTGATACATCAATGTACCCAAATTGTTGATAATAATAGCATTTAATAGGGTAGTTTTCAAATTTTTCTAGGAGTTCGGGGTTAAGAGCACTGAATTCACGGCTTTGAAAATAAAAATGAGAAAACGACTTTTGAGGTTGATAAGCGGCATTAGCGTACCTATAGGGTTATCTCCTTTTTCTTGATCGGCTTAACTCAATCATCATTTACATCAGTGTTTGATATAATTTTGATATACATTTTTAAAATCACACAGCTCAAACAATCAAATTCTATATGCACATCAGGCTATCCTCACCCCTATTACCTAACCTATTCAGGTTGATTGACCTGCTGACGATTGCTTTTTCGGCATGGTGTGCCGCGCTTATTAAACAACTTGTTCAGGGCCCCATGATTGTTGGAAGTGCCGAGCCCTACTATTTATTGATCATTGCTGGTAGCCTTCTCTATCTAGCCCTAAACGGTAAATCCTATTCCAACTGGAGGAGCAATACCTCAATCATTAGCGCGCTCAAGGGATCATACCTTGCCTGGGTAATGACAATCGGGGCGATGCTCATAATCCTATACCTATCCAAGAGCGGCGCAGATGTCTCACGTGCGTGGTTCCTCATCTGGATCATCCTGGGACAGTTTCTTCTCCTATTGATCCGTGTGATGACCTACCTCCTCTTGGGCCTTCTTCGCTCGCTTAGGTATAACCAGAGAGGTGTCATCATCATCGGTGCCGGAAGGGTGGCAGATGATTTGGCGAGTCGCATACAAAAAAATAATTGGTTCGGGTACTACCTGCTCCAACATATTCCTGTGGTAAGAAAAGAGGAACTAGAAAGATTGGAACAAGTGGGCGCGGATGAGGTATGGTTGGCACTCCCCATCCATGAGCATGAGCAGATTGAGGAGGCCCTCTTCGCGCTGCGCCACTCTGCCAGCTCGATTCGTTATATCCCAGACCTGTTTACCTCTCGTCTCATCAACCACGAGGCCACCGAGATCGCCAATACATTGATGTTTAACCTGTCCGCAACGCCTATTACCGGACTTAACCAGATCGTTAAGTGGCTCGAGGATAAGGTTATATCAATGCTGATCCTAATTCTAGTGAGCCCCATCATGCTCCTGGTTGCGATTGGTATTAAATTAACATCCCCGGGTCCTGTTCTGTATAAGCAGGAACGCGTCGGGCTCAACAACAAGAGGTTTATGATGCTCAAGTTTCGCTCCATGCCGGTGGATACCGAGAGTGCCACCGTTCGCTGGGGGTCTGCGGACAGCAAGGTGAAGACAAGGTTTGGTCAGTTCATACGAAAGACAAACCTCGATGAGCTCCCACAATTTATTAACGTACTTCGTGGGGATATGTCGATCGTTGGACCGAGACCAGAGCGTTCAGTCTTTGTTGAGGAATTTAAAGAAAAAATCCCGCTCTACATGAAAAAACATCTCGTGAAGGCCGGTATCACCGGATGGGCGCAGGTAAATGGTTATAGAGGGGATACAGACCTGAAGCAGCGCATCGAGCATGATATCCACTACATAGAAAACTGGTCCCTGGCCTTAGATTTGAAGATTATATTCCTGACAATCTTTACTATCTTCATCGACAAGCATGTAGATTAAAAGATGAAGAGGGAAATCATTAGGATCAGGAACATCCGCTCCCGGAACTTCCTTCTGCCTTCCGCTGCGTAGCGGATTAATCTCAACTGGTTGAGGAACGTTCTACGATGAATGATTTCATCAAACGCTATCAGTCTATGATCCCCGCTCGCCGCGGAGACAACAGACGAGATCATGCCAACCTGGTCTCGATACCAACCGCTCCTAATCCTTTTGATTCTGGCCATTATCGCCTTCCACCCGACGTTTACGCCGAAGGCATTGCTTGGGTGCTGTCGATATTGAACCAAGGGGAAATCATCAATCAGCCAGAGCTTACCGTGCGCCCTGCAGACTGCATAAGCTAACCAGTCGTGCATCTCGACCTTACGAGCCATTGGGTTCTCCTCTAGATAAGATTTAATCTGGCCGATCAACCATGGACCCATGAGGTAGGTACATCCCTGGCCGGCAGACTCGAACAGAAAATCAAAGGCCTTTTGCGGCTGAGACTTCTTGATAAGTTTTGTCGATCCATCAGGCCAGAAGGCTATCACATTCGATGAAACAGCCTCCGCATTATGAGATTCTATTAGGCTAGCCTGACTCGAGAGCTTATCTGTGGCCCAGATATCGTCCTGGTCAGCGAAGGCAACATAATCGAATCTTGAGAGGTCAACCTCCAGAATCAAACGATAGAAGTTGGCACCAGCTTGGCCGTAACGATGACCACAACTCAACACGTTTATCCTTGGGTCTGCGAGTGCCGACTGCTTCACAAATTCCTCAGTGCCATCGTCAGATTTATCAACACTGATAAATAGAGTAACCTCCACAGACCTTTGACTTAATATGGAATCAATTTGCTCGCCTATCCACTGCTTTCCTTTATATGATGCGATCAGTACCGCTATTTTGTTTTTTTCCGCCATCATTTAAGGATCTAAACTAGTTTTTGGTATGGGAGTACAAATGCATGTTGCTAGGTCCAACCGACCACCTATTTTTAGAATACCGTGTTTCAATCCTACCAACATAAACTTTAACCGGGCTTTTCGATTACTTGTAAAAATTAAGAAGTAAATCATGAACTGTATAAGTCTGTACAACAGCAATAATCTCCATATGTGATTTCCCTTGACATCGCGAATGGTTAAGATTGTATTCCTAAACATATAGTAGTTTCGGACTGGAGAATGGTATGGAATATTGCGCTTATAAAAAAGCCAAAACTTTTTCACGTTATCGCCGATGCTGTGGTACATATATGCATCAGAAACTCCTACAAGTGAATAGCCTTTAAGCCTCGCTCTAAAGCACCATTCTGTATCGACGTGGTCGATAAAATAATTACTTCGCTTACCACCCACCTCATCTAAACACGCTACATTAATCAATGTCCCAGATGAAATTAAAAAACCAGCGCTAATTGTTTTACTAGGTTCAGCTTTTTTTGGATTGAAGCGATAAGGAAAACCATATTTTGTTATCAAGAAATAAGACTTTAGTCCGTTCCTTGGATCAATACATATAGGTGCTACTGCAGCAATCTTCTGTCCACTTGACTTAATTTCGGTAATCTTTTTAGTTAGAATGCTGACCATCCCATCTGACGGACAACTATCTTGATCAAGTAAAAGAATATAATCAGCTCCATCTTCAATCGCTGCTTGGATACCAATATTCTGGGCATAGGCGATACCCATATTTTCTCTAAGGCTTATTAACTTCAAGTAATCTAAATTTAAATCAAGCGGATTAAACTTAGTACTCGTTGAATTATCAACAATAATTAAACTTTTAACCTGTACAGATATTGCTGCCAGGTTGTTTTTAATTAACTCTTTATCTGGATTAAAGGTAACAACAACAGCAATGATATTTGGTGTTTTTTTCATCTTTTTAATTCACGCCTAACCTTAACCGATTTTTTTATTTTGTAAAAAAAGAAAAACTAAGAGACATCCATTCCCAACTCGAACGGCCGGGCTTTTATCTTCTTTAATAATTTTTTTGAGTGTGTAGCTATAACGAGGATAGAGCTCCTGTCAATGTAATTAAGCAAGCGACTTTCAGCCTTCTCTAAAAAACTTACATCACCAACGCTAAGCCACTCATCCATCAGGATAATGTCTGCAGGTACTGCAGTAGATACCGCGAACCCCAAGCGCATGTGCATACCACTAGAATATGTACGAACAGGCATATTCAAGAAATCACCCAGCTCGGTAAACTCAGCTATCTCTTCTTCAATATTCTTAATTTCGACTAGCGAAAGCCCCATCATTACCCCTCGCATACGAATATTTTGAAAGCCTGTTGCATCAGGGTCCATACCTAAGGAGATGTCGATCAGAGAAGCAATCCTACCTTCAACCTTAATGGATCCAGAGGTTGGGGTATAAACGCCCGCAATTGTTCGAAGTAGGGTAGACTTTCCTGCACCGTTAGGCCCAATTAAGCCAATACGATCTCCATGCTTTAGAGTTAAGCTAATATCACGTAGAGCAGTAATCTCAACTCGTTGATGGGGGCCATTTTTGTTGATTCCACCGCCCACCGCCTTACCAATCAAAGTGTTTTTGAAGGACCTACTGTTTGTCGAATAAATTGGGAAACTCACATCTACATGACTAAGTTCAACGGATACCATATATTAAACCCAATACGCAATTCTTGTGCGGTAGCGGCCCAAGAAATAGAAAGAGAGCAGTGCCGCAACTAGGAGGGAGCCAATAGACCACAACCAACTCGCAAGGCTTGGAGCACCGCCAAGAAGTGGGACCCGAATGATTTCGAGCCAGTGATAGATGGGATTTAGCTCTGCAACATATGCCTTTCCCTTCAGCGCACCAGGCTCCCATAAAATCGGAGACATAAAAAATACGATCTGTATCAAACTTGCAACTACCTGAACCATGTCCTGAAAGCGGGTACAGAAAATAGCAACGGTGACCGACAAAAAGAAAACAGTTAGCTGCACCAGGATAATCGCTGGAATTGAAATAAGGCTGGACAACGGTACACCCCTACCGACAAACAAGAGAACAACCAGTACGATGACTAAATTGTGTAGCAGAATCAATGCTTGCCGAACTAATAGGCGAAGAATATAGATGTGAAAGGGCAGATTAATTTGCCTGATAGTCGATTCAAATTGTGAAAACCCAAGGGAGGCATCTAATATTTGCGAAGACATCCAGCCCCAGAACACATAGCCGATGGCAAAAAATGGCATGTAGCCCTCGACATCAGATCCAAAGATTTTAGACCAAAGAAAGCCGAGTGAACCCACCATGATACCAGTGCTGATAGTGACCCACCATGGACCAATGATAGATCGTCTATATCTTAACTGGATATCTACAATGCCGAGGTAGAGCCACTTTGGTGAACTCTCTAAGGCCTGACGAATATCCTTAAAACCCAACATCAAGTAATGAAAAAAAGGCATTTGACTCTTTTGATTGTATTTAATAGAAGATTACACTAGCGACTAAGATTACACTGGAAAGATACCATCGAATTACCAAACATAAATATAACTGCAACTGAGTGCGTCCGGCAAGTATATTGTTACATGCACTAGATTCAGCATGAATTTAATATCGTTATTTTAAAAATAATTAGATATTATTTTTGGAATTAGCGATCGGGTACTCGAGGAAGCGCGATAGAAATTATAAATGCACCCTACTCTCGGCAATTAAGTCATCCGTGTAGATGCCCATTTCCTTGATGAGGGACTCGTAGTCCTAATCTATTGAGATACGCTCATAGCACAGATAACTTATCGTTACAGGCTTATTGATTGGCGGCATCATCACTGCATGGTCGATACGGTCTAGTCTAAGTTTTTTCCAGGTGGTGAACCGCGAGATAATGAATCAGAATACGCTCTGCCAAGTCCTTAGGAGAATAATCCTTTACGAGCTTTTCTTCCAATGCCTAAAAGTCCTTGGCCCACCGCCACTCTTAAAGTTTGCTATACTGACCATACTATTTGAGCCTTACCCCAGGGCGGTCGTCAGGGGCGCCAATGAATTCAACTCCTGCCGTTTGGAAAGCTTTAATCAACGAGTTTAGCGTTTTAATATTAGCTGAGGGCAATCCTCTCCCAGCCTCAATTCTTTTAATAGTCGCTTCCCCAATATTTGAAAGCTTAGCAAGTTGAACAACTGAAATTCTCAACAGCGCTCTACCAGCTCTAATTTGCTCACTTGTAATCAATCTTATTAGCCTATATAATGATCCAATTAGTATCATAAAAGGGATATTTATAATTTCTAATAATACATCAAAACAATTACTTGATAATACAATAAGAAAAATCGAAGGCGCATATGCTCCATCGACTATTCGAGCCTATCGTGCAAACTTTGAGCGGTTTATCGCCTTCTCCGAAAATCTCAAAGCAACAGCCCTGCCTGCCAAGGGCGATACTGTTTCTAAATATATAAGACAATTATCTCGTGGCAAGCTAAAGTCTGCAAGTATAAGGATTGCCGTCGCATCAATATCAGCTATCCATAGGCTCAATAAACTTAAGGATCCAACCTCATACCCCGGAGTTAAGATAGAGCTTCGTAGGATGCACCGAAACCTTGGTCGCGCGAGTAAACAAGCTCAAGGGATTAACTTTGAAACACTTAAGCAAATGATCGCCAACACAGATAACTCATTGATAGGTTTGCGCGATCGCGCCCTACTACTGACAGCCTATGATGGCATGCTCCGGCGATCAGAGTTGGTAGAGTTAAGGGTTGAAGATATATCCAGCAGTATTTATCACCAGTTAAAGATCAAGCTTCGAAGAAGCAAGAACGATCAGGATGGCCTTGGACGATGGTTACACCTAAAAATGGAAACACAAGCAGCAATTATTGATTGGCTCAACTTGTCTAGGATTGAAACAGGAAAACTATTTAGGGGTATCTCCAAAGGCAAGGAAGTGAGTGATAGTTTAAGCGCTGCACAGGTCAATCGTATCCTTAAAAAACTTGCCATGAAGTCTTCAATTAAAGCAGAGTTCATTAGACATATCAGCGGACATTCAATAAGAGTTGGCGCAGCACAAGATTTATTATTATCAGGCGCCAGTCTTCCCATCATAATGAACAAGGGGAGATGGTCTAAAGCAGATACGGTCATGCGATACCTAGAAAATGTTAACTACCTGTAGACTTACTTAAATGAGAATCGCTTATGTCCAATGAAACTTGTAAAAGCAGGAACGATCACACCAACAGCATGTGCAATCTCTTCTACATACAGAGCAACATGAAGTCGAGGCAGTAAGTAATAGGCCAATCCCATACTAATTAACCAGGTTTGAATCACGGCAACGACATTTACTAAAATAAAAAATACTATTGACTTACTTAATGATTGCTTGCTCTCTCTAAAAACAAATAATTTAGCTAACACGAACGCTGTAACCATTCCTGTTAGATACGCCATCAAAATCGAGACTGAGAAGCTAAACCAAAAGTTGTAAAAAATTCTTGATCCAAAGTTAACAAGCTCTGTTCCAGTTCAAAAATGACTATTAGCTCTGAGTCTTAGGTAAATTTAATAAATTTTTTTAACTCTTGGAGGGAAGGCTAAAGAGAAATCCTCTCTATCTAAGGTGAGATTTGGACTGTATGCGGGGTCGTCAGAAATTATGTGCTTCCAACGATTAATTAAGAATTCCTGTTCCTGAGCAAAGCGTTTTCTTTTTTCCTCGGTTTCACTATCATCGCCACGGCTAGCTGATTCATGGTGATAGAGTTCGGCATAAGGTGTCCAGATATTTCTGTAACCAGCCTCCCTTAACCTTAAGCAAAAATCAACGTCATTATATGCGACTTTTAGATTATTCTCATCAAGCCCACCAATCTCTAAATAAGTCTTTTTACGGACAATTAAACATGCTGCAGTAACAGCAGAGAATGATTGAATTAACCTAGCCCTTCCAAAATATCCATAGTTATTGCTTTTAATATTTCTATGCGAATGAGCGCATACACCACCTAGTCCTAAAATAATTCCACAGTGCTGTAATGTGTTATCAGGATATAAGAGCTTTGCGCCTACGGCCCCCACATCCTCTCTAAGAGCATGACTGACCATCTCTGAGAGCCAATCATCGGAAATTACCTCGATATCGTTGTTTATAAGACCAATTAACTCACCGTCAGCGAAATTTACTGCTTTGTTGTTTAGCTTAGAGTAATTAAAAGGACCATCATCCCTAATTATCCTAAATCTTGGATCTCTTTTTAAAGTATCAAAGTAGTCCAAAATCTTTTTATCATCAGAGCCGTTATCAACAATAATAATCTGATAGTTCCAATAAGTCGTCTTACTTAATATACTCTGAATACATTTTTTAGTCAGATCATAACTATTTCGAGTCGGGATGATAAGGCTAACTAATGGAAGAGTCTTAGGTAAGTGATATCTTGCGCGATAGCCATACTCAATACTCTCAACATGAGCTAATAATTTCTTGCGCTTAAAATGATCGTTTAATGCTTTTTCACCAGAAATCATTGCATAGGGTTTGGCTTTTGAGTCAACTTTTGCAGTACTGTTATTATGAATACGCCAATGATAGAGCACTCTTGGAATATGATGAATCATACTAGGTTTGATTCTTTCAATACAACGCAATGCAAGATCATAGTCTTGAGAGCCCTCATAACCAATCCTGAAACCACCTATTTCTTGTACAAGACTTTTATCGTAGACACCAAGATGAGAAAACATATTATGTGAATAAAATAGATCTTCATTCCAATCACATTTAAAGTATGGATCTATCCTTTCGCCATTTTCATCTAATTTATCTTCATCAGAATAGATCATTCGAACATCAGGGTAATGATTTATTGAATCAACTACCCAAAAAAGAGCATGGGATGGAAGTAAATCATCATGATCAACTAATGCTATCCAATCACCCGAGGCAATATCTAATGCAGAATTGGATGCATTGCATATATGTCCATTAACGTCCCTGAAAACACACTTTATACGAGGGTCTTGTCTAGTGAATTTTTTAATAATATTTTTAATTTCTGGATCTGTTGATGCATCATCACAAATACAGAGTTCCCAATTTGTATAAATCTGAGCGACAACAGATTCAATGGCTTCTGACAACCATATATGGTTAGAATTGTATGTAGGCATTAAAATTGAAATTAGCGGTTTTTTTTCAAAAGTACTAATTTTTTTCTTCAAATAATGAATATCACTGAGTGATAATTTTTCGTATAATTCGATCCAGTTTTTGTAATCAAATGAGCTTTTAAGTAAAGGATCAAAGCTTTTTTTAATATATATTTCTGCTAAAACTTTCCAAATCCCACCATTAATTTTTACATTAAAAAATATTCTTAGTATTCTATTTAAGAAAAGCTTTAGCCAATAATATTTGTTTATTAGAAATTTATTGTTTTTAATTTTTCTTTTAATCAAAATAAATGAAGGGTTATTGAACTTATTAATTATGCCCATCAATCAAATACCTCGTTTTCAAACAGGCTTTTTGCAGCTTGGTCTTTGATAGATAGTGATGGCGTAGACTTTACAGGCCATTTAATACCGATTGTTTCATCGTTCCAAATAATTGAACGCTCAAACTGTGGAGCATAAAAATTAGTAGTCTTATACAAAAACTCTGCACTATCAGAGATCACTAAGAAGCCATGAGCGAATCCTTCAGGAACCCAGAGCTGCCTTTTGTTCTCAGAAGATAATTCAATCAGAACATACTGTCCAAACGTTGGAGAGCTCCTTCTAATATCAACAGCCACATCGAGTACAGCACCTTGGACAACGCGCACCAGTTTTCCTTGTGGTTGCTGGATCTGGTAATGCAATCCACGTAGTACATTCTTTACTGACTTACTGTGATTATCCTGTACAAAATTCACTTGGTAACCAATAGCATCATCAAATTTTGCTTGATTGAAACTCTCAAAAAAGAAACCTCTCTCATCCCCAAAGACTTGAGGCTCAATCAACACCACATCAGGAATAGCTAACCTAGTTGCCTTCAATTAAAACACCTTTTCATCTAGAACTCTTAATAGATACTGGCCATAGCCATTTTTCATCATTGGTTTTGCTAATTTCTCAATATCAGAGGCTCTAATCCAGCCATTTCTAAATGCAATCTCCTCTGGGCAAGCTATCTTGAGTCCTTGTCTATTTTCTATTGTTGAAATAAATTGCCCTGCCTCCAGTAGTGATTCATGGGTTCCGGTATCGAGCCAAGTGTAACCGCGTCCCATTACTTCGACATTAAGAAGGCCACGATCTAAATAGACCTTATTCACGTCTGTTATCTCGAGCTCCCCCCTCTCAGAGGGTTTGATTGACTTGGCAATATCAACAACGTTTGTATCATAGAAATAGAGTCCCGTTACTGCATAGTTTGATTTTGGTATAGTAGGCTTTTCCTCTAATGAAATAACCCTATTGTTGGCATCAAATTCTGCTACACCATAACGCTCTGGATCATGCACATGATAGGCAAATACTGTGGCACCAGCATCTCTGCAATTTGCGTTGCCTAAGAGTTGATGGAAATCATGTCCGTAAAAAATATTATCCCCAAGCACCAAGGCTGAATGATGATTACCTATAAATTTATCACCCAAAATAAAGGCCTGGGCCAAGCCATCAGGTGAAGGTTGTACCTGATAAGAAATATTTATTCCCCACAGAGATCCATCTCCAAGTAGTTCCTCGAATCTTGGTAAGTCGTGCGGAGTTGAGATTAAGAGAATATCTCGGATACCGCCAAGCATGAGTGTTGAGAGGGGATAGTACACCATTGGTTTATCATAAACCGGAAGTAGTTGCTTGGAGATTACTTGTGTGACTGGATAGAGACGAGTACCCGATCCACCGGCCAATATAATTCCTCTTCTATTCAATTCATTATTATTTGGACTCATCTTGTCCTCCTTGCAGTAACTCTTTTACAACACAATCGACCTCATCTTGCCACTTAGGGAGCCTGACAGAAAAAGTTGATAGTACCTTTGTGGTATCTAATCTCGAGTTAGCAGGTCTTGGCGCCGGAACCGGGTATTCCTTTGTCGTAATAGGTTTAATTTGATCTGGGGAGATTTTAGTGACGACACCAAGCGCATTAGCTTTCTCAATTACTAGTTTTGCGTAACCATGCCAGCTTGTTTCACCTTTTGCTACTACGTGGTAGGTACCAAATTTTCTGTAGAATCCTGGTTCTTGAAATTCCTTAATTATTTGTGCAGTCACTTCTGCTAGCAATTTTGCAGAAGTTGGGGCCCCGAATTGATCAGCAACAATACTAAGCTTGTCACGCTCCTGCGCGAGCTTCAACATCGTCTTTAAGAAGTTAACGCCATGGCTTCCAAATACCCAACTAGTGCGGATGATGATGTGCTTGGCCGCCATCTTACGCACCGCCTCCTCACCTAGCCATTTGGTCTTACCATAGACGGATTTCGGATTCGCTTCGTCATCCTCTTGATAGGCGCCTTCCTTGGTGCCATCAAAGATATAATCCGTCGAGAAATGAACGAGTAGAATATTGTGCCTGGCCGCATAGCGCGCTAAAATCTTTGGCGCTTGAGCATTCACAGCATGGGCGATGGTGGATTCTGATTCCGCCTTATCTACGGCTGTGTAGGCGGCAGGGTTGACGATGATGTCAGGTGAGACTTTATCTAGAAGTGCTTCAATAGCTGCTGATTGGCTGAGATCACATTCTTTAACATCAACCCCTATGACCTTACCCAAAGGTGCGAGTGTGATCATAAGTTCATGTCCAACCTGTCCATTTTTTCCAGTGACTAAGATTTTCATCTGTATTGTTTCTCAACCCATTGACGATATTCCCCAGAAATCACGTTCTTAACCCAGCCCTGGTTATCTAAGTACCAAGCAACGGTTTTACGAATTCCTGTTTCAAAGGTTTCCTCAGGGCGCCATCCTAATTCATGCTCAATTTTGGTCGCATCAATTGCGTATCGTCTATCATGGCCTGGGCGGTCGGCCACATAAGTAATTTGTTCGCGGTAAGATTTTCCATCATCGCGAGGCTGGAGATCGTCTAATAGGCAACATATGCGCTCCACTATCTGAATATTTGGCATCTCGTTCCATCCACCTACATTATAAACCTCTCCAATCTTGCCAGCCTCAAGAACGCGCCTGATTGCACTGCAGTGATCCTTCACATAAAGCCAATCCCTAACTTGCTGACCATCACCGTAGACTGGCAGAGGTTTACCAGCAAGCGCATTAACAATCATGAGCGGTATCAATTTCTCTGGGAAATGGTAAGGGCCATAGTTATTGGAGCAGTTGGTTGTAAGCACGGGTAACCCATAGGTATGATGGTATGCACGAACTAAGTGATCTGAGGCAGCTTTAGACGCTGAATAGGGGCTATTAGGCTGGTATTTATTATGTTCTGTGAACGCAGGATCGTCCCTAGTTAGCGAACCATAAACTTCATCGGTAGATACATGCAAGAAACGAAAGTTTGTCCTTGACTCTGCTGACAAACTCACCCAATAAGCTCTTACCGATTCAAGTAGATGAAAAGTACCTACGACATTGGTTTCAATAAAATCCTGCGGGCCGTGAATTGACCGATCTACATGACTCTCTGCAGCGAAATTTACTACTGCACGAGGTTGGTATTGATAAAGCAGTTTAGTGACAAGGTCTTGATCCCCAATGTCGCCGTGCACAAATATATGCCGGGCATCATCACCAATGGAAGAGAGATTTTCGGGATTACCAGCGTAAGTGAGAAGATCTAAATTAATGATCGGCTCATTTGATGAATCGAGCCAGTCGAGCACAAAATTTGAGCCGATGAAACCGGCACCCCCTGTGACTAATATCATACATCCTCTCGAATCAAAATTTACAGAATTATAATCATAATTGTAATCAATTTAATATATTACACTAATCTTCTTACAGGAGATTGAAATAGTATAAAATCATTAGGTGTTAAGCAAGATTAGCCTAGAACTCCCTACCTTAGGTAGGCACCTTGCTCGATTTATATTTTTTTAACGCAAGAGGATTCGCAACGGACTGAATAATAAAACAAATATATCTTGTTTTGTAATAAACTCTAAAGAAATTAGTCTACCATGGGTTTGCTAAATTTGAGCAAGTCTTAGATCCTCGAATTTAGGATGTGTGCATTGAACACGACAGTTGTTCTTTTTTAGTTTGGTGCGAAACTAAACCTCATTTGGATAGCCTTTTCAAAACCAACTTAAATATTCGTTGAAATGCAAAGTAGTAATAAAAATTCAACCATCAAAATTTTTTATTTATTATCTAAATGATTATTTACTTGATAACTTCCATTTGGAAAATACCTCTATTTTAAGTAACATATATTTAAACAAAATCCAAGACAACAACCTTTATAATTTAGCGGGTGTCGACTCTATTAGAGTTCAGGACATCCTACGGTCTGGAGGGTTCTCAGGCAACATTGGCAATAACCCTTCTAACGAATTGGCAAGACCCAAAGACCCAGATTGTTTAATGCGAATTATGTGAATAGTATTTTGCACAACTTTATGCTGAACACCTGCTGTAAATGTCTGCAAATTCCAACTCCAATCTTCAATACCAAATCCTCTGTTCCTATCTGCATGCAAGTAAGGGAAACGCTGATGCAAGTCTTTGTGAGCAAAAACATTTGCAGACCAAATATTATTTATGAAGAGTGTTTCACCTTGAAATGACTTCGTTTCGGAACTTGGATGCTTGAAAAAAAAGGATCTAGCCTCAGAGTGTGGAGTTTCGGTTGTTGAGTGTGAATCCCAATCCCTTTGATCGAAGTAATACAAAATCTCGGGGTGCCAGATTGAACGGGCATTGGGCTTTTCTGAGCTCGCCTCTCTGTAGGCTTCAACAAGCCAGGATTTTCCCCACAAATCGTCTCCATCAAAAAAGGACAAGTAATCACCATGAGCAATCTGTATACCGCTGTTGCGGGTTTCACCTAAATCCCCATGGTCAACAACTTCTATTCTGTCAAGCCATCCCCCCTCGATACTAACGATCTTTCGTGTTAACTCATCTGGTCGATCCATAATAACAATAGCTTCAACGAGCAGTCCAGCTTGTCTGGTTTTTTCGACCATTAACCGGAAGCTTCTCAGTGCAGGCACAGCATAATTTCTTTCTTTATGGAAGATCAGGAAAGCACTAATTACCATTATATTTCGCCTTTTCAAGTAGCACACGCAAAGAAGCCTTGTATGCAACAGCACCATGCCGCGCCTCAACTCGATCATATGCATCGCAGACCATGCGTTCAACTTCATCAACTGACATGGTAGCAAGTTTTAAAAGGGTTTCAGCAAAACGAATAGCAGTTATTTGAACTTCCTTATCATGACCTATGAATAGCGCTGAACCTTCTTTAAAAGTGTGTGTAAGCCCTCCAACATCGGCAAGAACTAGTGGAATTGCATGCTGTGCCATCTCAAGGACAACATTGGGCATACCCTCGAAGAAACTAGTGAATATAAAGCCATCGTACATAGTGAAATCAGCGGCGGAAACGTCCAACAAAATTCCATTAAATCTTAAATTTGGCAACTTTTCCTCTTCATAACGAGCACTTGACTCTAACGGTCCATACACATCAAATTGATCATTTGGCATAAGCCAAGCAATGCGTCGCAAGATATCAACACCCTTTGCAGGCTCAACTCTCGAGAGCCAAAGCCAGCGGCGTTGGCTCGATGTATTACGCAAAATACGCCTCAAAAAAAGACGTCTCTGAAATCTCTCACGATCTAAAACTAGAGTCAAAGGTCGAAGCAAAGCGACATTAGAGCCCGGTATTGAATCCGTAAGATCATTGAGAGTTTTCTGCATCACCTCATTATCTGTCAAGCTGGTCGCATACCGACATGTCAAACTTGGAAAACGCGCACCAAATGGAGCCCCAAGCCCCAAATGACTAATGCTGAAATAGGTGCAATACAAATTGCTATATTGAGACAGACCGAGCCCAAATCTGGCAATCGCTTCAAGCGCTAATTGTGAGTTGTTAGCAATAATAAATTTGGGACGGAGTGACTGTGCAAATAGTGCAAATCGTAATGGGCCTCCATGAGCAGATTCAACGGAATCAGACCAAAACTTTATAAAATGCCCTCTTAATGGCTCCAGAATCTTTATTTGCTCCCAGCCCTGAGCTTGTTGCCGTGTCTGCGCTGTCACCATCACTAATACTGGACTATGCCCAAATTCCACAAGAGTTTTAACGAGATCGGCAACATATTTTTCAGCGCCGCCAGCGCAAAGCATGGGCGTTGCAATCAAGACACCTAACTTGCTGGGCAAACCTTCATACAAAGTTGATACCTTGACCCCATCCCGCGAAATCAAGTCATCTCCCCAAAATATGGGTAGGTTTTTGATCGCATTTGCACCCGGACCCAACAAATTCAGTTCAAACCTTGCTTGCTCAATAATTTCTGATAAAAATCCACTTTTAAAATGCCTAACCCGAAGGCTTATCTGTCTATCTCCAACTAAGAAATTATGCCATCCAAATTTCTCATTTTGCTTGAGTCCTTGAAAGACCTCTAGAGGAGGGGCAGCACGTCCTTCCAATAAACCATAACGAAGCCAGTGGGTGAGTGGATCCAATCCAGCCTGTCTTACATCGGGATTAGTCTTTAAATACAGTTCACTATCAAAGTGTGGTAATACAAATTCATATAATGACTTATCCAGAGGTTGGAAAATAGTCTTAGATGAATATGCGTTATGACTGGGACAAAACAAAAGGAAATAACGTGAAAGAGCATTTCTTAAATAGATTTTAATAATTGATATCATATTCTTTGCTCACACGATTTTTAAAATTTAATTTAATTTAATTTAAATTTTATAGTAGTTTTTGAAATTCTTTGAATTTCGATCAAAGGCATGCAAAAATGTATTATCTGAATAAAACCCATGTCATTGCTAATGAACAATATAAAAATACTGCGTTATACTCGAATTTGTGTTTTTACCAAAAAGGATCCAACTGATATAAGTGGTGTTGAGTTTCTAGGGGGTTATGAGAAAAGAGACTTAGTAAAGTTAAACCTTGTAACTAAGCATTTAATCTATATATACCTATAAATAGACTAAATAAGATTTAATTTTCGCCAAACTAAAAATTAGTTTGGCGAAACTCAAACCTTCAACTAAGGCACAAGTTTAGCTTTCTCAAAAACAAATTAGAATATCCACTTTAACAAATATAGTGTAATCAAAGTTTATAATAATCTTTGATGATTATTATAAATCTAAAATAACGAAAATATGTCTTAGGTTGTTAAGCATGCTTTAAAAAATTGATATAAAACATTTATTCACAATAATAATAATTTAAGCGTAGTTGACTTGTAAATGGGAAAAATACTTACAACAATAACGCTTATTCTGGCAACATTCATTAGTGCAGCTACTTCAGCAATTCTTCGGATGTTCTCAGAGCGGCCTCATTAGTAAATCCTAAATCCTTATTAAGACCTTGACGAATAAGATCCACATCTAACATATAAGAATCATGTCCCTTTTTTCTTAATTCTTTTTTTAGAGCTGAAGCCAGGGTAGATTTACCCGAACCGCTTAATCCAGTGAACCAGACAGTGATTACATTTGACATTAATAAATAAAGCTTTCTAAGATATGGGCATGAAATCCCTATTAATTGCTGACGAATCTTTTTATTTAAATGCTGGGGTTATTGAGTTGCTCCAGAGGGCACGATTTGATGTGGATGTTCTTTCGGTCGATCAATCACATTCAAAATACCCAGGTATAAAAAATTTCATTTTAGCAAAATCAACATTATCCATCTCAAATGAGGCTTACCCTTTGAGAGGTCAGTATAATCTTATAGTTCCATGTGGGGATAGGATTCTTCTACTAATCAAAGAGACAAATCTTGGATTGCGAGAAAAAGTAAAAATTCTTCCTGTATCCAATTCTAGATATATTCATCATATTTGCTCAAAAATCGAGCTATCTAAAATTTTAAGTGCAAATAATATTCTTACGCCTGCATACAGGATATGTGAACGATTTGAAAATTTACCTGAGCTAATCTTTGAGCTTGGTTATCCATCAATATTAAAAATAGATTTTTCTGGGGGAGGTTATGGATGTTTTGAGATAAGAAGCAAGGAGGATATTAAAAATATACCTGCCAATTTCAGAAATAAAAGGTTATTGGTTCAAAAAATGATCGAGGGAAAGATAATTGATGCCTCTGCTTTTTATCAAGACAAAAAACTAGTTCACTTCAGCTACAGCGAATCCCTGAAGACAAAGGATCATAAATTTGGCGTTTCCGTATTACGTAAATACTACCAGATTGGCTCCTTGGATAAAGGGATTTTCGATGATCTAAAATTGTTAGGAGAGGCATTGGGAGCTGATGGGTTTGTTAACATTGGTATCATCGAGTCAAGCATTGATGGGAGAAGGTATTTTTTTGAAGCTGACATGAGACCAAATGCATGGGTTAACTTCCCATCTTATATTGGGGATGATGCTGCAACAAAGATCAACGAATATTTCAAATCAGGAAAAATTTGTAGTTACCCGTACAAAATTAATAAAGCATTCCCCACCTTTGAGATTTTAGCATTCGCGCCAAGATTAAAGTTATGGGAGATATTACTCAACCGCTACAACTGTCTTGGATATATAAACTGGAGGCTCATGTTTCTGGAATGCAGGATGATGACACCAAAATCATGTGCAAGAGCTCTTGCGATTAAATACTTAAAGCCTATCATTCCTGGCACCTTATGGTTAAAGTTAAAAGGCTATTTTAACTACCACTAAAAAAATGTAACTCAACTTATAAGCGCATCAGAATCCCATATAACTTGGCTTTTTCGTTCGGCTATCTCAGTGATGTAAGCCATCTCGTCTTTATTCAAACTATCCAATAAACTGGAAATATTTTGTCTGGTCGGATTTCGGGTTAGCAATTCAATTTTGATCACGCCGAATTTATTTAAAAGTCTCCTAGGTGCATAGTGGGTCAAGTTCAGGAAGCCTGGCTTAGGGAAGCGAAATTTTTTCCTTAAACTTCTCAGTATTTTTTTCTTAAAATTTAATGACAAAATAATCTTGACTAGTATTAAAACGTAATGAGAAAAACTTATATCAAACGCATGCGCAAGAGGTACCCGTCTTCTTAAAAAGTACTGAGACATCCCAACCTCATACCTTTCAATCACCTCCTGACGATCATTAACCGGTGTCATGTAAGACCACCAATTTCTGAAGTCCTCTGATTGAATTAAGTTCTCACCATAAAAAGAAAAGAAATAACTCTGTATGTGTGGGTATGGTATTTTGCAACCCGTTATACCGTACATTCCACTATCCCCAATCTTTGCCGCATAGTTTTCATATAGCCTGGCTGGGGCAATACAGACAAAAGAACTATTCCAAAAAAATAGATGATCCAGCCCCCTCAGGTCACCTAATGCCTCTATCCCCAATCTGTAGGACCAAAAATCGTACCCGTAGTTAGGCCGAACTATTACATGAGCATAAGGCTCTAGGACCAGACGCCATTCTTCTGACAAATGTGTAGAGACAAAAATAATTTTTTTTGTTAACTTGCTGATGTATTTTACATGATCGAGCATGTGCTTATCGAGGTGCCCTTCCTTGTGGTAATGGGCAATTACAAAGGCGACCTTGTCTGTGCTTGTATTATTCATCGTTCTGGCCGGAGGATAACTTTGACATTCGAAATTATACCCGTCATTTTTAATATTCATGTAGAACCAGACGACCGGTTAATTGCATTCAAAAGAAAGCGCTGGTTGGGGTACGAGAATTTACATGAATACCTAATGAATGCAAGAGGATCATTCGAAAAATCGACAGGAAAAAAGGTCTGTTATAACTGGCTATTTCGACTGGACTACCAGATAAAAGAGGTCTACGGGGATCCTGGATGGGCTTTGAAGGAGTATTCATCCCTGATTAGAGAATCACTAGAAAATGGTGATGAGCTGGGCGTACACATCCACAGTTGGCGTAAGCATAATAGATTACTATTCCGAACATGGCTCGCCGACTTTTCAAATGAAGACTGGCCATTAGAGTGTCTTTACCTGGCGCACAAAACATTTATTTCACACTTCAAAAGAAAACCAAGCTTCTTCACATTCGGGGATCACTACATGACGGATAGCTTTCTCGGTCACTTGGAATGCCTTGGCTACAGGGCTGATCTCAGCGCCTGGCCTGGCAGGCCAAATATCGATCGCTTTGTAAAACATGAGCTATCAAGAGGTTTTCTGCCAAGCTTTGAGGGTGTGCCACGTCGACCTTTTAAACCAAAATCTAGTGAGGGTAACTCAAGAGGTATATGGGAAATCCCAGTGTCTGTTGCCTCATCTTTGTGTGGCGATAATAATTACCCAGATAAGTTATTGCTTGGCATGCCCTTTGGCAAGGCTAGACAGATCATTGAAGATAGCTTGAATGATCTCCCTGAGCCCTATCTATTCGCTGAGATGAGGACTGACGTAAGAATGGATGAGTTTAATAGATCTCAGTTTGAAGAAATACTGGACTATCTGGCGCAACACCCTGAAAGAAAAAATATGCAACTCATGCAGGTTAGTCACTTTATAGATCTTCTAGAAAAAAATTACTGCAGCCAGGACATAGAAGATAGCCAAGGTATTTAAAAAGATCCTAGCCTGTCCTCTCCTTATAGGGACTTACTATTCACTATGCCAAATAAGATGTCCAACATCATTGTGCAAGACCTTAGGGTGGTTTAGGTTCGACTTAATTTTGTTAAAGTCCTCAGCTGTACATAAACCTAGAACCCTGCCAGGAGATCCTTCTAGGTGCTTAAGGTCATCCGCCTTCGATAGAATCTTGAAGCTGCGATGATCGGTAGCAAAGTGCTTAAATGCAACTGGGTGGACGAATCGAACCCCGGTATCAAACTGGCACAACACCAAACGATCATTCGGCCTGACCAGCCCTGCATAAGTCTTTAAGAGGGGGTAGAACTTCTCCAGCTGGCTCTTATGGAAACCTTTTGCGCCGATCAACGGGCTCCCTGTCAGTAGCACTGCAGTCAGGCTGAAAACTAAGGCTTTCTTTATGTTTGGAACAAACCGGATAACAAGGACTGCCAAGTAGGCATAGAAGATAGGCTCAATTAATAGGGTATACCTGTGAAATATCTGTCCCGAAGCTAGCGTCATCAACACAAAGAAAGCAATGACCACCGATAGCATCACGATTGCATGAACCCTATCAACAAATCTTATCGCCCATGGCAGTAGAATGAGTGATAGGGTAATGCAAAGTGGATTGGGTCTAACGACCCACTCCAACAACTTAATGAAGGAGACTTTATGGCCACCAAATGAGGGGGCAAAACGCTGAAGGATCTGGCCCGAGTAGTAATGCTCCATAAAACTGAAGTCATACCTCGCCACCTGAACTAGCGGCCAAATCATGACAGATAGGAACGCTAGGGGTATCGCAATTTTGAAGTGTTTATTCCTAACCACCTCGGCGATATCTATGCCGTGATGGCGCTTGAAGAGTTGCAGTACTGTTAATACGTAAATAACCATTAGAAGGTTGATGGGACTCTTTTGTAGGGCCCCCAGGGCGATAGAGAATGCGACGAGGTACCAGTACCTAGGGTCTCGAAGCGAGAGTAATAGGGAGATGAGCGTCATGGTGAGAAACAACGCGTCACCGGTATCCAGCATGGCACTGGTTGAGAGTGCCCAAAGGTGCCTAGACCCGGAGGCCAAGACGACGGCAAGTAGCAATACGAATGGGGTTGACGGCTTGAGAACATACGCTAATACCCCAACACAAAAGAGAAGCATGAGCCCCTCTATGAAAGGCCATATCCTGAGTGCGAACTCTAGGTCACCACTGTGCTCCATCGCCAGGGCAGTTAGCCAATAATGTAGCGGTGGCTTACTAAAGTTCGGCTCATCCATGAGGTAGATGGTGAACCAATCCTGATGCCTGATGATATTGAAAGAGCGATCAAAGGTCAGGTACTCATCAAATCTACTGATGCTGCCAGTCGGCAAGAACTGCCAATAATAGGCTCCCAATGAGGCGATCACGAGGATGGCAGCAAGGACAGAAATTTGCTGGTGGGCTGACCTTTGAGGTGTAACGCGTAGGTTAGGTTGGGAGCGATCTCTGATCATTCAATCTCATCGAATATTTTTGGCTACAATCTAGTCAAATACTTTGCAACTATTATCACACCATCCCCAGATGATTGCCAAATTGATATCTATTCTTGCAACACGCAAATTCAAGGTTTCTAGAGAAAAAAATCGCCAAATTTTCCCCGTAACTTACTAAAGTAATTAAGAAAAGTATAGCTGACTATCGATCACTGATGCACGCTAATACCATTTATCAACCCCAAAGTTAAAAAAGAAAAAGCCCACCATATAAGGTGGGCTTTAGAATTTTTTGGTGGCCAGGGGCAGAATCGAACTGCCGACACGCGGATTTTCAATCCGCTGCTC
>JACCDY011255372.1_pt1 | contig 21482 bp, 22 predicted proteins | sample 7446391 | NCBI WGS metagenome assembly JACCDY01 (sample SAMN15323451, study PRJNA562643) | freshwater metagenome | isolation source: river surface water | place: USA:Blue River Watershed | collected 2017-08-18 | reverse complement strand
GTCGTGACAGGAATCAAGGAGCCGGGTGTGGCTGGAGTGGGGGATACCCTGATGCTCGAACGGGCCAGCGCCGAGCCGCTCCCTGGCTACCAGGAAGCGCGGCCGGTGGTGTGGGCGTCTATTTTTCCCGAGGGACAAGATGATTTCGTGCTGCTCCGCCAGGCACTCGATCGACTCAAGCTGTCCGATTCTTCGCTCTCGTACGAAGAGGAATCTTCCGGAGTCCTCGGTCGTGGTTTTCGTTGTGGATTTTTGGGCATGCTCCACCTCGAGATCGTGACTGAGCGCTTACGCCGGGAGTTCAACATTGAGCTCATTATCACTGCACCGTCTATTTCGTATGAGGTGACATGGGAAGATGGAAAAGTTGAGTCCATTTATGCCGCTTCACGCTTTCCCGACTACGCAGCTCGGGTGACCATCCGTGAGCCCTGGGTCCTTGGTCAGATCATTATGCCGGGCGACTACATGGGGCCGGTGATGAACCTACTCTTTGACCACGAGGCAAGTGTTATTGATACTGAGCTGTTCGGTGACGGGCGTACACTTCTCACGATCGAGATACCGCTCCGTGAGCTGATGCGCGGTTTTTTTGATAAGCTCAAGAATATTAGTAGCGGCTACGCCTCACTTTCTTACGAGATCGCTGAAATGCGTCCGGCCAGCGTGGCGCGACTCGATGTGTACGTGAACGACGAAGTGGTCACTGCGTTTTCACGCGTGGTAGGTATGCGCCGCATTGAAGTGGATGCAAAAGCAGTGGTCGAGAAACTCGCTAATACGCTCCCGCGCCAGCAGATCATCATTAAAATTCAAACGAAAGCCATGGGGCGCTTCATCGCGTCACGCAAGATATCCGCAATCCAGAAAGACGTGGCCGGATACCTCTACGGTGGAGACATTACCCGAAAAAATAAGTTGCGCGAGAAGCAGAAGAAAGGGAAAGCAAAGATGCAGGCGCGCGGGAAAGTCCACATTTCGCCTGAAGTGTTCATGAAGATGATCAAAGATGACTAATGTCATCTTTGATGAGCTTTTGTGGTATTTCTGGAGCTCGCGAACAGAAATAGCCAAAAGGTGTACTGATCCTGTAAGGATCAAAGATGACTAGGTTGACTTTATGCCTAGTGTGAGTTTTTAAGCTGAATGACCAGAATGCATAACGCCGCGGCTGTGCCGCGGCGTTATGCATTCCTAGGAGAAGATTGCACCACTACCGGAGTAGGCGAAGACCATGCTAACCATAATGATGATTGCAATACCAATCCATATCCACTTAATGGTTGTCTTGGTACGCTTGTGAAAAAGAAAACTCATGTCGTCTCTCGTATAACGGGTAAAAGTGGTACAATCATAGCATACTTACTATGCAGTTTGGTAAACAAAACGCCCTCTCGCACCTCTGGTACTCGTGGCCGGTCATCGTAGCCTTGTCGGCCATTTTTCTGCTTTTAGCCGTCAGTGTCTTTGAACGGTATCAAGTGGAGCGCGAAATGGCCGCCCGTGCCGTCGCGGCCGCTCGTGAACTTGAAACGCTTCAAAAGCGTGAAGCAGAGCTCAATACAAGGGTTTCCTACCTCGAAGGTGAGCGTGGCGTTGAAGAGGAGCTCCGGAAAAACTTTGATGTGGCTAAAGCAGGGGAGCAGGTTGTGATATTGACTGGCGAGCCTCCAGCCCCACCGTCCCCACCTCCTCTGGAAGAAACGCCCCGCCGCTGGTACCAGTTCTGGCGTTAATATACCCATGGGTGTATACTAGTATCCGTATGAAAAATGTCACCATTTACAGCACCCCGGTGTGCCACTTCTGCCACATGGCGAAGGATTACTTCAATGAGCATGGCGTCAGCTATACCGAACACGATGTCGCTTCAGACCTTGAAAAACGCTCTGAAATGATCGATATGACTGGCCAGATGGGTGTCCCCGTCATCCGCATTGGTGACGATGTTGTCGTTGGCTTTGACGAAGCAAAGATTGCTGAGCTTTTGGCAGCGTAGAGCAGTCGTCGAGGTGCAAAAACTCCCCACCTATCGAGTGGGGAGTTTTATGATACACTGGGCCAGCTGCCCTCGTAGTTCAATGGATAGAACAATCCCGTCCTAAGGGGGAAATCCTGGTTCGATTCCGGGTGAGGGCACCCAGTCGCAAAATAAAAACCATGATTTTACGAATCGTGGTTTTTATTTTAGGAAGCAACCTGCGTTGCTTCCGGCGACTGGGTGAGACGGAGCTGTGCTACAATTTGTTTGATGCAGCCCGAAACTGAACATACAGAAATAAAGCGACTGTTGCAGCAGAATCACGATTTGCTTGAAGAAAACAACCGCTTACTACGTAAACTTCACCGTGGGGCAGCCTGGGCGTTTTGGTTTCGGCTCTCCACCTATCTCATCCTTATCGGTGTACCGGTGATACTGTACTACCTGGTCATTGAGCCCTACCTCGGGATGGTGGGGAGTGACTACCAGAGTATCATGGAAACCATCAATCAACTCGGTGGTCTCGATTCGCTCAACCGCCTTTTAGAGCCACCGCGCTAGAGATTGAAAAAAAGGGGCAAGCAGGGTACAATGGCCGGCACTTACGAATACGTGAGAGACCCGCTCAGATAGCTCAGTTGGTAGAGCATTCCCCTGAAGAGGGAAGGGTCGCCAGTTCGAGCCTGGCTCTGAGCACACAGCGAGAAAACGTGTCCCTAGGGACACGTTTTCTTTTTCGCTGTGTGCTCAGAGCCAGGCTCGAAAGGCGCAGCGATACGAGGAGTCACAAAGGCGACGAGACAGCGAGCCGGGGTCGCGAGTACTTAGATTTTAATGAACGAAGTGAAATTAAAAGCTTAGTAACTCGTGACCGAGCCTTGCTCCAGCCTGCTTGCGTGCTGGTGTGTGAAGCGGAGCCATGTTTTGGCTATTCCTAATGCCAAAACGGGCGAGCTGGGGCAGCTAAGTTCTTAGTAAAATGTTTATGCAATAAATATTTTACTTAGAAACTTGCGCCATACGTCGTTTGTCTAACTCGTGACCGAGCCTGGCTCTGCTATACTGTATCTCTATGCGTCAAAACTTTCCCTATGTTGGTGCGTCGTACCTTTTCTTAATTAAGGACAACAAAATTCTATTGCAACGTCGGTTTCAAACCGGTTTTGAAGATGGAAATTATGGCGTTCCAGCTGGACATTTGGATGGTGGTGAAACGGCGCGGGAAGGTGGTGCCCGGGAAATTCGTGAAGAAATCGGTATTGAGATACAGCCCGAAGATTTACAGGTTGTCCATGTAATGCATAGAAGGGCAGCACATGACGAGCGTTTTGATTTTTTCCTGGCGGCCGAAACATATACCGGTACCATCACGAATAATGAGCCACACAAGTGTGATGATTTACAGTTTTTCCCGCTTGATAATTTGCCTGAAAATATGGTCGATTATGTCCGGGTCGCTATTCTACACTACCAATCAGGTACACTATACTCAGAATACGGCTGGTAATTTCTGAGATACGCGCTACAATAAACCCACTATGAAGCACACGCATACCATTGCCACCTGGAGCAGCTTCTCCTCATCCTGTGCACTCGTTTCCGCACTAGACGGCAGGTTTTAAGTATCTCGTAATCGCACTTGATATCCGCCGTCTGAGGCGGATTTTCGTTTCAGATGCATGTTCTTTACATACCAGAGGGAGAAGAGAATGCCAGATGGTACAGACTTTCCGGAGCAGCAATACCAGGAAATTACTGACGCTGTAGTACTGGCCATGAGTCAGCGCACTGCATTCAATATGTTGCGCCGTATTGTTGGTGACACCGTTCGCGCGCAGGGCGGTCAGGTGATCGCGACTGATCGAATCGACGACACCATCATGGTTATGTACACTACCGCAGCAGGGCAACGCCATGAGCTGGCGGTGGTGGAAACACACGAGTATCGCATCTCTGTACCAGTCTCAGATTGGTAATTAATTCTACGCCGCACCTCTAAGTGCGGCGTTTTTACGTACCATGGTGCTATACTACAGACCATGACACGCCGCGAGACGTCAGTTCTCCCACACATTCTTTCGATCGAAGCGTACGCAGGTATCGAGCACGAAATACCGTACACCTACCAGTTTACAGAACTAGGTAAAAGTCTTACGGTTGTCGGCGTTAATCACGTTCACGAAACTGAACACCCCGCGTTCTCGCTGCTTGATACGGTGTTCGCACGCGTGCCGTTTGACGAGGTCTTTGTTGAGGGTATGGACAGTGATTTTAATGGACCAGCTGCGCGCACACTTCTGTCACACTTGACGTTAGAAGCTGCCGCAGCACGGGGCGGTGAAGCTGTGTACGCAGCAGTCAAAGCTCTCAAGGAGCACGTAGTCTGGCAGCCTGCTGAGCCCAATGATGATGCACTCTTTTCGTACCTCACTACCTTAGGCTTTTCGAGGCTCGACATTGTCGCGTGGTACCTCCTCCGCCTATTACCGCAGTACATTGCGAGCAATGAAATGATGCCGTTTGCAGAGTACATTGAACCATTTCTAGCTGACATTGAAGCTGCAACGAAATGGCAAGACGTTTCCTACGATCCAGATATGCTTCTTGAGCATGCGCGCAACACGCTGGGGTGCGATATTACCTTGCACAACTACCAACGTGCCTATCGCTACACGGACCCGCTCGCACTGACGCAGCGTGATAATGACTTCACGGTATACAATACGTTGTCTGCTACAGCCGACGTACTTCGTGATCGCACTATGGTGACAAAAGCACTCACTGCCGTGGCTTCGGGCAAACGCGTGCTGCTGGTGTGTGGCGTTGCCCATGCAGTCATGCAGGAACCAGCATACCGCACATACTTTTCGCAGTAAAAACGTCCGCCATGCTGTCTTCTCATCAAGCTGATAGTGGCTTCTTGACGGGTTAGTAAAACACCACAGCTCTGGAGCTGTGGTGTTTTACTATTTAGGTACTGCATTTGAACGGACTTTGAGCCTTGTGCTCCGGTCCTTATCAACCTTGGGAAGCTTAATTTCAAGCATGCCATGCTTTTCCTGCGCCTCAGCTTCGTCAATGAGTACCTCTTCAGGAAGCAGCAGTGTCCGTGAGAATGAGCCCCAGAAGAGTTCCCGGTGGTAGTAGTCGTCATCACCAACTTCTTGGTACTCTTCACGGCGACCCTTGATCGTCACCATGTCACGGGTAATGGCAATATCGAGGTCGTCTGGCGATACACCAGCGACGAGAGCTCGGATCACGATCGCGTCACCAGTATGGTACATGTCAACGGGAAGCTCGCCCTCTTGCGGCTCATCGTTGTGCGCTCCTTGCTCGTGCCAATCGCTCTCTTCTTCGTAGTGACTGACTGCGACATCGTCTTCAGCCCCGAACTCATGTGATTCGTCGAGCACGTCATCGTACTTGTCGGCTTGCACTGCGCCGGTCAATCGTTCAAGGAAAGAAGGTTTTTTCATTGGATTTTGATAATGCTTACGTACTGCTAATTTAGGCTATGCTGCCTCTATTGTACCCTACGAGGAGCTGTTGGGGAGGGGGAGAGCTGAATAAACTGACCAAGGAAAAAGCTATCGAACACCTCGTGGCCGATGCTCGGCCTCTAAGATCTTCACTTTTTCGAAAATAAGCATGAGGACCACGAGACCCATCCAGACGAACAAGAATACCCCCAGAATCGTGCCACCATTGGCATCGATAATGAAAAAATTGAAAAGAGCGTGGAGTACGATGGCCACGAATAGTCCGAGCGTGCCCCACCAGAGCTTTTGCACGGGAGCTTTGTAGTAGGCGAGGGCCTGGAATACTCCGACCGTTCCTGAGGCGAGTACGTGGAGGAGGGTAGAACCGACAAAACGGAAATTTCCAGTAAGGAGTGAACTCGCTAGGTCTCCGGACATAAGTGGATTGAAAATGAACAGAGCATTTTCAAGCGCGGCAAAGCCAAGCGCAATGGCGATCATGTAAATGATCAGGTCGATCGGTTCGTCGACCGCCTGATTCCAGAGCACGATAATGAGGGCTGCAGCGTACTTAAGCACTTCCTCAATGATCACCCAGACAAAAATGAGGTTGTCACCTTGGTAGTACGTCATGGCGAGCTTCTGCATCGGTAGTGCGAGCGGCACGACCATCATGCCGCCGATGAACGCGAGCGCAATGAGGAGGTACGGTTCAGGCCGCTCGCGGTCTTCGCGGAGCCAAAACCACAGCCAAAAGAGGGCAGGGATGAGACCGCCTAAGAACGCGATGGCGAAGTACGTGGATTCCATCAGACTGTATTGTAGCAAATAATAAAATTGCCCCCACGTGGTTAGTGGGGGCAAGCTTCATATGGGCCCATGAGTACTACAAGACCGTGCGCTTTTGAAATCCCAACAATAAGACCTCCGTATGACGCCCATTTACCAGCCGGTAAAGGAGCACAAATGATGCTCTCTTGCTGTTGAACGTAACCGATTGCAAGGAATTCAGTGATACTCACGAACCGACAGCGGTACGCATTGATGGTCATGATACCGATGGTATCAGTGAATTCAATTGTTACCGGTACGGGTATGTCCCGGTAGTGTAAGCAACCCTCAAACGTTCCTGAAACAAAATTCGGTCTGATTTGAAGTCGTGCCATGGTGCCTGATAGTGTTAGTTCACCATGATTTGTATTACACCAAAGTGAGATGCCATCGTATTTGATATCAGTAACTTGAAACTGTATCTGACGCCTCGACTTCTGTCGCGCGTGCATACCTCACCTCCCTCATGTGGTTGTACTTTTTCTAGGGTCACTATAACGAATGTAGTGGTGTGATGCAAGAAGCAGCCTGCCGCTTTTGGTGCCATGCTGCCCTTGAAATATTTTACCCTCTTGGCCATTGGCTCACCATGAGGAGTTCTTGATCTTTCATATGTGGAGGGAGCTCTTGCCAGATCGCTTCAGTCACAAACGGCATGAAGGGGTGGAGGAGCTTGAGTGACGTGGTGAGACACTCGGTGAGCACGGCCTGCCGTGCCGCGCGTGCCGTCTCGTCCTCACCCGTCAGTATCGGCTTCGACTCCTCGAGAATAATGTCAGCCAGTTCACTCCAGACGTAGTGGTAGGCTTTCTCACCAGCGAGATACAGGTTGAACTTACTGATCTCGCTTGTCACTTCACCGACTGCCGTTTTTAAGGAAGCGAGAATCTCTTCGTCTCGGACGTTCTTGCTGACGGTGACCGATGCGTCCATGTCGGCAGTATGGGTCAAAATGAAGCGCGTAATATTCCAAATTTTATTGGCGAAGTTCTTATAGCCCTTAACGCGGTTCTCGGAAAGTGGAACGTCATTGCCCGGGGCTGCGCCAATGACGAGCGAGAGGCGCGTGGCATCAGCGCCGTACTTTTCGATCATGGTGAGCGGGTCAATCGTGTTCCCGAGCGACTTACTCATCTTGCGGTTTTTTTCGTCGCGCACGAGGCCATGGAGGTAGACACTCTTAAATGGCACTTGTCCTAAGTGGAACGTACTCATGAGGATCATCCGCGCTACCCAAAAGAAGAGAATGTCGTACCCAGTCTCAAGAACGGCGGTCGGGTGGTAGGTTTTGAGGTCAGTGGTCTCATGTGGCCAGCCGAGCGTTGAAAAGGTCCAGAGGCCCGAAGAGAACCAGGTATCGAGCGTGTCGTGGTCTTGCTCCCAGCCCTCACCGGGGCTATCTAGCTGCACTCTCACCTCGCCATCCTTAAACCAAGCTGGAATGCGGTGCCCGTACCAAATCTGTCGGCTGATGCACCAGTCGCGGAGGTTTTGAATCCAGTGGAAGTAGGTCTTGTTGAAGCGGTCGGGGAAGATTGACACGCCGCCGTTCTCCACGGCTTTAATCATGAGTGATTTGAGCGTCACGGTGTCGCCCCGAGCGACACCAGGAATTTCTGAATGCCCCATGGTGAACTCTTTGTTCACGTCGATGAACCACTGCTCCTTGATCTGCGGCTCAATGGTGCCACCACCCCGGCTGTTTGTCGCAACGTTGTGGATGTACTCCTCATCAACTTTCTCAATTAGGCCTTTGGCCTGCATCTTCTCGATGATGGCTGCTCGCGCTTTCTTAATGTGCTGCCCCGCGAACTCGCCCGCAATCGGCAGCAGGATGCCACGCTCGTCAATGACCGGCTCCATGGCGAGGTTGTGACGCCTGGCGATATCGAAATCGACTTGCGAGTGCCACGGGGTAATGGTCATCACCCCGGTACCCATCTCGGGGTCGGCCGCTTCGTCTTTGATGATGGTGGCCGTGATCGGTCCGTTGATCCACTCGACCTCAAGCTGCTGCCCATGTGCGTACTCCTTGTACCGAGCATCATTAGGATGCATAACGACGTACTTATCGCCGAATTTTGTCTCCGGACGAACGGTACCAATGACGAACGGGCCGTAGTGGAAGTAGTAGAACGGATCCTTCTGTTCAACGTGTTCGATCTCATCGTCTGACACCGTCGTCTGCATTTTTGGATCCCAGTTCACGCTCCGGGCACCGCGGTAAATGAGGCCGGCGTCGTACATCCGAACGAACGCGGTCATGACTGCGTGGTAGCGCGACTCGTCGAGGGTAAAGGCGTACCGGGACCAGTCGAGACTGGAACCCATCTTCTTGGTTTGCCCAATGATGGTGTCTTTGCTGCTTTCAGCAAAGGCGTAGACGCGCCTCAAGAACTCCTCGCGACCAAGGTCGTGGCGCGTCTTGCCCTCTTTCTTGTAGAGTTCCCCTTCGACTCTCGACTGGGTGGCGATCGCGGCGCTGTCGGTGCCGGGCACCCAGAGGGTGCGTTTGCCGCTCATGCGGGCGTGGCGCACGAGAATGTCTTCAATGGCGAGCATGGCCGCGTGCCCCATGTGGAGCGTGCCGGTGACGTTGGGGGGTGGCAGCACGATCGAAAACGGCGCTGCGTCCGGGGTCGTGATGCCTCTTTCGATACAAACATCGGGGTTGAAGTATCCAGAGTCGCTCCAGAGCGCGTAGAGCCTTTCCTCGTGCTCGGATGGGGTGTATGGTTTCAGGAATACCTCTGGAATATTGGGTTGGTTCTGATTATGCTGCTCGCTCATAGATTAAGACTTAGAAGCGAATCGTAGCATAAAATAAGGATTCTTTGAAGAAAGCACGTGGCGTAAAAAAGCCAGAGAAAGTTCTCTGGCTTTTCACGAACACGGTTTGCTCCTAAGGGCTGTGCCTACTCATAAATTATTGGTAGTACCTGCACTGTTACCGAGTCTGATTGCCCATTGCAGGTGATGGTGAACGTGCTCTGGTTGCGCACCGTCACGGCGCGGCCGCCACTGTTGTTTGGGTTAGTGTCATTGTCTGGCACGTTACCTGAGAGTGAACAGTTAGTACCACCGTTAGTTTGCCAATCAACTTGCACGGAAGCACCGCTGCGGACAATGACTCCACTACTTCTGCCGTTTGCGGTAATGGTTGGAGGGGCAGCCTCGGTTGTATCGCTTCCACTCGCACAGCCTAGATCACTAGGGAAATCGATCTGCCCATCACCATCGTTATCGATGCTGTCGCTGCACTGTGGTGTCGTCGGTGTCGGATTAGTTTCATCAGTATCAGTTGGGCTGACGCAGCCTGGGTCATTTGCTGCCCCAGTGCCATAATCGGTATAGCCGTCGCCATCGTTGTCGTTTCCATCAGAACAAGCCGGAGGAGTAGTTGGAGTAGTGGAAGTTGGGGAGGTGGTTGGCGTAGTGGGGGTAGTGCTTGTTGGTGTTGTGGGCGGCGGATTGGTAGTGATGGTGATTCGTTGACTGGCCCATCCAATGTTCACATTAGGGCCGCCTTGATTGATGCTACAGTTTTGCTGGCTGCCACCAATGCACGTGTAGTAGCATCTGCCTATGAACGTGGCTGATCTTCCCGGGGCCGGATTTGGGACATTTACAGTTGCCCCCGTCGTGATCCTGCCTCGTGGTAAGAGGCCGCCAGTGAAGTATGGTGCAGTCACGTTTTGTATCCAACAGGCGTCCATGGCAAGAGAGCCATTAGGGTACCTACTCATTACGGGCAATAGTTGGAGCTGTACCCAGTCGGAACGATTGATAGTGATATTGCTGCGTGTCCAGCTCGTACCCTGAGTGTTATTTCTGACCTGTAGGGTGGCTGGCTGGACAACGCCCGGTCTGTAGTACTGCTGCGCCATCGTCTGACTCACTGGAGTGAGTACCGTAAGGGCGAGCACAGCAAGGTAAATTATGCTATATGTGTGTGATTTCATAATGGAATAAGTTTATTGGTCAATGCTCGCGTCTGTCGTGGGCGTAGGGTCAGTAGTGTAATGGTACAGGTCGGCAAGCGTGGTGTACTGGAAGTATACGAGACTCGATGCATCAAGATCGCTCTTGCCGATGTAGCCCGATGCTAAGAGTCTCGTAAAGTAGTCGTCGAGCTGTTTTTGGTACACCGCTTCATTGCTTTGATCAAGATCGATCATCGTCGCGGTGATCAACTGGGCCTCGATGACGGGCATAAATGGATAGATGTCATCGGCCAGACTGGTCCCTGCAATGCTTACCGTGGGCGCATCAGCTGGTATCAGATTTGTTTGACGCACTCGCAGTGGTGGTTGGTTGTATTGCTTATTGAGGTGTTCTGCTACCGCGCGTAATTCGGCGAGGGTCTGGTCAAATTCCACAGCCACTTCAGGGCTATGTTCAAGATAGCTTGCAAACGGTTGACCTTGAAAATCAAATGCAAATGGTGATGCAATTGGATCACTGGCGAGGCCTACTTTGGCTACGGCAGTCGCATAGGCTTCGGCATCATACGCCGTAATATCACCTTGGTCAGGGATGGTGATAATGTCTACTGCTTCTGGGAGATTTGTAAACGCAAAGGGTTCTGATTCAGGTGTGCTGGCGGCTGGTGGTAGGTTCGTCGATTGCTCCCACGTATACGTAAGGTACACAAACGCACCGGCAACAAAAACGGTGAGGCCAAGAATACTAAGTAAAATGATCAAATGATGTCGCGGCTGTTCCGTTGCAGCGTTCATTAGTTGGTTATTGTCCATAAAATATGCCTGTACATTCAGAGCGTATTGATAATAGTCATTTCAGATTGAATTGTACTACGTATTGTATTAGACGGCTTTGAACTATACACATGGTTAGTGGTGCCTGTAGAGCGAGCGTCAACCTCGCTCAGAAACCACTTTGCTAAAAGATCGCGGTCGGAAACGGGACAGCTCCCGGCTCAAGTGAGTCGGGAGCTGTCACCTTGGTCCAGATACAGGGCGTCCCTCGTGCTACAGGCGCAGCCGTAGTGCAACGCGCTGCATCTCCTGTTGCTGTGTACTGGAGAGCGGGAATGCGCTGCCACCACCACAGTGGCGTTCATTGATCTTGCGCTGTGTCGTATAGTAGACGTAGCCCGTTGGGCTGCTAAGGCCCCATGGGGTGAGAATGTCGCTGGCATAGCGGGTCTGGAACGAGCGTACGGCGGCTTCGGTCGCTCCGTCAAAGTGGCCGTTGACCGCCAGGGTTGTTGCTAGCTCGCTATTGAGGAACGTCTGCAATCGACTGACCTCTGAGCTCTGGTTTGCGCCACCTTGTCGTAAGTAACTCGTGAGGTACGGTGCACAGGTACTTACTCCGAGCACTTGGCCTACACCAACGGTAAGCGTGTGCGTTGCTACTGATGAAGAGAACGGTACTCGTCGCTTTTGGTTCTTGTTTTCGTGAAAACCGATCACTTGGGCTGAGTTCGTGTATGTCCCCGTTGCCATATTCGTGCCCAGTGCGATGGTGTAGGTGACGCTGACTTTTTCATCAGCATCAAGATCACCAAGTGGAATGAATTGTTCCTCGACAATCGACCCTAGCTCATTCTCAAGGATGTCAGCGACGGACGCATCGTACGCAGGTCCGCCGCTGTGGTCGAGGGTAATGGTGTATGCGACGGTATCTCCGGGTGCTGCGATGCTGCTGTCTGCAGTTTTGTGTACCGTGATGGATGCCGGCATGGTACGTGAACCACCCCCACTTCGGCTGCCTCGCGCGCCGACCGCGATGACCACCTCATCCGTGTTGTCGCCAAGATTGGCATCACGCTCGCGGCTCATCACTGTTGTCGTTAGCGGAAGCATGGTTTCAGTCCGGCTGGAGAGCGTTGGATTAACCGTGGCTGCATAGCGGAACTCCCGCGTAGCGCCAGCAGGAATAGTACCGAGTGACCAGCGGTGCTGGCGGAGCCCAGATTCATCAGTCGACGTGGTGTCGGTGCCATCAAACGCCAATCCAACAGGTTCAAAGGAAGCGTCGAGGGTGACGTTGGTAGCAGGGAGGTCGCCGCGATTCATGACCGTGTACGTGTAGGTGACCGGTGAACCGGGCATGATCGGCGAGTCTGGCGAGTCGGCACGTACGCCGAGCCAGAGATCTGATCGTCCGAAGCTTAGGTTGCCGCTCCAGTTGCCATAGATGCTAAAGATGAGCGACGCCCAGTTGCTGCCGATAATATTCGTGTTAATGAGGTTCATGATGCTCGCACCGGCATACGCGTTACCAGTGTGTACGGCTGCGTTGTCACCGGCTGCCTGATTGTCACCGGTGAGCGCGTAGACCTGTACTGCATTATTGATGGTGGCGGTGTTATGCGCTGCACTGGAGGTACTGGGCGCACCCGTGCCGCCGCTACCCACGTAGAGGCGGATACCTTCCGGTGTCTCCTCCCAACTCATACCCTCTGGCAGGCCAAAGATCTCACCCGACCAGTCACCGTAGACACGAATCAACATAGAGAAAGATCCGGTATTGAAGAAATTTTGGTTAACCACGTTGTGCACGGTGCCAAGGGCAGTCGCATCGCCGGTAGTGACTGCGGTTGAGCTCCCCGTCGCAGTATTGCCACCACTGTTTGCGGCCACATTAAGAGTAGTATCAACAGTCGCACTGTTATCGGTTGAACCAGAGCCGCTAGTACCTTGCGGTGCTACAAATTGGTCGAAGAAACCGCTAGCCGGAAGTACAATGTCGCCGCTGTAGTCGCTGAAGTTGTTGAATACAAGGAGGAGGTAAGAAGAATCGGTAATGTTCGTATTGGCGACATTCACCACGTTAGCGCTGGCGTAGGCATCGCCGGTAACGATGGTCGTACTGCTTCCGCTACCACTATTGCTGCCGGTGTCGGCAGTTACGATGATATTGTTTGTAACGACGGCGTTGCTGTCGATACTGCTCGACGCCAGTTCACCACAGGAGACAGGCAGGCAGCTTGGTGTGCTCACGGCCGTTGCGCCACCATCAAAAACGGAGACGAGATCGTTTCGAATATCAAAGTTCTCTACGTCGAGAACGTCATTGACGAAGCGAATGAGCCCGGTGGAATCGGTAATCGTCGTATTGACGACATTGGTCACGTCAATGTAGGCGATAGCATCACCGGTGTCAATCGTTGTGGTACCTGTACTGCTCGCTACGTTACTGCCAGTCATAGCCGACGTCGTCGCATGGTTGGTAGTAGTTGCCGCGATGGTTGTGCTCGCTGTAGCTGGTGTTGCTGGTGAGGAGCTCGCATCGAGTACTGGCTCTCCATCATCGCTCACCTCAGGTACCGTTTCTGACGCTGTGTCTGTTTCGACAGTAGTGAGGTTTTCGGTGGTCGTGAGTGCGCCCACTGCTATCGCGTCACCGGTCTCAATGGTGGTGTCTGGTGCTAGGGCTGTACCCCCGCCGTCCTCGGCCTCTGCTGTAGGCACCAAAAGCGATGGCATGATGGTGAACATCAAGCTCACCATAAGGAGGATGCTAGCGGCTTTCTGTACGCTCTGCGTCGAGCGTTTGTTTGAGTAGTGAAACATAGTGGAGAAGTTGCATTAAAAGAGCTTGTAAGCGTGCCTGCCGTGCCGACGCCGGCAGGTCTGGTGTACCGCTGCCTGCTTCGAAGGAAGTAGTACCAGTGTCGTAGGTTGTCTGGTTTCGATACTGTATCGGCTCACTACTTGTCAGGTCGACAGCTTCAATGACCTCGCCGTTGACCTCGGTGTGGATGCGGAGCTTATTCGTGCTCACGCCGTCTTTGCCTGCGGTTGCCGAGATTGTGGCGGTGTTGCTGACCGATGTTGCCGCGTGTGCCACCGGCGCACACGAAACCAGTGTCGAGGCAACGCCACCAGCTACGAGCAGGAATAAAGTGTAATAAAACATATCCTCTGGCTAAGGCCTGGTAGCAGCCCACCGGACCTTAGCAAAGGATGAGACCAAAGGTCTCACGCTTTGCGAGAGGTGACTTGAGAGTAGGTGTCACCCCCACCGTCAATAGGAGTGCAGAGCTAAACGTCATCTTCCTCGTCGTCATCGTCATCATTCATGACGCGGACGATATTGCGGTTAATGACGTTTATGATGAGGCCATCAGCGACTGCCTCACCGGTATCAACGGTGCCACCGTTGCCGCCGTTACCACCGTTGCCGCCGTTACCACCTGTAGTGTCCTCGGTCATGTTGAACCAGAACCACCAGTGTGACCATGAGCGTCCCGTGGCATCGCCACCATTACCACCATCGTCACCTTTGCCTCCTGAAGCATCGTTGTCGCCGGTATTGGCGTCAACGGCGAGAGAGTTCGATACGCTGGCCCGGTTCCCAGAAGTAACCGTTGTGTCATCACTGCCACCCCACCATCCAAGGAAGAGTGGTTCGTCATCATCGCAGCCGCAGCCTTCGACTTCGATATCGTTGGAGTTGATATCATTGTCGATGGTGCCGATGGCCATGGCATTGCCGGTCGTGATGGTGCCACCATCACCGCCTGTGCCGCCACTACCACCGTTGCCACCAGTGGCATTGCCACCCTCAGCGTTGCCACCGTCGCCACCGTCAGCGCCCCGGCCACCGCGAGCGGTGTTGTAGCCGGTATTTGCCCCAACTGTGAGGCTGTTGCTCACTGTTGCATCGTTTTCGCTGGTGACAGTTGTGTCGTCACCGCCAAACGCGGCTGCTTGTGAACTCCAGACCGTGAAGCCAATGAGTGCTCCAGCTAGTATCCAAAGCAGTACGGTGAGCTTAGAACGTGTGTATGTCATAATACGTAAAAGTTACTTACGTGAATAAACGAGCGTCACCAACACCTACGGCGTAGGGTGGGGCGCTGGTGTGAACGGATGTGAGCCGTCCACATAGGAGGTGGGAATAGGGAGTATGGTTTACGACGTACTAGGAAGAAAGGATTCTCGCCTCGTATGCGAACACTACCAGTCAGTGGTGGGGAATGGTAGTGCTACGTTGTCGCTGCCCAATAAAAAATCCCGTGGTTAGTACACAGGAACAGGCGTTGTATGGTTTGATGTAGAGTCCGCAACTGTAGATAGTAAGTACCACATACGAACGTCACTCGTACCTGGTTTCCCCACCCAGTGCGCGATTGTGCAAACAATGATAAACCTAGCAATTTTACTGTCAACCAAAAAGTCAATAATTTACGTGTGTATAATATAAAAAATAGAAAATGTCAAATCACCACTTGATGACGCGCTCCCAACAATAGACCAGCGTACTGGGGGAAAGCCTCGAAAGGCTAACAGCACGCTGGTCTACGACAAGGAGCAGTAACGATGGCCAAAGGCCAAGTGGCGCTATTTATAGCTGGTTTCTTCAAAAAAAGCAAGCGTACCTTTTTGTGTACGTCTTATACTGCAATGGAGCGGTTACCTTCAGCGCGGAAGAGCTTAGCGGCAGCAGGGTTGCTGGCGCTTGGGGCGCGGGCATGGCCGGCCAAGGCGACCATGATGGAGTTGTCAGTTGAGAGTCCGGGAGTAGGGAAATAGATCTCACAGTCTGGATGCTCTGCCAGGAAATGTCGCTGCAGATTTGTACGGATGAACTGGTTGGCAGATACACCGCCGCCAACAATGAGTGACCGGGCACTATGCATCGCGACAGCGTCGCTGGTCTTCTTCACGAGGACCTCGGCTACTGCATCTTCAAAGTCGCGGGCGAGTGCCTGCTTGTCGGCTTCAGTTAGTGTGGTGTCCGGAAGCGCGTAGCGGACAGCGGTCTTTAGGCCTGAGAATGAGAAATCAAGATCGCCTGAGTTCAGCATCGGGCGAGGTAGATCATTTTTACGTGGTGGCGGGTTCACTTTGCGACCAAGGGCAGCGAGCTTTGAGAGCTCTGGGCCACCCGGGTATGGCAATCCGATGAGTCGAGCGACTTTATCGAACGCTTCGCCTACGGCATCGTCGCGCGTTTGGCCGATCTTTTCGTACTGCCCCCAGCCCTTCATGAGGAGAAGTTCAGTGTGGCCCCCAGAAATGAGGAGGGCAATCGCGGGGAACACGATCGGAGCGAGTTTATTATCTTCTGCCACGTCATAGACTGAAGCGAGCACGTGTCCCTCCAGGTGGTTTACTGCCACCACCTTCTTGTTCCAGAGCTGCGCGAGCGCCTTGGCAAAATTCACCCCCACCCACAACGCTGGCTCGAGGCCGGGGCCGACGGTAACCGCGATCAGGTCAATCTCTGGTTCGTTGTAGGCAGCGGCAAAGGCAGTGAGCGCTTCAGCGAGAGCGGGTTCGCGCTCGAGCATGGCTACTAACTCTGGTTGTACGGCGTCGAGATGGTCATGGTTGCCTGCGTGTAGAAGCTCCGCCTCTTCCAGTGCGTGCGTAAGAAGGGGGACCAGCGTCTTGGCGTGCTCGCGCTTGGCGAGGGCTGGAAACACCCCGCCGTATTCGGCGTGCAGTGCCACCTGTGAGTAGAGTTGGTTGCCAAGGATTTCGTAGGTGGCTTCAGGAAAATCACCCGTCGCTTGTACGATGCTCACGGCGGTCTCGTCGCAAGAAGTTTCAATCGAGAGAATTTTCATACCGAATGAGAAGGTGAGGATTTGCACCCCACAGACAGTGATTATGAGCTGGACTAGGGCCGAGGCCCGACACCGGGTTTTTCGGGGTCACTCATTTCACTGCACTACTGTTGACCCTTATTCGTGCGGCTACCTATTTCGCCACTTCCCAGGCCGCTACTATACTACACCTTCATCAGTTGTCACGGTTGGGGGTGTAATGGTGGGAGTGCAGTTGGGGTTACAAAGGCCTTTGTAAAAGTGTCCATGACTATCTTTTTCTCTAAAGAAATGTAAACGGCAAATCAGTGAAGGTAGACACTTCAATGCCTGCGGCACGTTTGTGTCCACCTCCGCCGTACTTCTCTGCTATAGTGGCGACATCTACCTCACCACGACTGCGGAGCGAGATGTTCACTCGGCCGTGGCTGTGGTAGTACACAATACCAATGGCAATCTTTCCCTCCGCTTCATTGAGTTCAGCGAGTTTATTGCCAAGAATTGAGCGGTAGATGCGTTCCGCGTTCACGGCCCACACTTCGTGCCCCTCAAACAGGACTCGTTCTTTCGTAGCGAGGATGGTGTCAACAAGCTTGTCTTCAAACTTGGCAATCAGTGCTCCTTTAGCAATGAAATTAATACGGTTTGCGTCGCTCGCCGCGAGCTCAGCAATCAGCGCATCCCAGCTCGCAAAGCTCACTTCGTACTGCCCGAGTGCCACGTTGTATTCGCGATTTTCCGGCAGTGCAAAGCGCCAGAGATCGTGGTCTTCGATGTATAAAAGGAGCTCTGGCACCTCGGCGCCGGGGTGGAAGTACTGCCATGCCAACACGCAGCCGGAGTGGTCATTAGCAAAAATATTTTGGGGAAATGCAATGACGTCGTCTTTAGCAGTCTGGTGGTGGTCAATAACGACGACGCATTTATTTTGTGCGAGCAATGTTTCAAACGTTGGTCGTCGAAAACTAAAGTCAACAATATAGATCTCTTTGTGAGTCAATCCCTCTGGGGCAACTGCGTGGTCGCGCCAGGGGAGGTATGAGGCACGGTCACCAAACTTTTTCCACGCGGCGTAAGCAGCCCCGAAGCCGTCACGGCAGTCAGCGTGGTAAATGACAACGGTCTCTTTAAGTGCCTCCATTGGTGCGTGGTACAGGACTTGAACCTGTGGCCTCTACAATGTCAATGTAGCGCTCTACCAGCTGAGCTAACCCCGCAAAAGTGGTATGATAGTAGCATATATACGCTGAGAGTAAATGCGTAGTTAAGTTATGCCTGAATTCGAGCACATTCCACGTCCACAAGAAAATCCTGAAGTACTGGCTGAACGAGAGTTAGAGGCTATTCTGGAAAATCCAGAATATACGTTTTTGAATTCAATTCCTGCGAATGTGAAAGCGATCGAGGCAGCCGAAACCGCAGTCGAAGCGCTGGCGATTGCTAAAGCGCGAATTGAAGAGCGCGAAAAGCGAACCTTTACATTTAAGCCTGTTGAAGACGTAGAGGGGGTAGAGGAGGAAGAACTGATGTACCGAGGGTTGCAAAGGACATTCAAAGAAATTACCGCCCGACGGGAACTTGTAGGTGAAGGGGGAGATGCCATTGTGTATGTAGCAACTGAGGAGTTAAGGCGTGGTACGACTGATCTTTGCTATAAGTTCGCACGGCAGGTTGGACTGCATCGTGGGCGCAATACCATGGAACGTGAGCTCGATATACAGGCTGCATTTTACGACGCGGTTGCGTCGTTGCCTGGTGTTCGTATCAGTGTGCCCGAGCCGATGTACTACTGCGAAATGGGTAATCAAAAAATGATTGCCATGGAATACTTAAAGGCAAAAAGCATTAACGACCTCCAACGAGGCTATGGATCATTGCCCGCGTGGCTCACTGAAGAACACATTGATCTTTTTTGTGATGAATTAGTCCGCGTTCTGGATCACGTTCATGCCAAGGGTCTCTTCCACCGTGACCTACACTTAGGGAATATTATGTTGACGCAAAGTCAACAAGAACCGCCCGTGCTTGGTTACATTATTGATTTCGGGGTCTCAGCTTTCGGTCAAGAGGGACTATCGCCCTACCGGGACGAGGTTCGGGGTGAGATATTTACATATGACGATGATTATGGTAGAATAGAAGTAGTTAGATCAGAACTTAAGCGCATGCGGAGGGTATGATGAAATTGACCAGACATGCAATTGCCCACATGCGGGGGCAGATCGCTGAAAAGCCAATCGGTGACACTGAAATGCGGCGCGTCGAAGGGATGGGAAATCTCTTTATGTCTCGGAAACGTTTCGTGGCCGATGAAGAAGGTGAGTTCGTGATTGGCTCAATGGTCTTCTGGCATCAATACACACTGAAGATTGATGGCGTGACCTACCATTTCTACGCTGGTACAGCGACAGTGCCCGCAGAAGAACCTCCTGCCTTGTAACAGGCCGATCCGTGCATAAACAGGCACAAGCGGGTCGGCTTTTATTTTTTGTAGTGTGCTGTTGCAACATTTGGCGTATACTTAAGGTAATGATCCTCTACCCGACTGAAACACTGTACGCCCTCGGGGTCAATGCCCTTGATGCCATTGAAGTGTCCCGACTGTTTGCGCTCAAAGGCCGGGAGGAGGGGAAGGCGGTGTCGTGGTTGGTGCGCAACCTCGATGACGTAGGGCGGTTTGCCGAAGTCGGTGAGGTGACCGCGCGGCTGGCCGCGGCGTTTCTCCCGGGTGAACTCACCCTCGTCCTTCCGGTACGGGATGAACTGCCAAAGGAGCTCGTTGGGCCAGACCGCACCGTCGGCTTTCGGATTTCTTCGGACCCGATGGCAGCAGCGATCATTGAAGCATTCATGAGCGAGTACGAAGCACCGTTGACGTGCACCAGTGCCAACGTGAGCGGTGCGCCGACACTGCCGACCGTTGGAGAAATCTTGCAGCAGTTTGGTCCAAAGGCCGGACAGATCGATGAGATTCACGACGATGGGCCGCGCAAGGGCTTGGCCTCAACGGTAGTAAAAGTGGTTGGTGAAGAGGTTACTGTGCTGCGCGAGGGAAGTATTGCGGAGCGAGATATTCGGGCTGTGGTAGAGTAGGGGGAGCAAAAGAAGGGGAAGGGCGGCGGGGCGTAGCCCTGCCGCCCTGAAAGAATGAGCTATTTTCATAAGGACGTTAGATCTGGCTGCTTTGTTTTGCATTAAGGAGTAGCCGACGTATCGGACCACCGTTCAGGTCACTACGCACTGTGTGGCAAGGATTCGAACATTACTTTCAATTGAGTGAGTACATAGTAATGTTTACATTACTATGTACGAGCGAATGAAGAAAGAAAACTGGTTTACATGTTCAGTACCCGTTTTGGATATTTTAGTTCGCTTCGCTTCTAAACTATCTCAAAACAGCTTCGAATCCCAAACCGTCTCCCAGACTGTTTGCCTCCTCTGTTCACTTCGTTCATTGCGGAGGAGGGGGGATTCGAACCCCCGAACGAGTTTCCCCGTTGCCGGTTTTCGAAACCGGTGCCTTCAACCACTCAGCCACTCCTCCATTTTCATTACGGAGTGGCTTCGGGTTGAAGGGTTAGCCCACTTCACTCCGTTCTGAGTAAACTGCCTCCCAGGCACTTTACTCCACTCAGCCACTCCTCCGTTCAGCGTTCGACATAGTACCACTAGAAGTCTTGGTTTTCCAGATGAACATGTGCAGGTTGACGCGAAGTGGTGATTTGTTAGGCTAAAGACTGGAATTATAGATCCATATGGGAGGTGAAAATGTCCGTGGGTCAACCGATGAAACAAACCTACGTTTGCTTTCTTTCCCCCGGTTCTCTCCGAGTGGTGGAGGACATTCGATTGGTGGCAAACCGAACTACGTGCGCTCTCGTCATTCCACCGAGCACCTTTGGCTTTTACTTTTTTGATCAGTATACCTTGGTGCACTACGAGGCCGAGGAACCTATTGAGCTTACCAGTGAAAGAAAACATGAGTCAGGCACTTTCTTTATCGCTAGAGAGAAGCCACTCTTTATCGAGGCAGCACTCGTGCGCTATGTTGGCGAACAGCGGCGGCTCAACCGGCTCAAGGAAGATGGGTACCATCAGGTAATCCGGTGCGTGACAGGCGGTTGGCAGGGCTTCGAACCTGGAGACTGCGCGTTTCTTCCCGAGGCAATTCCTGTGAAGTAAATTTCTGTGAAGTGAATAGAACCCCGGCTGCATGGCTGGGGTTTATTTTGCCTGGAGAAACTCAGAGAACGTGCTAGTCCAGTTGCCACGCTACAGCTTCTCAACGAGCATAAGGTTGGTGGTACCAGCAGCTCCAAAGGGCATGCCGGCAGCGATGATGAACGCCTCGCCAGGTTTTATGTTCTGGTGCGTGCGTACTGCGTGGCGTGCGACTTTCTGCGCTTCTGCAAGCGTCTTCACGCCCTTGATGAGTACCGGCTCACAGCCAAATACGACGAGCATTTGGTTAAACGTGCTCTGGTGCGGGGTGAGTACGAGAACCGGTACTTGGGGGCGGTACCGTGCGACCATCCGGCCAGTGTGCCCACTCTCGCTCAAAGCTACGATGGCTTTCGCGTTTGCAACCACTACGTTGCGAGCGATCGAACGACTCACCCCTTCGCCAATGGTGGTAGCAGGGAAGTTCCAGACACCCTGG
>JACCDY010190397.1_pt1 | contig 21493 bp, 18 predicted proteins | sample 7446391 | NCBI WGS metagenome assembly JACCDY01 (sample SAMN15323451, study PRJNA562643) | freshwater metagenome | isolation source: river surface water | place: USA:Blue River Watershed | collected 2017-08-18 | reverse complement strand
GCTGGCTCTAGCAAATAAAGAATCCCTAATCGTTGGCGGTCGCTTGGTGACTCAGGCCGCTAAGCCAGGGCAAATTGTGCCAGTTGACAGCGAGCACTCAGCCTTAGCGCAGTGCCTACTTGGTGGCACTCAACAGGAAGTTCGCAAATTAATCCTGACCGCATACGGCGGCCCATTCCGCGGCTGGAGCAAAGAGCAGCTTGCATCGGTTACGCCAGAGCAGGCATTGGCGCACCCAACCTGGGTGATGGGAAAAGTTGTCACCACCAATTCGGCCACAATGGTGAACAAGGGACTCGAACTAATTGAGGCCCACCTACTATTTGATGTTCCCTTTGACCGAATTGAAGTCACCGTTCACCCTCAGTCGGTAGTGCACTCGATGGTTGAGTTTGTAGATGGCTCAGTCTTGGCCCAATGTTCGCCGCCAAATATGAAGTTACCGATTGCCTTGGGAATGTCATGGCCGGACCGGGTTCCCAACGTCGCACCGGCTTGTGATTGGACCAAAGCTGCTACCTGGACTTTTGAGCCACTAAACGAATCGGTTTTTACAGCCATTAAGTTAGCTCGTCAGGTTGGTGAAGCTGGGCTAACTTACCCTGCGGTTTACAACGCCGCCAACGAACAAGCGGTCGAAGCGTTCCACGCCGGCTTCATAAAGTTTGATCAGATTGTTGATTTGGTGCAGCGAGTTGTTGACGCACACGATGCCGAAAAAGAACTTTCCCTAGAGGGAGTATTGGCCGCTGAGCGTTGGGCGCGAGATCGCGCAGACGCCCTATTTGCAAGGGCTTGCTGAGGTTGCCGCTAGCTATGCTCAGTCATTTGTCAGCCTGTGGGGTTAGGTTCTAGCCGTGTCTGAATCTCTTTGGTATCTCGGCGGAATAATTTTCGTTGCAATTGGTATTGCTGTTTCAATTGGCCTTCACGAACTGGGTCATCTTTGGCCCGCCAAAAAATTTGGCGTCAAAGTGCCAACCTACGCAATTGGGTTTGGCCCAACACTCTTCAAGTTCACCCGGGGTGAAACTACCTATGCGGTAAAACTGATTCCCCTTGGTGGCTACATCACCATGATCGGCATGTACCCGCCCAATAAAACAGCCGGGGCAAAGAACAATACAGAGTCTCAAGTCAATAAGCGCGGCTTTTTTGCCGACATGATTTTCTCGGCGCGCAATGCGCACAGCGAACACGTTACTGCTGCCGATAAGAACCGAATGTTTTATCAACTTCCAGTTTGGAAGCGCATGATCATCATGTTTGGTGGGCCACTAATGAACCTAGTGCTCGGGGTTTTTCTGATGGTGGTTGTCATTTCAGGAATTGGCACCATCCGGCAGTCGACCACAATTGATCAGGTCATGCCCTGCGTGATTGTTCAACCACGCTCTATAAGTGAATGCACGGACATGGATCCAATCTCACCGGCTTCGCAAGCGGGTCTTGCCGCTGGCGACGAAATCATTTCCGTGAATGGCAAAACGATTGAGACCTCGGCAGATCTTTCGGCAAATCTAACAGCCGGACAAGCAGCTATTTTGACAATTCGCCCCTCGGGTTCAAAGGCAATCAAAACTATTGAACTTACTCCGATAGCCGCTGCCCGTGGCAAAGTCGATGCCAACGGTAATCCAGTTTTGGGCCCCGACGGCACGGTTCAGTTGGAGCAGCGGGCGGTAATCGGAATCCTGTTTGGTTCCGAGCGCTCCCAACAGCCTGTCGCAAAGGCGCTGGAGCAATCGGTATTTGGAATATCTCAAGTTGCCCAGATGATTCTGACCCTGCCGCAGCAATTGACTGACGTGGCTATTTCAACCTTTACCGGGGAACCTAGAAATCCCAACGGTGCCGTTTCTGTAGTCGGGATTGGTCAGATTTCGGGGGAGATCAGTTCCAACAACAACATCGATGTAGTAGACAAGCTTTCCGTGGGACTTTCCATAGTCGCGTCCCTGAACTTTGCGCTATTCGGCTTCAATATGTTGCCGCTGCTTCCGCTTGATGGCGGGCACATAGCCGGCGGCGTCTATGAATCTTTGAAGCGCGGGCTCTTCCGGGCCTTGCGCAAGCCAGCCCCTGGCCCTGCCGATACTGCACTGCTAATGCCGATTACCTGGTTTGTCTTTATTTTGTTGATGGCCATGAGCGCTCTGTTGATTATCGCCGACCTGGTCAACCCAATCACCATTTAAATCACTTAAGATTTAGTAATACCTGAAAGCGAGCAAACGTGGCTGCAGTAAACCTGGGTCTGCCAAAGACCCCACCCCCAACTATTTCTCCACGCCGTAAAACTCGCCAAATCATGGTGGGCAAGGTTGCGGTGGGTGGCGATGCTCCAATTTCAGTGCAGTCAATGTGTACTACTCCAACTACCGACGTCAACGCAACCTTGCAGCAGATTGCGGAGCTAACCGCATCGGGTTGTGACATCGTGCGAGTCGCCGTGCCTAGTCAAGACGACGCAGATCGTTTGCAACTAATCGCACGCAAATCACAAATTCCAGTAATCGCTGATATTCACTTTCAGCCAAAATATGTTTTTCAGGCCATTGATGCTGGTTGTGGCGCTGTTCGCGTGAACCCGGGAAACATCCGACAGTTCGATGACAAAGTTGGCGAGATTGCAAAAGCCGCGAAAGACGCCGGTGTATCAATTCGAATTGGTGTAAACGCGGGTTCGCTTGACCCACGACTGTTGGAAAAGTACGGCAAGGCAACCCCCGAGGCCTTGGTTGAATCGGCCGTCTGGGAGGCAAGTCTTTTCGAAGAGCACGACTTCCACGACTTTAAGATTTCGGTGAAGCACAATGACCCGGTTGTCATGGTTAAGGCTTACGAAATGCTCGCCGAGCGAGGCGATTGGCCGCTACACCTTGGAGTTACAGAGGCAGGCCCTGCTTTCCAAGGAACCATCAAGTCTTCGGTGGCTTTCGGTGCTCTGCTTTCGCGCGGCATTGGCGACACCATTCGTGTTTCACTTTCTGCGCCACCGGTAGAAGAAATTAAAGTTGGCTCTCAGATTCTTGAATCGCTGAACCTGCGCCCACGAAAGCTTGAAATTGTAAGTTGCCCATCCTGTGGTCGTGCCCAGGTTGATGTTTACACATTGGCCAACGAGGTGACCGCTGGTCTTGAAAAACTCACCGTTCCGCTGCGCGTTGCAGTTATGGGTTGCGTCGTGAACGGTCCGGGCGAGGCTCGCGAGGCAGACCTAGGTGTTGCATCGGGTAACGGCAAGGGACAGATTTTCGTCAAGGGTGAAGTCATCAAGACAGTTCCCGAGAGCGAGATCGTTGCAACTCTCATCGAAGAGGCAAATCGCCTTGCCGAAACGATGGACCCTGCCTTGATTGGTTCACCGCAGGTTGTCGTCGCCCAAAAAGACTAGTCAGCTCGGCTTTTATCGGTCGTGGTTTGGGCTTTTTGCCCTTGTAAACTTGTGCCCATGCCTATTCGCCTATCCAGCCTTTTCCTGCGAACTCTTCGCGAAGATCCAGCCGACGCCGATGTCGCAGGTCACAAACTTCTTCTTCGCGCCGGATACATTCGCCGCGCTGGAGCCGGACTTTACACCTGGCTTCCACTTGGCTTGGCAGTCAAGGCAAAAATTGAGCAGGTAATCCGCGAAGAGATGGCGGCGGCTGGAGCCCAAGAAGTATTTTTTCCGGCGCTACTTCCACGTGAACCATTCGAAGCCACCGGTCGCTGGACTGAGTACGGCGATAATCTATTCCGTCTTCAGGACCGCAAAAAAGCAGATTACCTTTTGGCTCCAACTCACGAGGAAATGTTCACCCTGTTGGTGAAAGATCTTTACTCCAGCTACAAAGACTTGCCTCTTTCTATCTACCAAATTCAAAACAAGTACCGCGACGAAGCTCGCCCTCGCGCTGGCTTGCTGCGCGGCCGCGAATTTGTGATGAAAGATGCCTACAGCTTCGACACCACCGATGAAGGACTTCGCGCTTCCTATCGCGCGCAGCGGGATGCCTACGAGCGCATCTTTACCCGCTTGGGAGTCGATTACGTGGTGGTTAAGGCAGACGCCGGTGCCATGGGCGGTTCGGCCTCGGAAGAATTTTTGTCGCCATCGCCAATTGGTGAAGATACATTTGTTCGTTCAGCGGGTGGTTATGCGGCCAACGTTGAGGCAGTTGCCACTGTTGCACCGGCAAAGATTGCAATCGATAGTCAACCAGCTGCCGAAATCGTGCACACTCCGGAGTGCTCCAACATCAAGCGCATCGTTGCCTTTTCAAACGAAAATAAAAAGCGCGCCGATGGTGCTGAGTGGACCGCTGCCCACACACTGAAGAACAACGTCATGGCGTTGATCTCTCCAGAGGGCAAGCGCGAGCTTGTCATCGTGGGCTTGCCGGGTGATCGTGAAGTAGATATAAAGCGTGCCGAGGCAGCTTTCTCACCAAACGAAATCGAGCAGGCAAACGAAGATGACTTTGCGAAGCATCCGGAACTTATCAAGGGCTACATTGGTCCGGTCAAAGATGGTAAGGCAATTCTTGGACTAGAGGGTGTTAGCAAGATTCGATACCTACTTGACCCGCGAGTTGTTGAGGGAAGCGCGTGGCTGACCGGTGCAAACGAAAAAGATAAGCACGTTTACGGCCTGGTTGCTGGACGTGACTTCAGCGCTGATGGAGTAATTGACATCGCCGAAGTTCGTGCCGGTGACCAAGCTCCAGATGGCTCGGGCCCGCTTGAACTTGCCCGCGGAATTGAAATTGGCCACGTGTTCCAACTTGGTCGCAAATATGCCGAGGCGCTTGGTCTGCAGGTGCTCGATGAAAACGGCAAACTGATCACAGTGACCATGGGCTCATACGGCATTGGTGTAACTCGTTTGGTGGCCGTGCTTGCCGAAGCTAACCACGATGAAAACGGCTTAATCTGGCCAGCCGCGGTCTCGCCGGCAGATGTTTACCTCGTCGCCGCCGGAAAAGACGAGGTGGTTTATGAAACCGCCGAAAAGCTCGCTTCCGAATTAGAAGCAAAAGGCAAGAGCGTGATCTTGGATGACCGCCTCAAAGTGAGCCCGGGAGTGAAGTTTGGAGACGCCGAACTTATCGGTGTTCCAAATATTGTCATTGTGGGTAAAGGTCTAGAAAACGGTGAGGTGGACCTTTGGAATCGCCGATCTGGAGAGCGCCGGTCTGTGCGACTAGAATCGGCTGTAGCAGAAATTGTAAAAGGCTAAAAAACTTAAGACCCGCCAAGGAGGCAACTAATGGACATCGATCTAAGTGTTCTGAAAGTCCTTGAGCGCGAAGCCGAAATTCCGTTCAATGAACTAGTCAGCGTTATTGAAGACGCGATACTTGCCGCCTATCACAAGATGGTTGCCAAATCCGAGCCTGCAGCTGGAGCAGCCGCGAAAACTGGACCAAAAACTTTTGATCGCGATGCGCCAAAGGTTCCTGAGGCCAGAGCTGAACTAAACAAAACCACCGGTCACGTAACCATCTACGTTCCAACTTTTGACGAAGAGGGCAACAAGATTGGCGAGACTGAGGCAACTCCAGAAAACTTTGGGCGCGTTGCGGCCGGAGCTGCCAAGCAGGTAATTGCCCAGCGCATCCGCTCAATCAACGATGCAACCTTGCTAGGCGAATTCAAAGGCAAAGAGGGCGACATTGTTGCCGGTGTGATTCAGCAGGGGCAAAAACCCTACATGGTTTACGTTGACCTGGGCACCATTGAGGCGATCATGCCTCCCGAAGAACAGGTTCCAGGTGAGGACTACTCTCATGGCAAGCGCATTCGTGTTTATGTCACCGCGGTTAACCAGGGTGCCAAAGGTGGTCCAATGGTCACGGTTTCACGTACCCACCCTTCGTTGGTTCGCAAGTTGTTTGCCATGGAGGTTCCAGAGATTGCCAGTGGCGTAGTTGAGATTGTCTCGCTCGCTCGCGAGGCCGGTCACCGCACCAAGATCGCGGTTCGGGCCCATGAGCCGGGCGTCAACGCCAAGGGCTCTTGCATCGGCGAGTTGGGCCAAAGAGTTCGCGCGGTGCAGACCGAGTTAAACGACGAAAAAATCGACATTGTTGATTTTTCTGAGGACCTACCGGCATTTGTGGCCCAGGCGCTATCACCGGCCAAGGTATCCAGTTCATTCATGCTCGATGCCGCTACCAAGTCGGTTCGCGTGCTTGTTCCAGACTTCCAGTTGTCGTTGGCAATCGGAAAAGAGGGCCAAAATGCCCGCTTGGCAGCCAAATTAACCGGTGCCAAGATTGATATTCAGCCGGACAGTATCCTCGAGGACGATTAGCCCTATCGGAGTGGGCTATTCAGGGGTTAGAATGAATCGAACCTGCGTTGGTTGTCGCCAGCGCTCTCAGCGTGCAGAACTCTTGCGAATAGTCTCAAATTCCAACCTTTTGGCTTTTGATCACCTAAAGAATATGCCCGGCAGGGGAGCGTGGATTCATCCAAGTTCAGACTGTTTAGCACTAGCTATTCAACGCAACGCCTTTGGCAGAGCTTTGAAACTTACTAATCAGGTTGATTCATCAGGTCTTGTATTCACTAAAGAACAGGCAGAAACGATGTTGGCAAAAAATGAGTAACTCGAAATGAGTACCCAACAGCTTTAACGGCCTGACCTGTCTAGGGAAGGCCCCAGACAGGAGAAACAAGTGGCGCTTCCACGCGTATACGACATCGCCAAGGAACTTGGAATTGATTCCAAGGTTGCTTTGGCCAAACTTGCAGAACTCGGAGAGTTCGTAAAGAGCGGATCATCAACGATCGCTCCACCGGTTGCAAAAAAACTTCGCGAGGCGTTCCCGGATGCCAAGCCAAAAGAAGAGGCGCCTAAAAAGGCCCCGGCAAAAAAGACAGCCGCAAAAACAGAGGCAAACACCGATGCTCCGGCAGAGGCCGCCGCACCTGCTGCACCTGGTGCACCGTCACCTAAGGACCCGAACGCTGCTGCGACAGAACCGGTAGCCGCACCGTCAGCACCGGCCGCTCCTGCACCAGCTGCACAAATACCTAGCGCGCCGGCAGCCAAAGCCGCACCGGTTTCTCCTTCACCAACTCCAGGTATTCCACGTCCGGGTAACAACCCGTTCGCATCTGCACAGGGAATGGGCATTCCTCGCCCGGTATCGCGTCCAGGTAACAATCCTTTCTCACCATCGCAAGGAATGGGTCGCCCAGGTGCGCCTCGTCCGGGTGGTCCTCGTCCTGCTGGTGCAGGCGGTCCTGGTGGAGCTGGTCGCCCTGGTGGCGCCGGTCGTCCGGCAGGTGCCGGAGGCCCAGGTCGCCCAGGTGGTTTCTCTGGTGCACCTCGTCCTGGTTTTGGCGGCGGCGCTCCAGGTGGAGCTCCGGGTGCCGGTGGATTTAGTCGTCCGGGCGGAGGCCCAGGTGGCGGTCGTGGTCGTGGCGTTGGCGGTGGAACCGCTGGTGCTTTCGGTAAGGGTGGTGCTCGCGGTCAGAGCAAGGCTCGTAAGTCAAAGCGCGCAAAACGCGAAGAGTTCGAACAGCGCACCAACGCGCCATCACTTGGTGGTGCAATCGTTCCACGCGGTGACGGTACAACCGTTTTGCGTTTGCGTCGCGGTTCATCGATTCAGGATTTTGCCGACAAGATTGACACCACAGCTGGCCAGCTGATCACCGTGCTTTTCGCACTTGGTCAGATGGCAACCGCAACAGCCTCGCTAGATGAAGAGACATTCCAGATTCTGGGTGAAGAGCTTGGCTACAAGATTGAAGTTGTCTCTCCAGAAGACGAAGAGCGCGAGCTATTCGAAGGATTTGGCCTTGACGTTTCTACCGATTACGACGACGACGAGGCAGATCTAATTGCTCGACCTCCAGTCGTGACCGTGATGGGTCACGTTGACCACGGTAAGACTCGTTTGCTTGACAGCATTAGAAACTCAAACGTGATCGCTGGCGAAGCCGGTGGAATTACTCAGCACATCGGTGCTTATCAGGTTCACGTTGAGCACGAAGGCGTTGACCGCGCGATTACCTTCATTGATACTCCGGGTCACGAGGCATTTACCGCCATGCGTGCCCGTGGTGCCCAGGTTACCGACGTAGCAATTCTTGTTGTGGCTGCTGATGACGGTGTGATGCCGCAGACCATCGAAGCGTTGAACCACGCTCAGTCTGCCGGTGTGCCAATCGTTGTTGCTGTAAACAAGACCGATAAAGAAGGCGCTAACCCTGCCAAGATTCGTCAGCAACTAACCGAGTTCAACTTGGTTGCTGAAGAATACGGTGGCGATGTGATGTTTGTTGATGTTTCCGCGCTCACCGGTAAGGGCATCAAGGATCTTCTTGACGCAGTGCTTTTGACTGCCGATGCAGCTCTAGATATGCGCGCGAACCCAAACAAGGACGCTCGTGGTGTTGCCATTGAAGCCAATCTTGACAAGGGCCGCGGATCGGTTGCAACAGTGCTGATTCAGTCCGGTACCTTGCGCGTTGGTGACTCAATTGTTGCCGGTGCTGCTCACGGTCGCGTGCGTGCAATGTTCGACGAAAACGGTATCGCTGTTGAAGCAGCCGAGCCTAGTCGCCCAGTGCAGGTGCTTGGTCTACAGTCAGTCCCTCGCGCGGGTGACACCTTTGTGGTAACCGAAGACGAGCGTCAGGCGCGTCAGATCGCCGAAAAGCGTGAAGCCGCTGACCGCAACGCATTGCTTGCCAAGACTCGCAAGCGCGTTAGCCTTGAGGACTTCACCAAGGCTCTCGAAGATGGCAAGGTTGAGGCACTCAACCTCATCATCAAGGGTGACGTATCGGGTGCTGTTGAAGCACTTGAAGATTCATTGCTCAAGATTGAGGTTGATGACTCAGTACAGTTGCGCATCATCCACCGAGGTGTTGGTGCAATTACCGAGTCAGACGTAAACCTTGCAACCGTTGACTCAGCAATCATCATTGGATTCAACGTCAAGCCAGATAACAAGGCTAAGGAACGTGCCGACCGCGAGGGCGTGGACATTCGTCAGTACTCAGTTATCTATGCAGCGCTTGACGACATTGAGAAGGCGCTCAAGGGCATGCTCAAGCCAGAGTACGAAGAGTTCCAGTTGGGTACCGCAGAGGTACGCGAGCTGTTCAAGTCTTCAAAGGTTGGCACCATTGCAGGTTCGATTGTTCGTTCAGGTTCAATCAAGCGAAACTCTTCAGCACGCGTTCTTCGCGATGGCAAGGTTATTGCAGACAACCTAAAGATTGAATCGCTAAAGCGCTTCAAAGACGATGCAACCGAAGTCAAGACCGACTTCGAGTGTGGTATCGGTCTGGCTGGTTTCAACGAGCTAGAGCTTGAGGACATCATCGAGACATTTGAAATGCGTGAAAAGCCACGCGTTTAGTTAGCAAACAGGATTAGGTAATGGTTGACGCAGCCCGCGCTAGAAAACTAGCGGAAAGAATTAAGGTACTTGTTGCCGAGGCGCTTGAGCGCGCGGTTAAGGATCCAGATTTGGGCTTCGTCACCATTACCGATGTCAAGGTGACTCCTGATTTGCAGCACTCAACCGTTTACTACACCGTTTACGGCAGTGCCGAAGATAAGGCTCGCAGTTCTGAGATCATTGAGCGAAACCGAGGAATTATTCGTCGTGAGGTTGGCCACAAGCTCAACATTCGGCTAACCCCAACCGTTGAATTCGTGCTGGACGAAATTCCAGAAACCGCTGCCCACATGAACGACCTGCTAGCCGAGGCCCGCAACCGCGATGCCGAGGTGGCGCGTCTAGCCGCGGAAGCTAAATTTGCCGGCGATGAAAATCCCTATAAAGAGCCAAAGATCATCGTTGATCCGGAGGACGCCGACTTGGCAGCCGAAGATATTTACGATGACGAGGCTGAAGAAAAATAAATGACTTCTGGGCTAGCACTGATTGATAAGCCGCAGGGCTGGACCAGTCATGATGTGGTGGCCAGGCTCCGCAAAGTAGCTGGAACCCGCCGGGTGGGTCACGCCGGAACCCTGGATCCAATGGCAACCGGTCTGCTCTTGATCGGCATCAACTCCGCCACCAAATTGCTGACCTTTCTAGTTGGCGAAGACAAAACATACTTTGCGACCATTCGCTTAGGTGCATCCACCATCACAGACGACAAAGAGTCCGATGTCTTGCTCTACGGTGACGAGTCAAAAATTGCTGAATTGAATGAAGCAGCCATTGAGCTGGCACTTGAACAGTTTCGCGGTGGCATCATGCAGGTTCCCAGTTCCGTAAGTGCAATAAAAGTTGACGGCGAGCGAGCTTATGCAAAGGTTCGCTCTGGTAACGAAGTTAAGTTAGCCGCCCGAGCCGTTGAAATCAAAACTTTTAAATTAATCAAACCGGTTGGACTAACCGAGCAAGACGGACACAAATACTTTGACATAGAGGTTCAGGTTGACTGCTCATCTGGAACCTACATCCGCGCTCTTGCCAGAGATCTTGGTGCAGCGCTTGGCGTTGGCGGTCATCTCACTGCATTACGTCGCACCCGAATCGGGAATTACAAGATTGAGCAGGCACAGGAGTTAGAAGGACTGACCGAGGAAACGCTATCGGTGCTTGATATTTCAATCGCTGCAAAGCAGCAGTTTGAAATCCGAAACCTGAGCGATCAAGAAGTTATTGATTTGCGTCATGGAAAAAGATTGAAAGCTAGCGGAGAGGGAGCGCAACCATTTGCCGGAATTGATGCCGATGGAAAGCTAGTTGCCATGCTTACCGTTTCCGGCAAAGATGTTAAATCCTTGGTTGTGTTTGGAGTGGAATCATGATTGCGTGGCTTTACAGCGCCCAACTCTTCCTGGCGACCGCAGTTGGATTGATGACTATCGTTATGGGGCTTGCCAAGCGCAAGCCCAGTGGTATTTCCATTGGAGCGATTGCGCTGGTTCAGGTGGGTTTGCTGGTGCAACTCGTGGCTTCGATAGTGCTTGTGATTTCAGGGGAGCGGGCCAAGCAGGACACCGTGGAGTTTTTTGCCTACCTAATCGTGGCCCTGATGATTCCCGTGGCGGCGGCCTTCTGGGCGCTGATTGAACGTTCTAGGTGGTCAACCGTGGTGCTTGGGGTAGGGGCGCTCACCGTGGCGGTGATGCTGGTGAGAATGAGCCAGATTTGGACCGGAAGCTATTGAATTAGGGCAATTCTAAAAATATTTGGCCAAGTTATTCACCTGCCGTTAACCTCCTGAAAAGGTCTTCTTCATACGGCTTCTTGAAGATTGAGCCATGACCACCGACCTCGCTGATGTGATTCCACCAAAGCGCAAGCTGTCGGTGAAGGCCACCTCAACGCCGGATCGACTCTTCTACGGGATAGCCACGGTGGCCGCATATTCGACCATCGTTTTAGTCGTTGCAATCATGTTCTTCCTTAGCCTGCGGGCATGGCCAACTTTCGAAAAATTTGGTTTCTTTGATTTTGTTTTTGGCTCAGGCTGGGACAACACAATTGACAACCCAACGTTTTCAATCGGTCCGATGCTCTACGGATCATTCCTGATTGCAGCTATCGGTGTGACTCTGGCAGTGCCAATGGCGATTTCTATCGCCTACTTCATTGAATTCATGGCACCAAAGCCTTTGGCTAAATCCACCGCATTGCTAGTTGACTTGTTGGCTGCCATTCCATCGGTGGTGATTGGCCTTTGGGGGCTATCCGTATTTAGCCCGGTTGGTGCACACTGGGGTGAACTTTTGCACAACTCACTTGGCTTTTTGCCAATGTTCGAGAACGACGCCGATAACTTCTTGCGCACTCCGTTCATCGCCGGCTTCATTGTTGCGGTCATGATTGTGCCGATCATCGCGTCTATCACTCGCGAAATTTTCAGTCAGATCGATCAAGACCTCATCAAGGCGTCGCTTGCCCTGGGTGGAAATCGCGAATCAACATTCCGCAAAGTAATTTTGCCAACTGCAGCCGGCGGTATCGTCGGCGGGGTATTACTTGCCCTTGGCCGTGCGGTCGGTGAGACCGTAGCGATTTTCTTCGTGTTGAACTTGGTATTCGATGAAGTCAACTGGTTCCGAATCGTGCTACCTGAAGGTGGTGCAATCGCGTCACTAATCCTCTCCAAGTTCGCCGAGGCAACTGCTGACGAAGTATCTGCGCTTTTAGCCGCCGGTGTCGTGCTATTTGGTTTCACACTGCTGATCAACACTCTCGCCTCGTTCATCGTTGTAAAGGCTCAGCCATGGAGAAAGTAATCGACTTAAACCCGGTTAGCAGACCAAAAACTGCAGCACCGTGGTCAAGAATCAGTGTTCGCTCTAGAATCATTCTCTTTGTCACCAGCGTTATTCCAGCTGCGGTTTTTCTTTTGCTACTAGTGACGCTACAACTGGACTTCATGGCCGGTTTGCTTTTGGCATTTCTGCCAATGCAGGCAGTTTCTTCGGCAATTGCAGGCGTGTTGATTTACGGACGTCGTGGAATTCTAGATGGCCTTCTTGTAGTCGCCACAATGTTCCTTGGTTCTTTCGTATTTGTGTTGCTGGTCTCTGTGCTCTGGTCAGTTGTGCAAGCTGGATTCTCAACACTGAGTCCGCAATTCATCTACCAGAATGACCGATACGTCACTCCGACAACAGGCCTTGAGATAGGTGGTGTTGGCCACGCGATCCTAGGAACCTTGTTGATCGTGGGCTTGAGCACAATCATCACGGTTCCGTTGGCATTGGCAACGGCGGTTTACCTGACTGAGACTCGCGGTAAGAGCCGCGGCCTGATCAGAATGTTGCTTCAGGCCATGTCTGGTTTGCCATCGGTGGTTACTGGATTGTTCATTTATTCAATGCTTATTCTTTCTGGCTTCACCGCCTACGCGGGTTGGACCGGGTCCTTGGCTTTGATTCCGCTCATGCTGCCTACGGTTGCCCGTGTTGCCGAAGAATCCCTTCGCTTGGTGCCGGCCGAACTTAGAAATGGTGCCCTTGGGTTAGGGGCTTCTGCCTGGAGCGCGTTTTCGATGGTGACTCTGCCCGCGGCAAAGTCAGGGTTGGTCACTGCGGTTCTTCTGGGTGTAGCAAGAATCGTCGGTGAGACAGCTCCGCTGCTGCTGACCACTTCACTGGCAAATACAACCAACCTGAACTTGCTTGAAGGTGGAATCTCAACAATCCCTACTTACCTATACGGGTACGTCAGCTTGGGATACGACACCAGTATTCAGCGCGCCTGGGGAGCGGCGTTGGTGCTACTGATGTTGGTTGGAATTTTGTTTATTGCTGCCCGAGTTGCTTCAAGCCCAAAATCCGCTAAGAAAACCCCAAGATCAGAAGTTAAAGGAAAGTAGCCCCAATGTCGACTTCAAATTTCTATCTAGAATCCAAGGACATTAACGTCTGGTTTGGGGAACGTCACGTTCTAAAGAATGTATCGCTGCAGTTTCCTTCCAATGAGGTAACAGCACTCATTGGCCCGTCGGGTTGCGGCAAGTCAACCTTTATCCGCACCCTCAATCGCATGCACGAGCTAATTCCGGGAGCTGGGCTTGCCGGCAGTGTTTTGCTTGATGGCCAAGACATCTATGGTGAAGAGGTTGACCCAACCTCAGTGCGCCTTCGCGTGGGCATGGTTTTTCAAAAGCCAAACCCGTTTCCAACTATGTCCATCAAAGAAAACGTACTTTCTGGGCTCAAGCTTTCTGGCCGCAAAAATGAAATCTCTGATGACTTGGTGGAAACATCTTTGAAGCGCGCCTCAATGTGGACAGAGGTAAAAGACCGTTTGAACGATCCCGCGATTTCGCTATCCGGTGGCCAGCAGCAACGTCTATGTATTGCACGATCCCTCGCCATGAATCCAGAGGTGTTGCTTATGGATGAGCCTTGTTCAGCTCTTGACCCTGGCTCTACCCGTCGCATCGAAGAAACCATCTTGGAGCTCAAGGAGTCAATGTCAATCGTCATTGTTACTCACAACATGCAGCAGGCACAGCGAGTCTCAGACAAGACTGCATTTTTCCTTGCGGAAGATGGAAATCCCGGCCGTGTAGTTGAGTTTGGTGACACTGAGGATGTGTTCAACAAACCAATCGATCCACGCACAAACGATTACGTAAACGGCCACTTTGGATAACCAACTGTTAACCTTCGCTTCGCCTGACGTTTCAAAGGTTAAGCGGGTTAGTTAACTTCATAACTCTTGAATAAGAGTGTTCTGAAGCAGAACTTAAACAAGGAGAAAAATACATGCGCAAAGTTAGCGGAATTGTCGCTGCAGCAGCCCTAGTAGCATCGGTTGCTCTAGTTGGACCTGCGGCACACGCGGGCGAGACCATCGCCGGATCAGGATCGTCATACATGGGCGCGATTCAGAAGACCTGTGCGGCTGCCTACACAGCACACACCGTAACTTACTCACCAGATGGTTCTGGCACAGGAAAGACAAAGTACACCGCAGGAACTGTTCAGTTCGCCGGCAGTGACTCTCTATTTGCTGAGGGCAAGGAGCCTTCAAACTTCACCTATGTGCCGCTTGTAGGTGGACCAGTTGGTATCTTGTTCAACATTCCGGGTGTAAAGAATTTGAACCTCACTCCAAAGTTGATTAGCGACATCTTCCTTGGCAAGATCACCAAGTGGAACCACAAAAACATCGCTGCCGTAAACAAGGCGATTGCAAAGAAGCTTCCGAATGAGACCATTCAGATTACCTACCGTTCTGACGGCTCTGGAACCACAAACAACTTTGCAAACTACATGTCACAGACTGTTGGTAAGCCCTGGGTAGCTAATGACGCCTGGGCAACTGCGTCTGGCAGCACCAAGGGAACCGGTGGCGCAAAGTCTGCCGGTGTAATCGCAGCGATGAAGTCACTGCCCTACTCAATTGGATACGCCGACCTAGCTGATGCCGCTACTGCTGGACTTAGCTTTGCTGCTGTGCAGAATGGCGCCGGCCAGTTCATCAAGCCATCGGTTAACGCCGCTAAGTTGTTCCTGTCAAAGCAGCTCGTAAACCCTCAGGGTGTTGTGTTGTTTGACTACAACGAAGTTGTAAAGGGTGGCTACAACCTGACTCTTCTTGCTTACGGCATTGCCCCAACTAAGGCTGGCACCGCAAAGGCCAAGGCAACTGGCGAGTACCTAAAGTACTTCTTGAACACCTGTTCACCTAAGGAAGCTGCAAAGTTGAACTATGTTTCACTTTCAGGTGGATTGTTGAAGACCGCAAACTCACTGGTAGCAAAGATCAAGTAACGAGTCTGTTTGCAAAAAAACTGAAAAGCATTTCAGGGGTACGACCTTATTGGGATCGTACCCCTGATTTGCGCATAAAAAGGAAGCACAAATGCAGGTAGTCAAAAAAATTTCGGCAATTGCTGTGGCAATAGGGTTGAGTTTCACCCTAACCGCCTGTGACCCACCCATGCCTGAAGACCTAAAGGTTGCCCTCGCAGAGCAGAATGTGCTTTGTGAGCCTGGGGTTGTAGAACTGCAACTTCCTGAAGCTATTGCCGACTTAGGCCTGGGCTGGGCTGACGCCATGGCTGTTGGCTGCACGGACATGCAACTTTCAGTTGCCGACACTTTGACAAACCAGAGTGGGCTGATGATCACCTCTGAGAAATTGAATTCCCAGCAAGGCGCTTTTCTGAGTGTTCCTTTTGCTCTGGACGCTGCGGTTCTGGTGGTCAACATAAGTGATGCCTATGAAATTTACCTGAGCGCTCAAACGGTGGCAGAGATTTTTGCGGGAACAATCACCAAATGGAATGATCCAAAAATTTTAGCTGACAACTCCGGAATTGATTTGCCAGACCTAAAAATAATTCTGCCAAAGCAAGCTACCCCGGCAGCAAAAGCCAGCCTGTCTAGCTGGATTGAAACTATCACCGGAAGCCCGCTAGAGCTTTCATCGGTTGCAGATTCTAAAGTCACCGATATCGAACTTGCGACTCCCACCGAAAACGGTTCAATTGCAATTGCTGCCTACAGCGCGGCCACCTTCAGCGGTTCAACCATCGCGGCAATCCTGACCGAACCAGGAAACATCGACACCGCGGTGCTACCGGCTACAGAGACTATTTATTCGGCCTCGACTCAGCTGGTTGCAAAAATGGATGGGGACCAACTAAAGATTTCCCTTGATCCAAAGGTGAAGCCCACAGCGCCCGAGGGAAGCATTGAGGCAGCCTTCCCTTATCAGGCAATTTATTCGGTTTACCTTGATTTCATGGGTGAAGAATCTGCTTTAGTTCGCACGGCCGGGCGGTATCTGCTCCGTCAGGAGTCCCAGGGCGTAATCACCTCTGGAACCATGCTTCCAATTCCAGAGAGTGTTCGAATTCTGGCCGTGAAAATTGTAGAAAAAGGGCTACCAAAGGCCACTATTCCTGACCCTCAGTAGTTGGGCTTCCGGTCTTGTTAGGCTTGGGGACATGTCAACCCCGCAAAAGAACTTAGGTGTCGGCCGCCTGCTAATCGCGGTTTACGCGGTATTTGCCATATCTTCATCGGCTCGAGCCACCTATCAGTTGGCCACCAAGTTTGAAGAGGCACCGCTAGCGTACTCACTCTCGGCACTTGCGGCTCTGGTTTATATCGTCGCCACAATAGCCTTAGCCCGGCCAAAGTTTCGCCGTCTTGCATTGATCACGATTGTCTTTGAGCTAGCCGGTGTGATCGCAGTTGGCCTTTTGAGCTTTACCCTTCCAGAACTATTCGCACATCCATCGGTGTGGTCAAAGTTTGGTCAAGGATATGGATACGTTCCACTGGTTCTTCCGGTGCTTGGTTTGCTTTGGCTTAGAAAGACGCACAAAAACTGATGCACTCAATCACCGCTCTAGATCAGGTCGCAGGGGGCTTTACCGGTTCTGCCGTAACGATAGGTAAATTTGATGGCATTCACCTGGGCCACCAAAAGTTAATTCAGGAATTATCCTCAGCTGCTCAGGAGCACGCCATTCAATCAGTGGTCGTCACCTTTGATCGTCACCCAGATGCCCTGCTGAAACCGGGACATGCAAAATTACCTTTGATTGGTCCCACGCAAAAACACGACTTAATTGAGGCGCAGGGCGCAGACATCTTGGTCACGTTGCCTTTTGACGAGAAGCTGGCTCAGCTTGACCCAAAGCAGTTTGTGCAACTTATTCTGGTTGACGGCCTCAGGGCAAAGATAGTTTTAGTTGGCGAAGACTTTAGATTTGGAAACAAGGGTGCTGGCGATGTTGATCTTTTGCGTGAGTTAGGTCAGCAACTTGGTTTTGAAGTTCGGGTAGTTTCCAGCGAAATGCTTGATGGTGTCAAAATCTCCTCGAGCGCAATAAGAGAGGCGCTAGACAGGGGAGATGTCACCACGGCAAACAAAATGCTGGGGCACGTTCACTGCTGTGTCGGCATGATCGAACACGGACTGAAAATCGGGCGAAGCATCGGCTTTCCAACTGCAAACATGGCGCGCGACTGCGAGGGCTACCTGCCGCTAGATGGCGTTTACGCCGGCTGGCTAGTGGTCGACGAACACCGATACCCCGCCGCCCACTCAGTTGGAATCAATGAGACATTCCAAGCTGTGCCCCGATTAGTTGAATCACACATTCTTGATCGTGACGATGTGGATCTCTACGACAAGATTGTGACTCTGGAGTTTATTGAGTTCATTCGCCCGGCGGCAAAGTTCAACGGTGTAGAAGATTTGGTTGAAGAAATAAATCGCGATTTGGCAAAGATTCGAACCGTTCTTGCGGTCTAGTCGACTTATTGATTCACAGGTAAAACTCAGGGCTTTTTGCCACTTCGCTCAAGCTGCGGTGCAAATCTAATGACATGGAAAACAACGACAGCCCATATCTCTACGAGAAGCCAATCCGCACCCTCAAGCAGTCTCGCGGCACTCGAGTCGCCGGCCTAACTGCGCTAGGGCTGGTCGGCGCGGTGGGGCTTTTTGGTGGAACCGCTATTGCCAGCACCATCGTTGCGAACAACCTGACCGCCGATGACCTAACCGCCGGAAATCTTTCTACCCTGAACGGCGGGCAAATTCTTGGTGCTGCAAGTCCACAGGAATATTCGGCCGGGGCACAGTCTGTGTCTTTTGATTCGTCCGATTTGGCTGCTCAAGCAGCGAATCAAGCCGTGATTGCATTTCCAGTTACTGCAACAGAGCCAAAGCCAAATTCAATCAAGGTTCAACTTCCTGATCCCTCTAGCTTGAGTTTTGGAAACACGTCCAGTGCAACCCCTACCTCTGGCTCATACTCATCAAGTTCTAACACCTGGGACGCAAGCGGAAAAGTTTCGGCTCACCAAGAACGTGAAGATCATCATGACGAACGCGAGGACGATGATTATGACAACGAAGATGAGGACCACTAGTAACGACCCTCAACCCGATTTCAACAAACCGTCCCCAACCAGCTCTTCCCCCTAGCTGGTTGGGGACTTTTGCGCTCTAAACTATGGTCATGAGCTCAGAAAAGATTTCCTTTGCGGCAGCCGTAGGCGTGGCCTTCAAAAAATACTTCAACTTCAGGGGCGTCGCTACAAGACGCGAATACTGGTTTTTCATTCTGTTCTTTGTCTTGCTTAGCCTGGTGACAGGTCAGCTTGATCAAATCCTTTTTCCTGAATTGTCCCGTCGCGCTACCGAGTCAGCCAACGAACTTTTCGCCTACATTGAAACGAACCCCACCGTTGCCGACTGGGCCATGTTTGAAAGGGCCCTGGCTGACGCCACGGCGGCTACTCCAATCGGAAACCTGGCTAGCTTTGCCACATTTTTCCCACTATTGACGGCCACGGTTCGTCGCATGCGAGACGCCGGATTTGGTGGCGCGTGGTTGCTGCTGATTTGGCTACAGCCCTTCGTCTTGATTGTCGCGCTAAGGCCCTCAAAGACCCCAAAATAGTGCGCCCGCCCAAGCTTTTAGAGGCCTGGGCTGGCATCGGTGTTTGAATTCCATTAGACTCGTGAGGTTGCCGTGTATCGGCCGCGGATAAAGAGAGCCAAAACAACCAGTTTTGAGCGCCGCGCAGTTAGTTCTTGAAAGGGACCAAATGGCATTAGATGCAGCAGTAAAAACCGCAATTATCAACGAGTATGCAACCAAGCCAGGCGACACTGGTTCTCCTGAGGTTCAGATCGCAGTTCTGACTCAGCGCATCAAGGACCTAACCGAGCACCTAAAGGAGCACAAGCACGACCACCACTCACGCCGTGGTCTATTGATCCTGGTTGGTCAGCGTCGTCGTCTACTTGGCTACCTACAGGGCGTAGACATCAACCGCTACCGTGCTCTAATCGAGCGCCTAGGGCTTCGTCGCTAATTTTGGCTTCGCGCTGTTCAGCTCGTTCGGCTGCGCCAAAACGCCGCTAATTTGAACTTCGGAAGACCCCGCTTCGGCGGGGTTTTTCTTTATCCCTAGCCCTTTTGACGGGTGGCTGATAGCCTAGAGGGGTACCAAGACGGCAGGTTTGCTGGTCTTCGGTTGTAGACCTTGATTCAAGAAAACGCTTCGATTCAAGTTTTATTACTGCAGACCAGGGCATCCCTCAAAAAAATCACGGGCAATTTCTTGCCGTCTTCGTTCGCGCACAATTTTTGTGCAATGAGGATAAAAGAGGAGGGACCATGGAAGGTCCAGAAATCAAAGCAACAGAAGCCGTTATCGATAACGGCAAATTCGGTAAGCGTGTTATTCGCTTCGAAACCGGTCGACTAGCTCAGCAGGCACAGGGTGCGGCTGCGGTTTACATCGACGAAGAGACCATGCTGTTCTCGGCTACCACTGCAAGCAAGCAGCCTAAAGATCAGTTCGACTTCTTCCCACTAACTATCGACGTTGAAGAGCGCATGTATGCAGCTGGTCGAATTCCAGGCAGCTTCTTCCGTCGCGAGGGTCGTCCATCAACTGAGGCAATTCTTGCTTGTCGTTTGATCGACCGTCCACTACGCCCATCATTCGTTGATGGTCTACGTAACGAAATTCAGGTTGTAGTCACCGTTTGGGCAATTGAGCCTGACGAAATGTACGACGTAGTTGCAATCAACGCAGCTTCAATGTCAACTCAGCTTGCTGGTCTGCCATTTTCTGGTCCTATCGGTGGTGTACGTGTTGCACTTATCGACGGTCAGTGGGTTGGTTTCCCAAAGCACTCTCAGCTAGAGCGCGCAGTATTCAACATGGTTGTTGCTGGTCGCGTAATCGTTGAGAACGGTTCAGAAGACGTTGCAATCATGATGGTTGAAGCTGAAGCATCTGAAAACGCAATGGACCTAATCGCTGCTGGTGCAAAGGCTCCTTCAGAGGATGTTGTGTCAGAAGGTCTTGAGGCTGCAAAGCCATTCATCAAGGCATTGGTTAAGGCTCAGGCCGATCTAGCTGCAGTTGCTGCAAAGCCAACCGCTGACTACCCAACCTTCTTGCCATACACCGATGAAGTTTTCGCTGCAGTTGAGTCATCAGCTGGTGCGGAACTTGCAAAGGTTTACCAGATTGCTGACAAGGTTGAGCGTCAGGATGCCGACGATGCACTGAAGGCTGCAACCAAAGAGAAGTTGGAAGCTCAGCTTTCAGAAGAGCAGATGGCTCAGTTCTCTGCTGCTTACAAGTCAGTAACCAAGAAGATCATGCGTACTCGCGTGCTAAAGGAAAACATCCGTATCGATGGCCGTGGTCTTCGTGACATTCGTACCCTTGATGCAGAAGTTGCAGTTATTCCTCGCGTTCACGGTTCAGCAATCTTCCAGCGCGGTGAGACCCAGATTCTTGGTATCACCACCTTGAACATGTTGAAGATGGAACAGCAGATTGACTCACTGAGCCCAGTGACTTCAAAGCGCTACATGCACAACTACAACTTCCCGCCTTACTCAACTGGTGAAGTTGGCCGCGTGGGTACTCCAAAGCGTCGCGAGATTGGTCACGGTGCTCTTGCTGAGCGCGCGTTGGTTCCAGTTCTGCCAAAGCGCGAGGACTTCCCATACGCAATACGTCAGGTATCTGAGGCTCTTGGTTCAAACGGTTCAACCTCTATGGGTTCTGTTTGTGCTTCGACTCTTGCACTTCTAAACGCTGGTGTGCCACTTCGCGCTCCGGTAGCAGGTATTGCAATGGGTCTGATCTCTGACACCGTTGCTGGCAAGGTTCAGTACGCAGCAATCACCGATATCCTTGGCGCCGAAGATGCACTTGGCGACATGGACTTCAAGGTTGCCGGTACACGTGACTTCATCACCGCGATTCAGCTAGACACCAAGCTTGACGGTATTCCTGCATCAGTTCTTGCTGGCGCACTTACCCAGGCTAAGGAAGCACGTCTAACCATTCTTGACGTAATGGCACAGGCAATTTCTGAGCCAGACGAGATGGCTCCAACTGCTCCTCGCGTTATCGCGGTTAAGATTCCAGTTGACAAGATCGGTGAAGTCATTGGTCCAAAGGGCAAGATGATTAACCAGATCCAGGAAGACACTGGCGCTGACATCTCTATCGAAGACGACGGTACCGTTTACATTGGTGCAACCG
>JACCDY011129157.1_pt1 | contig 21506 bp, 22 predicted proteins | sample 7446391 | NCBI WGS metagenome assembly JACCDY01 (sample SAMN15323451, study PRJNA562643) | freshwater metagenome | isolation source: river surface water | place: USA:Blue River Watershed | collected 2017-08-18 | reverse complement strand
TGCCATACAAAGGGGCAACACCAGCGGTTACAGATTTGATGGCTGGCAATGTTCACGCAGCATTCATGGTGCCTGGGAACGTCAAGCAATTTGTTCAACAGGGCAGATTGACATTGCTTGCTACAACCGGAGAGAAGCGATTTCCTAATACGCCGAATGTGCCCACATTAATTGAATTGGGTTTTAAGGATATGGAAGCAACAGGCTGGGTCGGGTTTCTTGCGCCAAGTGGTACGCCCAGAAACATCATTGATCGCTACAACAAAGAGATTTCCAAAATTCTGCGTACGGCAGAAATTTCTTCACGGATGGCTGAAATGGAATACGAAGTGATAGCTAGTACGCCTGAGCAGTTTTCACAATGGATCAAGAGTGAAACACAGCATTGGGGAGCCATCGTGAAAGCGACCGGTGCAAAGGCGGACTAAGCAATTTGCAACTCTAGGGAAATCACTAACAAATTAGTGGTTGGGTTTTAGTAGTTAGTCCGTATAATGGACGCATGTATCGCCTAGTGGACATGTGTTGGAAAATTTAATTCGATGGAGTCAAGTTATGCGTCTTAAGAATGTGTCTGTTTTGTTTGGGGTGAAAGCGTTTGTGGGGCTAGCTGCCAGCTTGTTGGTAGCAGGGCAAGTCTTTGCACAGTCTGCTGCCTATCCTGAAAAACCGGTGAAGATTGTTGTTGGGTTTGCTCCAGGTGGTACGAATGACATCTTGGCTCGAATCGTTGCAACAAAGCTTGGGGATCGTTTGAAGCAGTCGGTTGTCGTAGAGAACAAGCCTGGGGCTAACTCTGCGGTTGGAAATGATCTGGTGGCGAAATCTAAACCCGATGGTTACACCTTGTTGGTTTCCTCCAGTGGGGGGTTGACCGCAAATCCGGTGATCATGAAAAACCTGCCATACAACCCTGAGAAAGATTTTGAGCCTATTGCATTGCTGGGTACTTTTCCGTTGGTGGTTACAACAAATTCGCAGTTGCCCTTTGGTAACTATGCGGGTTTGGTCGATTACGCAAAACGAAGCCGAGATGGGGAGTTAAACCATGCGGCAATCACGTCTTCATTCGTGTTGGTTGCAGAGATGCTTGCGAAAGAGAGTCAATTGAAACTGACGAACATCAATTATCGCGGTTCAGGTCCGGCAGTGAGTGCCTTATTGGGGGGTGAAATTGATTTTGCGTTGGTAGATATTGCCGCTGTGATGGGGCAAGTTAAAGCTGGCAAGCTCAAAGCTCTAGCAGTCACGACCCCCAAACGTTCATCTGCATTGCCTGATGTTCCAACTGTCGCAGAGGCGGGATTCAAAGGTTTCGATGCAACTATCTGGACTGCATTGATGGCGCCTAAGGGCACGCCTGAGGAGGTTCTTTCTCGAATTCGTTCGGCTATCAAGGAAATTCTTGCAGAGAAGGACACCATCGACAAATTGAGAACGCTTGGTATGGAGCCTGGAGATACGGATGGGGTTGCTTTGAGTAGACGAATTTCACGTGACATTCGTACTTGGACTGATGTGGCCAAAAGAGCAGGCATTAAACCTGAATAACGTAAGACGAAGATTAATATGAGTGACCAATTCCCAGTAACCCTATTGTTTGCAGATGGAGCCATGTGCAATGGCCATGGGCAAAGCGGACAAAAGCTGGTCGATATTGCCAATGAGATGGGTTTGTCTTTGTTAACCGATTGCTCAAATGGTCAATGTGGTACTTGTTCTGCACAGTGCGTATCAGGAACGATGGCTCTTGATGATTACGACTCATCCGTTCTTCCGGATGATGAGCGAGACGAGGGGGGCATTCTTTGTTGCGTAGCTCGAGTTAATGGACCTGTCGTTGTTGAATTGCCTTATGACGCAAGTGATGCAAGTGCGCAAGAGTTGCCAAGTCAAACAGGCGTAGTGCAAAGCGTTGAGAAGGTGGCGGAAGAAATTGTTCACCTGAAGGTTGAATTACATAAGGGTATTGATTTTCTCCCGGGTCAATATGTTCGTTTACAAGCGGAAGGCATGTCGGAGTCTCGTTCGTATTCAATGGCCAATGAGTCAGGATCAAAAGTTCTTGATTTTTATGTGCGTGTAGTTGATGGCGGGCAATTTTCTTCTTGGTTGACGACAAAGGCAAAACCGGGTGTGGCAATTGAAGTGAGTGCACCACGTGGAAGTTTCTTTTTGCGAGAGAACGATAGGCCTCGTTTGATGGTTGCAGGTGGTTCCGGATTGGCGCCGATGTTGGCAATGCTTCAAAACATAGCTCAATCTCAGAAAGTTCTGCGTGATGTTCCTACAAAATTGTTGATCGGAGCTCGCAGTGGGGCGCATTTGTTTGCATCTCAACAGATTGAAGAGCTAAAGCAAAAACTTCCAAACCTTGAAGTTTTGATTGCCACTGAAACACAAGTTCCGGAAGGTGCACACACTGGTTACCCCACGGACTTGATCGGGAGCTCGCCATTGGCTCCTAACACGCAAATTTATGTTTGTGGCCCACCACCAATGGTTGACGGTGCTCGTTCAGCTGCGCTAAAGGCTGGTGCAAGAAAAAGCGATGTGCTGTGCGAGCGATTTAACTAACTCATTCTCAATTAATACAGACAACAGAAGGTAACAAATGAACTATCAATCAAAGATCAATCTTGAGCGCGGTGTGATCGACCGTGAAATCTTCACAGCACAACAGGTGTTTGATGATGAGATGGAGCGAGTTTTTACTAGGTCTTGGCTGTTTGTGGGACATGAAAGTTTGATCCCGAATCCCGGTGATTATTTCACTTCAAGAATGGGGATAGAGCCTGTAATTTTGACTCGTGACAAAAAGAACAAAATTCATGTGTTTCACAATTCATGCAGACATCGTGGCATGAAGGTTGCCCAGTACGATCATGGAAATACACAGTTATTTACATGTCCGTATCACAGCTGGAGTTTTACAACTGAGGGTAAATTATTCGGTGTACCTCAGTACAAAAACCTGTACGAAGATTGTTTGAATAAAGACGAATGGTCACTCGTGGAGGTGGCCCAGTTGCACAACTATAAAGGTGCAATTTTTGCGACTTGGGACAAAGATGCACCCGACTTCAAAACATATATGGGCGAAGCGTTAACGCATTTGGACTTGGCTTTGGATTGTCGTGATGGGCGAGAAGGTGGTTCAGAGGTGTTGCTTGGTGTTCATAAATGGATCATCCCTTGCAACTGGAAATTCGCTGCTGAAAACTTCTTGGGTGACACGTATCACAACGTTAGTCACCGTTCAGTTGACCTCGTAGGAATTGGCCCTAGTGCAGAAGCTGGCGTTAAAGGTCGACGTGACAATGAATTGGAGTTTGCACAGCATGTATGGGTGAACTTTCCGGGTGGACATGGCGTGCATAGTGCCATCTCACCAGAAAACAGTCCGTTTGTAGACACATTCCAGAACGATCCTGAAATCGGCTCGTATTTCAGAAAGTGTCATGAAGATCGCCAAGAGCGTTTAGGTGACAAAGCTCGCTTGATGCCGTTTGTAGGCACTCTCTTTCCAAATACATCCTTTCATGGTCGCCAACCTCGTTCAATTTGTGTGTGGCATCCAAACGGTCCAGAGAGCACAGAGGCATGGCGTTTCTTCCTCGTGGATGCTGATGCACCTCAGTCGGTCAAAGATTTCATGCGTCGTTACTACATGCGCTATTCAGGTCCTGCAGGTATGACTGAGCAAGATGACATGGAAAACTGGAACTACGCTACTGCAGGTGCTCGCGGACCAATCGCTAAACGATATCCATATAACTACATGCAGTCGCTGGGTAAAGTGCAACCCAAGGGCGCAGGCCCAGTTGCTGGAAACGTTAGTCTTCAAGTTAGTGAAGAAAATCCTCGCGCTTTCTATCGTAGTTGGAGCCAGTATATGGATCAGGCAGATTGGAACACCATCATGGGTGACAAATCTTGAAACCTATAACCATAGTCACGGGCGGTACCTTTGGGTTGGGCCAATCGATAAGTATTGAATTGGCACAGCGTGGGCATCAAGTGGTTGCTTTTGGATTAAAGCAACCGCAAGTATCGAGCACTGCCCAAGGGTTTGCAGATTTAGAGTCTGCAATTAACGATGCTGAATTGCAAGGATGCATTGACATTTTGGAAGCAGATGTTTCCCATAGTGAAGATGTACAACGGGTGGTTAATTTTGTAATCGAGCGTTATGGACGGATTACTGGCCTTGTTAACAACGCAGCCATTGGCCCATTAGGAACCGTCTTAAATACAGATGAATCAACATTCAATCGGATTCTGTCTGTGAATGTGTCCGGTGTTTATCTGATGTGTAAGGCAGTTATTCCACACATGATCAAACATGGTGGGGGCAGTATTGTAAATATTGGATCTGGAGCCGGCTGGGGTAAACCAAATATGGCTGCGTATTCCGCCAGTAAGGGCGCAATATTTGCATTAAGTACAGCTATGGCCTATGACCACTTTAATGATCACATTCGAGTCAATGTTGCATTGCCAGGCGGAGGAGGCATCGTCTCAGGTATGAGTGTCGGTCGTGTAGGTGGTGATGCCGAGTTGTTCAAGAGTCGTAAGGTGCCAGGAACCGTAGCAGGTCGTCCATTATCTGGTTCAGACTTTGCCAAGACTATCGCATTCCTTTTGTCAGACGAAGCTGAAACCATAAGTGGCACTGTGATTGATGTTGGGTGTTTTTCCCATCAAGGTGGCCCAGTGCCAATGAAGAATTAAATTTTTATCGGAGATTGATATGTCAACAGAAATTGAACATCCCCAAACCCAAGAACTTGCTTCTGTGAAACGTGATTCACATTACTACGAACTTCGCCGAGAAGTAGAAGAGTTTCTTTACGACGAAGCCGAGATGTTAGATGAACGTCGTTTTAAAGAATGGTTGGACACACTTGCAGATGATCTCGTGTACTTTATGCCCATGATGTACAACGTGAAATTCGGAGAGCACGCTCAAGGTGAAAAAACTCGAATTGAAAAAGACATGAGCTGGTTCAACGAAGGTAAATGGACGTTGACCAAGCGTGTGGAGCAAATTATGACGGGTGTGCACTGGGCTGAAGAACCGCTGTCGCGTTTGTGTCGAGCTGTATCAAACGTTCAGGTTACTGACATTCGGAAGAACGAGGCAGGTGAAGATGAGATTGGCGTGCGTAGTCGCTTTGTAACCTATCAAAATCGATGCGAATACGAAGAGTATTTTTTTGTTGGCAAGCGGAATGATGTGCTGCGTCGCGTAAATGGTCAATGGAAATTAGCGAGACGAGAGATTCATCTCGGACAAACTGTTTTATTGGCCAAAAACCTGAGTATCTTTTTCTAAGGAGTTGACTATGTTTGTGAATTTATTAGATGTAAAGCCCGGGCAGCAGATTGTGATGAAGAATAAATCTGTGGTTGAAGTGGTTGAAAATCTTGGGGACGGTATCTGGGTTAAAGGTAGATTCTTGGAGTCACCACAAGATCCGTCTCTAGTCGGTACGGAGGATCTTTGTTACTGCGAAGAAATTTTGGAAGTACTAGCTTCGGCTTGATGTTTCACTAATGAATTGCTTAATAGTCATGATGAATCGAATTGGTGATGAATAGCATGCAAGACGTCAATGTCCAGATGAAGTGGCGAGATACATATGTCGTTGGCTATGGACCTATGGATCATATTCACGAAGAGTTTGTAGACATTGTGGGTCAGATGCAAACATGTGCCGATGAAGATCTTTCGGATTTATTGCAGCAATTCATTAGTCATGCTAAAGCTCACTTTGAAGAAGAAAACAACTGGATGATTGAAACGCAGTTCCCACCTCGGGCCTGTCATATTGATCAGCATAACGCCGTATTGAACTCGGCGATGGAAGTGCAGCAACTTTTGATGCAAGGTGATTACGCAATGTGCCGAAAGTTTGTTCATGCACTTGTCGATTGGTTTCCAAATCACACAGATCACCTGGATTCAGCATTAGCTCATTGGATGTTTAAAAGGAGCTACGGGGGGAAACCTGTGGTTTTTAGAAAAATTGAAGATTCACAAGAGGCATAAGTTAAAAAGACAAGTGACTTTGTGAATCATGCATTTCTAAAAATCCACTTAAGGCTTTGTTGACCTACATTAATTTGAATATCAAACCATCTTATTACTCTGGATACGAAGCTAGTCTTTTCCAAGATAAAGGATGTTTTGATGTGAAGAATTTTTTCTTGACGGTTACAGCTTCATTCAATTCAAAAATGTAATGATGAATCAATACAAAGCACAAGTGTTTGTTATAGGTGCAGGCCCCATCGGTCTCACCCTTGCTATAGATTTAGCCCAGCGTGGCATTGAAGTGTTACTTGCGGAGAGTCGGCATCAAGGTGAGCCGCCGCCTCCCAAATGTAATCACACTTCTGCTCGGTCGATGGAGATATTTCGTCGTTTGGGAGTTTCAAAAGCATTGCGTGAAACTGGTCTTCCTGAAGACTATCCAAATGACGTCGCCTATCGGACAACATTTACGGGTAAAGAACTGTCGCGTATACCAATTCCAGCTCGCAAGGATCGTTATACAGCCACGGGTGGTCCTGACACTTGGTGGCCAACTGCAGAGCCACCTCATCGCATAAACCAAATTTATTTGGAGCCGGTGTTGTTTGATCACGCAGCGGCTACTCCTGGCATTCGGATTCTCAACCGTGTACGTATAGATAAATTTACACAGGATGAATCAGGTACTACTGCAACGGGTGTGCATTTAGACACGGGAGAGCCGTTAACTGTCAAAGCTGATTTTCTAATAGGCTGCGATGGTGGTCGTTCAAAGGTTCGCGACGAAATCGGTGCAAATTTGACGGGTGTGGGTGTTGTTGGTCGTGTTCAATCTACTTACATTCGTGCACCTGAATTGATCCAGCTGCAAAAAAACGATCGAGCATGGGCCACCTTCTCACTCAATCCTCGCCGTTCGGGCAATGTGTATGCAATTGATGGTGTGGAGACATGGGTCATTCATAACTATTTACGAGATGATGAACCTGACGATTCAGTTGATCGGGACTGGGCAATTCGAGAAATTCTTGGTGTGGGCGAAGATTTCAAATACGAAACGATTGCCAACATGGATTGGGTTGGTCGACGTCTTGTGGCTGATCGTTTTCGAGATCGCCGTGTTTTTATTTGTGGCGATGCAGCGCACATTTGGTACCCAATGGCTGGCTATGGCATGAATGCGGGTATCGCGGATGCTATGAATCTGTCATGGACTCTTGCTGCTTACTTGCAGGGGTGGGGCGGAAACACCATGTTGGATGTATACCAGACTGAGCGTCAACCAATTACTGAGCAAGTGTCAATGTTCGTGATGAATCATGCTTATGCCTTGGCTGCCAAGCGTAAGGGAGTACCCCAGGATATCGAACTTGAAGGTTCAGAGGGCGAGCGCATCAGAGCTGAGGTGGGTAAAGAGATGTATGACCTCAATGTTCAGCAATATTGTTGTGCTGGTCTAAATTTCGGTTATTTCTATGACAAATCGGAAGTGATTGCATACGATGACGAAAAGGCTCCTTCATATTCGATGAGTCATTTCACGTCATCCACCGTACCAGGTTGTCGTTTGCCCCATATTTGGCTTAGTGGAAAAAAATCACTGTATGACGAACTCGGTAACTGGTTTACCTTAGTGCGAACAGATTCCAAGACTGATACGAGGTCTTTGGAGGACGCGGCACGTCAACGTGGAGTTCCGTTGAAAGTGTTGGATATTTTGATTGAAGACACAGATGGGCCATACAAGCAGAAATTGGTTTTGGTACGTCCAGATCAGCACATTGCATGGAGAGGAGATGAAGCGCCACAGGACTCGTTGGCGCTCATTGATCTCATTCGTGGTGCTTAATTTTTATCGCGCATTAGAAGCTCATCTGTGTATGTAGCCTCTCTTACGCACAACGCATTGCGGCTTGATTTCAAAGTGAAGCTGTGAAGATGGTGGAAGTAAATTGACATACATTTTAAAGGAGACAAGTTCATGAATTTTTCGAAATTGGCAAAAGCATTTGCTGTTGTAGGCGTTTGTTTCGCAATCAGCTGTGCAAGTGCTCAAACCTATCCCGCTAAGGGGATTACTATCATTGCGCCGTTTGCGCCTGGAGGATCCGCTGATGCAATTGCGCGTTTGATTGCACGCGAGTTATCTAAAGACTTAGGTCAGCCTGTCGTTGTCGAAAACAAGCCTGGAGCAGGTGGCGCAACTGGTCTGATGGCAGTGGCGAAATCTAATCCCGACGGATACACCATTGGCATGGGGGCTACGGGTGCGATTGCAATTGGTCCGCATCTTCCTGATGCGCCGCCATTAAATCCGACTAAACAACTTCAACCCTTAGCTAAGGTTGCTGACATTCCATTAGTTGTGGTTGTTGGTCAAAAAACGGGTTTCTCTACTCTGCAAGATTTAATTATTGAAGCTAAGAAAACAGAGACACCCGTAGGAAATTCTGGGCAATACACCGCGCACCATTTGTCGGCCGAGCTGATGGCAGATATGGCCAAGCTAAAAACCGTACCTGTTCCATATAAAGGCAGTTCTGCAGTTGTCTCTGATCTGTTAGGTGGTCAAGTTCCAGTTGGTGTGGTTGACTTGACGTCGGTCATGCCTCATATCAAATCAGGAAATTTGAAAGCGTTAGCAGTGACAAGTTCACGCAGAAGCAAACTGGCACCTGAAATTCCAACGATTGCAGAAGCGGGTGTTTCAGGCTACAGCGCACCAGCATGGATGGGACTGTTTGGGCCCAAGGGTATGCCTAGTACCGTTAGCGATAGGCTTTCTAAAGAATTGCAGAACATCCTATCTAAACAAGAAATTCAGCAACAAATTCTTAGCTTGTCTGCAGAGCCTGACTTCATGACTGCCACACAGTTCAATGAATTTATCTCTGTTGAGTCCAAACGTTGGGCAACTGTCATTTCTAGCTTGACTAAGAGCGGTCGTTGAAAATCTAGGAGACCCCATGACTTTAGTCGTTAGCGATATCAGTGACTTACGTGAATTAGCACGTAAACGAGTCCCAAAAATGTTCTATGACTATGTCGATGGGGGTTCTTGGACTGAAAGTACCTACTTTGCTAATGAAGCTGATTTTGCAAAGATCAAGTTTCGCCAGCGTGTGGCTGTGAACATTGAAAACCGTTCAATTGCAACGTCCATGATTGGTGAGAAGGTTTCAATGCCTGTGGCATTGGCGCCAACTGGTAACACCGGAATGATTCATGGCAATGGTGAAATTTTGGCTGCTCGAGCCGCCGAGGATTTTGGCGTCCCTTTTACGTTGTCGACGATGAGCATTTGCTCAATCGAAGATGTAGCTGCAAATACTAACCGTCCATTCTGGTTTCAGCTTTACATGATGCGCGATCGTAACTTCATCTCAAGTTTGATAGAGAGAGCAAAAGCAGCAAATTGTTCAGCTCTTATGTTGACTTTGGATCTGCAGGTTCCTGGGCAGCGCCACAAAGACCGTCGGAATGGATTAACAACCCCTCCTAAGCCTACTTGGTCAAATTTGCTAAACCTCGCAACTAAGCCCTCATGGTGTTGGTCCATGTTGAATACATCTAGGCGAACATTTGGGAACATTGTTGGACATGCAAAAGGAGTTGACGATATTTCTACTCTTTCGACATGGGCTGCCAAACAGTTTGATCCAACATTAAGTTGGAAAGACGTTGAGTGGATCAAAAAACAATGGCCCGGAAAGTTGATTCTAAAAGGCGTGCTTGATGCTGAAGATGCCCGTTTGGCTATGGAGACTGGATCCGATGCGATTGTGGTTAGCAATCATGGAGGGCGGCAGCTAGATGGTGCATTAAGCACTATTGAGTCCCTGTCTGCAGTTGTGCAGGCTGTTGGTCCAGGTATGGAGGTGTGGATTGATGGCGGCATACGAAGTGGCCAAGATGTATTGAAGGCCTTGGCTTTAGGTGCCAAAGGTACGCTGATTGGTCGGCCATTTCTCTATGGATTAGGAGCATTTGGTCAATCAGGGGTCACTAAATGTTTGAACATCATTGCCCAAGAGCTCAATGTCACCATGGCGTTATGTGGTGTTAATGATTTGCAGACAGTGAACGAAAAAATTTTGGTGCCAGGTACATATTCGGTTTAATAAATCAATAAGGAGAATGAAATGAGTGGAACAGAAGATCAAATGAGAAGAGATCTCGCAGATTGCTATCGTCTATTTGACTGGATGGGATGGACAGAGCTAATCTTCAATCACATTACTTTACGTTTGCCCGATACTTCCGAAAAAAGTAGTTATCTGATCAATAAATTTGGTACACATTACGCAGAAATGTCACCTGAGAAACTTGTTGCTATTGATTTGGATGGCAATGTATTGGATGGCAGCAATTCGAAGGTCAATAGGGCCGGATTTGTAATTCATAGCGCCATCCATGCTGCAAGGTCTGATGCTCATTGCATCATGCATATACATACAACAGCGGGATGTGCTATTGCAAGTAAGGAAGAGGGATTGCGGCATGACAATTTCTATAGCGCAATGCTCTTTAACGATGTGTCATACCATGATTATGAAGGCGTAACAACAAAGCTTGATGAGCAGCCGCGACTGGTTTCATCCCTGGGATCTCGCAACCATTTGATTTTAAGAAATCACGGACTGCTAGTAGTTGGCCCAGATTTGCCTACAACGTTTAACCGTATGTGGGTTCTTCAACGTGCTTGTGAAATTCAGCTGGCATCAGATGCTGGACACGGTCCTAATAGGAGTATTTCAAGATCGATACTTGAATCCGTACCTGAAAGCAGAGTTGCAGGAGGGTCGGAAATGCATCAACTTATATTTGAATCTATGTTGCGACGAGCGGGTATTCGCTAAATATCAGGGCAGGCATTTGACTTGTTGCAATGCTTCCGCTGTGAATTAGTGCTTGATATCTTCCAATTTGGAATTTAGTTTGTCTAAGGTGATGTAAAGCGTTTGCATAAGATCCACACCAATCTGTGCTTCTAGTTCAGCATAGGTGTCTTCAATTTGAGGAGCAAGTTCAAGAGCAAGTGCTTTCGCTTTAGGTGTGACCGATACCTGAACGCGCCTTTGATCGTTCTCAAATCTTTCTCGCTCAACTAACCCAAAGTCGTCCATTCGAGCCAAGATTCCAGCAAGACTTGGACTTGATAAGCAGCAAATTTCACTAATCTGTCTAGGTTCTAGAGGGCCATGATCAAGGAGCGCGCGCAGTATTCGCCATTGCTGTTCGGTCAGGCCAACTGTGTTTAGTAATGGCCGGAAGTGCGAAAAAATTTGTTCACGTGCTTTTAGAAGCATCAATGGCAAATTGCGATGTTTCAATGGAATGTGATTTCGTCTTGACATGGCTTGATTAAACAGTAGAAACACCTAGGATTTTTTTTAATTTTTCTTGACTTGTTAAGATGTTAACAAATAGAATGTTTACATGTTAGTGAAATCAGCTTCTAAATTTATCCCCCCCTTCTATCAACTCTCTGGAGTTGTTTATGGAACTTTGTTGAATCATCGCGAGGCCTTGGCGGCTTTGGGTGATCAAGTCAATGTTGCACCCTACAAAGCGCCACCTAAGGCGCCAATTTTGTACATCAAGCCACGCAACACGTGGGCACAAGGCGGCGACGCCGTGGTAGTACCAGCCGATGTAACTGAGCTTCAGATGGGCGCTACATTGGGCGTGGTCATCGGGCGCACTGCATGCAATGTAAATGTGAGTGACGCCATGAGCTATGTGGCTGGCTATGTGGTGATGAATGACATCAGCGTCCCGCATGACTCGTTTTACCGCCCCTCCATGCGTTTCAAATGCCGTGATGGATTTTGCCCCATGGGCGAATTTGTACCACGCGAGAACGTGGCGAACCCAGACGCGCTGGCTGTGACGGTGGCGATTGATGGCAAGGTGGTGCACCAAACTGACACCGCAGGTCGTGTTCGTTCCATCGTGCAGTTGTTGGCCGATGTCACCGAGTTCATGACCTTGCAGCCGGGGGATATTCTCAGCATTGGCATTTCGGCCAACAGCCCACTCGCACATGCCGGACAGCGCGTGAGCATCACTATCTCTGGTTTGGGGCAACTTGAAAACACTTTGGTTTCGGAGGGGTTGGTATGAAGCGCGCAAAAGTGGCTTACGGTGGCGCGATTCATGACGCCTACGAGCACCCCGCAGGTTTGAAACTGGCCGATGGTCGTGTGGTGGCTGAAGACGCTGTTGTGTGGTTGCCACCGTTTGAAGTGGGCACCATCATCGCCTTGGGTTTGAACTATGCGGACCATGTGAAAGAGCTCTCTAAAGAGCTGACCGTCACCGCCAAAGATGAGCCCTTGGCTTTTCTCAAAGGTCCTGGCTCTTTGATTGGCCACCGTGCACAAACCCGTCGCCCTGACGGTGTGGCCTTCATGCACTACGAGTGCGAGTTGGCCGTGGTCATTGGTAGCCCAGCGAAACATGTGAAGCGGGGAGATGCCATGAAGTATGTGGCTGGCTATACCGTGGCCAACGACTACGCCATTCGTGATTATTTGGAAAACTACTACCGACCAAACTTGCGTGTCAAAAACCGCGATGGTGGTACGGTGCTCGGCCCTTGGTTTGTAGATGCCAGCGATGTGCCCGATCCGCATGCCTTGGAATTGAGAACCTGGGTGAATGGCGTGGTGACGCAACAAGGAAACACCCGTGACTTGATTTCGGATATTGCTGCGCTGATTGAATATTTGAGCGGATTCATGACGCTCAATCCCGGCGATGTCATCTTGACCGGCACGCCAGATGGCGTTGTCAACGTGAATGTGGGTGATGAAGTCGTCACAGAGATTGACGGCATTGGCCGCCTCGTCAACACGATCGTGAGTGACGCCACGTTCGGTCGTTAAGCTATTTTGAACATTTGAATGAAGGAGCGCGTATGCGTATCGACCATCTGATCAACGGCAAATCAGTTACTGCTCAAAACTACTTTGAGACGGTGAACCCTGCCACGCAAGAAACGTTGGCAGAAGTGGCCAGCGGTTCATCCAGCGAAGTGAATGCTGCAGTACAGGCCGCCAAGGATGCTTTTCCTGCCTGGGCAGGGCGTCCCGCGACCGAGCGCGCCAAGATCATGCGTAACTTGGGCGACTTGATTGCCAAGCATGTGCCCGAGATTGCACAAACCGAAACCAAAGACACTGGCCAGACGATTAGCCAAACAGGCAAGCAATTGGTCCCACGTTCTGCGGATAACTTTTATTACTTCGCAGAGATGTGCACGCGTGTGGATGGTCACACCTATCCCACCCCCACGCATTTGAATTACACGCTTTTTCACCCCGTGGGTGTATGCGCTTTGATCTCGCCATGGAACGTGCCGTTCATGACGTCGACCTGGAAGGTCGCACCTTGCTTGGCCTTTGGTAACACGGCGGTGTTGAAAATGAGCGAACTCTCTCCCATGACCGCTGCGCGTTTGGGTGAGCTGGCGCTGGAGGCGGGTGTTCCCGCAGGTGTGTTGAACATCGTGCATGGCTATGGCAAAGAGGCGGGTGAGCCTTTGTGTGCGCACCCGGATGTGCGTGCGATTTCGTTCACAGGATCGACCGTGACGGGCAATCGCATTGTTCAAGCGGCAGGCTTGAGGAAGTTCAGCATGGAGTTGGGCGGCAAGTCGCCGTTTGTGATTTTTGAAGATGCCGATTTAGACCGTGCATTGGATGCGGCCATCTTCATGATCTTCAGTAACAACGGTGAACGCTGCACAGCGGGCAGCCGTATCATGGTGCAGAAAAGTATCTACGCCGATTTCGCAGCCAAGTTTGCAGTGCGCGCACAACGCATCGCAGTCGGTGACCCCTTGGATGAAAAAACCATCATTGGCCCAATGATCAGTCAAGGGCATTTAGCCAAGGTGCGCAGCTACATTGAACTCGGCACGAAAGAGGGCGCCTCCATCTTGTGCGGTGGTTTAGATGCCCCCGACTTGCCCGCGCATTTGAGCAAAGGCAACTTCGTGCGTCCTACGGTCTTCGCTGATGTGGACAACCGCATGCGCATTGCGCAAGAAGAAATATTTGGCCCCGTGGCTTGTTTGATTCCCTTCACCGATGAAGCGGATGCCATTCGTCAAGCCAACGATATTGAATACGGTTTATCGAGCTACGTGTGGACCGAAAACCTGGGCAAGGCCCACCGTGTTGCGGGAGCGATTGAAGCGGGTATGTGTTTCGTGAACAGCCAAAACGTGCGTGATTTGCGTCAGCCCTTCGGCGGCACCAAAGCCAGCGGTACGGGGCGTGAAGGCGGCACTTGGAGTTATGAAGTGTTCTTGGAGCCTAAAAACATCGCTGTTTCGATGGGCTCACACCACATTCCCCATTGGGGCGTTTGATCATGAAGCGCCGTGACCTGCTGCTAGTTGCCGCTGCGGCGGCGCTGCCTTGGGTCAGCCATGCCCAGTCTTGGCCCGCTAAACCCATTCGGCTGATCGTGCCTTTCCCCCCCGGTGGCACCACCGATGTGGTGACACGACTGATCGCAAATGAGCTGAGCAAGTCACTGGGGCAAAGCGTGGTGGTCGACAACAAGCCAGGCGCTGGGACCGTGCTGGGTGTGGACCTGGCTGCCAAATCACAGCCCGATGGTTACACCTTGGTGACTGTGGCCAACAGCTTTTGCGTTAACCAGACGCTGGTGAAAAACCCTCCTTATGACGGTGTGCGAGATTTGCGCCCGGTTGGGCTGATGGGGATGTCCGAACACGTGCTGGCCACGCACCCAGGCAGCGGCCTCAAGACGGTGGCCGATTTGATCGCCGCCGCCAAGAAGCAGCCCGGCAAACTCAGCTACGCCTCTTTTGGCGCCGGCACATCGGCGCATCTCGCCGGCGCCATGCTGGAGGCACAGGCGGGCATCGACATGATTCATGTGCCCTACAAAGGCCAGGCCCCCGCACTTAACGATTTGATCGGTGGACAAGTGAGCGTGATGTTTGGCAACTGGCCTGAGTTTCGTCAACATGTGCAAAGCGGTAAGTTGGTTGCTTTAGGTATGGCGACAACCAAGCGTTCACCGATTGCACCGCAGATAGCCACGTTGGCCGAGCAGGGCGTGCCTATTGAATCAAATTCATGGAATGGCATCTTGACGCGCAGCGGCACACCCGACGCTGTGGTGCATCGTCTCAACGTCGAAATCAACAAAGCTTTGCAGGCGCCTGCTGTGGTGCAGGCTTTTGCAGACGGGGGCATTGTGTCCTTGGCCGCAACGCCAGAGAGATTTGCGGCATTCATTCGCAGTGAAACCGATAAGTACGCGAATGTGATCCGTAAGTCTGGCATTACGGCAGACACCTAATCAAAAACGAAGGAGTTTTCATAATGGGACAACTAGCGCTCGCCGCCAAAATCACCCACGTGCCCAGCATGTACCTGAGCGAAATTCCAGGTCCGCGTTTTGGCTCACGCCAAAGTGCGATTGACGGACACAAAGAAATCAGCCGTCGATGTCGTGAGATGGGGGTCGACACCTTGGTGGTGTTTGACACGCATTGGTTGGTCAATGCCAACTACCACATCAACTGTGCGCCGCACTTCAAAGGTGACTACACCAGCAACGAGTTGCCGCACTTCATCAAACACATGGCTTTCGAGTCGCCCGGAAACCCAGAGCTGGGCCATCTGTTAGCCAAAGTGGCGAACGAACATGGCGTAGAAACCTTGGCCCACGACGACACCACGCTTGATCCCGAGTACGGCACGCTCGTGCCATTGCGCTACATGAATGAAGACCAACACTTCAAGGTAGTTTCGGTTTCGGCTCTGTGCATGGTGCATTACTTGAATGACAGCGCTCGCTTGGGTTGGGCTTTCCGTGACGCGGTGGAAAAACACTATAACGGCAAAGTGGCGTTTTTGGCCAGTGGTTCACTGAGCCACCGCTTTGCTCAAAACGGTCAAGCACCTGAGTTTGCTCACAAAATTTGGAGCCCCTTCTTGGAGCAACTCGATAAGCAAGTGCTGCAAATGTGGCACAACCGAGAGTGGCAAGCATTTTGCGAAATGCTGCCCGAGTACGCCAGCAAAGGTCACGGCGAAGGTTTCATGCACGATACAGCAATGTTGATGGGCGCGCTCGGCTGGACAGGCTATGACGGCGGAGTAGACATAGTGACACCATACTTTGGTGCCAGCGGCACAGGTCAGCTCAACGCGATTTTTGACGTGACCCCGCAAAACGGTCAGCAAATTCCAAAAGCTGTGGCTAGCAGCGCCGACGGATATACCTCCATCAGCACGCGTCTGTAACGAAAGCGCTGCACATGCCGCATCTTGTAATTCTTTACACCGGTCAACTCGACGCCGAAGTCAACATGACCACGTTGTGCCGTCAACTGGCCGATGCCATGTTGACCGTCAAAGACGAAGCCGGTAAACAAGTCTTTCCAACGGGGGGCACACGCGTGTTGGCCTACCCAGCGCCGCACTACGCGGTGGCCGATGGCGGCGCTGGAGGCATAGCTGCTGCACAGTTTGATGCACACCCCAAAGGCTCGGGCGACTATGCCTTTGTGTACTTGAATGTGCGCATGGGCAAAGGCCGAACCGAAGCCACCCAACAACGTGCGGGTCAAACCTTGGTCGACGTGACGAACGCATTTTTTGCGCCCGTGATGGCGCAACGCCACATTGGTATCACCCTGCAAATTGATGTAGGGCCCGAAGTGTTTGACGCCAAGCACAGCAATATTCACCCCTTGTTTCAAAAGAATTGAACCATGTCTGTTTTTACCGAAGCCCAAATTCAAGCACTGGCACAAGAGCTGCACCAGTCTGAAAAATCACGCGTGCAAATTGAGCACTTCTCTAAGCGCTTTCCTGGCATGACCATCGAAGATGGCTATCGCATCAACCGTGCCTGGATGCAGTTGCAATACGCCGAAGGTCATCAAGTCATTGGTCACAAAATTGGGTTGACCAGCCGCGCCATGCAGCAGGCTAGTCAAATTGACGAGCCCGACTACGGCACCTTGCTCGACTACATGCGCTACGAATGCACCCCCGGTCAAGTGCTCGATATTCCTGTGCGCAACTTCATTGCCCCACGCGTGGAGGTGGAGCTGGCTTTCATCTTGAAGAAAGATTTGCGTGGCCCTAACGTGACGGTGGAACAAGTGCTCGATGCCACCGACTACGTCACGCCTGCGATTGAAATCATTGACTCGCGCATTGAACAGTTTGACCGCCACACCAAAGTGATGCGCAAAGTGTTTGACACCATCAGCGACAACGCGGCCAATGCTGGCATTGTGCTGGGGGCCAAGCGTGTGGACCCGCATACCACCAACTTGCCTTGGTGCGGTGCCATTCTGCGTTTGAACAACGTGGTGGAAGAAACCGGTTTGGCGGCCGGTGTGCAAGGTCACCCCGCAGTAGGCATTGCGTGGTTGGCCAACAAACTCGCACCTTGGGATGAGTATTTGAAAGCCGGTGAAATTGTGTTAGCTGGCTCGTTTACCAAACCCGTGCCCGCCAAAGCCGGTGACGTGTTTGATGCGGATTACGGTCAATTGGGCCAGTTGCAATTTCAATTTATATAAGCCCTCATGAAAACCATGGAGAACTGAATGAGCATGAACGCTGCGAAAGTAACAGTTGTCGGGGCCGGAGCAATAGGTGGTCTATTCGCGGGTTGGCTTGTCAGCATGCCCGAAAGTGCCGTGAAGCTATCTATGGTTGCACGTGGTGAGACATTAAATGTTTTGCGAACAAAAGGTTTGCGATTAATTCACCAAGAGACAGATCGTGTTTTCGATGTGAATGCTACCGATGATCCGAAAAGTTTGGGTGAGCAGGATCTCGTGATTGTTTCTGTTAAAGCACCGGCTCTTAGCCAGGTTGCTCCTGTGGTTAGCGCTTTGTTAGGGAAAAAAACCAAAGTTATTGTCGCAATGAACGGCGTTCCATGGTGGTTTTTTCATGGTTTTGGCGGTGAATGCAAAGGACTAACCTTGCGCTCTGTAGATCCGTTGGGAATTATTGGTAAATCCATACCTGCGGATCAGGTGATTGGTGCTGTATTACATGCAAGTGCTGCGATTGTCGAACCTGGAGTCATTCAGCATGTTGCGGGAAAAAAACTCATTATTGGTGTCCCGCATGGAAACGATAAGTCAGACCTAGATCCGTTGACACAATTACTAAAAGCATCTGGTTGGGAAGTATCAGTATCTGATTGCATTCAAAAAGATATTTGGTACAAGCTGTGGGGAAACATGACTATGAATCCCATATCCGCTCTTACAGGTGCAACATGCGATCGAATTCTTGACGATCCTCTTGTCCGTAATTTTTGTAGTGCAGTGATGCTTGAAGCTAGAACAATTGGTCGCCGGATTGGCTGTTCAATTGATCAAGAGCCAGATGAACGCCATTCTGTAACTCGCAAATTAGGTGCGTTTAAAACATCAATGTTGCAAGATGTTGAAGCAAATCGACCGCTAGAAGTTGATGCGCTTGTAGGTGTAGTACAGGAAATTGGACAGCACCTTGGAATTGCCACACCAAATACTGATGCACTTTTTGGTTTGGTGCGATTGATGGGACAGAGCCGCGGACTTTACCCCTATTAAAAAATGACTTTTCAATGATGAATATTTTAAAAAATACTTTCAAAGCCGAATTGCAGGCGGGCAATCCACAGATTGGGTGTTGGGTTGGTTTCGCCGATCCGAATGTGGCAGAGGCATTGGCTGGTTGTGGCTTTGATTGGTTGCTCTTGGACGGTGAGCACGCGCCAAATGATGTCCGTACCGTTCTTGATCAATTACGTGCAGTAGCGCCATATCAAGCACATCCAATAGTGCGTCCAGTTCAGGGTGATGTAGCCTTGATTAAGCAGTACCTAGATATCGGGGCGCAAACATTATTAGTGCCCATGATTGATACACCGGAACATGCCGCATTGATGGTGAAAGCCATGCGCTACCCACCCCATGGAATTCGAGGCGTTGGTGCAGCTTTGGCGCGTGCCTCGCGTTGGAATCAAGTGAATGACTATTTGAATTCCGCCGATGAAGAAATGTGTCTTTTAGTTCAGGTGGAAACTCTGACCGCTGTCAAAAATTTGGCAGCAATCGCAGCTACGGAAGGCGTAGATGGGGTGTTCTTCGGTCCTGCTGATTTATCAGCCTCTATGGGATATCGTGGTCAACCAGGACATCCAGAAGTCCAGAAAATGATTTTTGAATCGATTGCCATAGTACGAGCGGCAGGTAAAGCTGCTGGTATTTTGATGGCTGACAAAGCTCTAGCTCAGAAGTATCTTGATGCAGGAGCGCAATTTGTAGCGGTAGGCGTTGATACGACCTTACTAGTTCGTGCCGCCACTGAACTTTCTGCAGTTTTCAAAAATCCATTACCTACAACCAATCAAAAGAATTCTGTTCAGGTTTACTGAATTTGCAACCACACTTTCAATCTTTTATGTCCATGCTAAAACTCAATGATCCAAGCCTACTTAAATCTCAATGTCTAATTAATGGCGATTGGGTGAACTCAACAGATGGAGTTCAATTAGAAGTTCGAAATCCAGCAAATGGAAAATTGATCGGTACGATTCCAAATATTGGAAGTGATCAAACTCAAAAAGCGATTGATGGGGCCGAGGTTGCTTTTGAAGATTGGAAAAATCGAACTGCTGAAGATAGAGGTCGGATATTGCGTCGTTGGTTCGATTTGATGTTGAGTCATCAAGATGATCTGGCTCTGATTATGACTAGTGAACAGGGAAAACCGTACGCAGAAGCTAAGGGGGAAATTGCCTACGCTGCTTCATATATCGAATGGTTTGCTGAGGAAGCGCGTCGAATTTATGGAGAAGTAATTCCATCACCATGGAAAGATAAGCGAATTGTTGTGACTCGTGAACCAGTAGGCGTTTGCGCAGCAATTACTCCATGGAATTTCCCTTCAGCCATGATCACTCGTAAGGTAGCACCAGCTCTAGCTGCTGGATGCACCATCATTGTGAAACCAGCCACACAAACACCTTTATCTGCATTGGCAATGGCCGAATTAGCTCAGAGAGCTGGTGTTCCTGCTGGTGTCTTTAACGTTGTAACTGGAGGTGCGCGTGACATTGGTGGCGTATTGTGTAATAGCCCTGTTGTTCGCAAATTAACATTTACTGGCTCCACAGAAGTCGGACGTTTGCTAGCTGCTCAATGTGCCCCTACTTTGAAAAAAATGTCACTTGAATTAGGGGGTAATGCACCGTTTATCGTTTTTGATGATGCAGATCTGGATGCTGCCGTAGAAGGAGCATTAGCTTCCAAGTATCGAAATACAGGTCAAACATGTGTCTGTGCCAATCGCTTGCTGGTGCAAGCAGGTGTTTATGACGCATTTTCTGAAAAGTTAGCAGCTGCTGTAAGAGCGCTTAAAGTTGGTGACGGTATGGATGCTGACGTTAGTCAAGGTCCTTTGATTGATGAACCATCTTTGCATAAGGTTGAAGAATTAGTTGCTGATGCAGTACAAAAGGGTGCTCGTGTAATAACTGGAGGTGAGCGCCATGCTTTGGGTGGCACTTTCTATGAACCCACCATTTTGGGCAACGTTACTTCTAATATGAGAGTTGCTCAAGAAGAAATTTTTGGTCCCGTTGCTCCTTTGTTCAAATTTGAGACTGAGAAAGAGGCAATTTCACTTGCAAATGCTACGGAGTTTGGATTGGCTTCCTACTTTTACGCCTCGGATATGAGTCGTGTCTGGCGTGTTGCCAGTGCCATTCAAGCGGGCATGGTTGGCGTTAATACTGGAATTATTTCAACTGCAGTCGCTCCATTTGGTGGTGTGAAGCAGTCAGGTATGGGGCGTGAAGGCGCCTCTCATGGGATCAATGAATATCTTGATACAAAGTACATCTGTATGGCAGAGATACAAATAAAAACTAACCACTAGAGTTATAAAACAGGAGGGTAAGTCACCCGACTACACGACTAATTGGTTTGAAATACATGTCGTGTAGTGAACTCAGGCTCATGAATTCATGGGTATTTTGAACTTCCTAAACTGATCATCCCAACGAACAGGAATATCACGATAAATTTCGCTGAAAGAAAAATCTGATTCAATGTCATCGTCCAGTATTCGTCTAACGATCTCTGGACAAAGCAGATTCATGTTCATCATCCGACTGACATAGCCCGGGTCTACGTTTTCATTAGCGGCAATCTCTCGTAGATTCTTGAACTTCCCTGACTCGAGCATCTTTTGCCATTGGCGTCCTCGAGCTAGCGCAGTTTGCAAGACAGTCAAATCCTGTTTTTCTTTGAAGTCATTGAAGACAATGTTGTGCGGCAAGATGACCTGCTGTCTGCCACTGTATTTGCGAATTCGAATCGGAATAGAGATTGTGATCGTCCCATCTTCATCGCGATGAATTGTTGAGACATCTTTGTGTTCCAGTGTCGTTA
>JACCDY011253010.1_pt1 | contig 21510 bp, 20 predicted proteins | sample 7446391 | NCBI WGS metagenome assembly JACCDY01 (sample SAMN15323451, study PRJNA562643) | freshwater metagenome | isolation source: river surface water | place: USA:Blue River Watershed | collected 2017-08-18 | reverse complement strand
GTGATTGTGAAGATTGACCCACGTTACTTCCGACCCACTGAAGTGGAAACCTTGCTGGGCGACCCTTCAAAAGCCAAAGCCAAGCTGGGATGGACACCCGAAATTACTGTGCAGCAGATGTGTGCGGAGATGGTGGCTGCTGATTTGGAAGAGGCCCAAAAGCATGCCCTGCTAAAGAAGCATGGCTATGAGCAAAGCGTCAGCATCGAATAAAAGCAACGCATTGCCTATAAACCTGTCACGTTGACCGCAAGTTTGAACAGCATATGAAGATCGCCATTGCCGGTACAGGCTACGTAGGACTTTCAAATGCTGTATTGCTTGCGCAACACAACGAAGTAATAGCACTTGATGTCGTGCCTGAGAAGGTTGCGATGCTCAATCGCAAAGAGTCGCCCATTGCCGATAGCGAGATAGAGGAATACCTTAAGCATCAACCGCTTAACCTGCGTGCGACGCTAAACAAGCGTGACGCCTACGAAGGCGCCGAATACGTCATCATTGCCACTCCTACCGACTACGACCCAGAAAACAATTGCTTCAATACAACGTCTGTCGAAGTCGTGGTGCGCGATGTGCTTAGCATCAACCCGAAGGCGGTGATGATCATCAAGTCCACCGTGCCGGTGGGGTACACCGCCAAGCTCAAGGCAGAGCTTGGTTGCGATAACCTCATCTTCTCGCCCGAGTTCCTGCGCGAGGGCCGCGCTCTCTATGACAACCTCTATCCTTCACGCATTGTGATTGGTGAGCGTTCAGCACGGGCTGAGATCTTCGCCCGCTTGCTGCAAGAGGGTGCAATCAAGCAAGACTGCCCCGTGCAGCTCACTGACAGCACTGAAGCAGAGGCGATCAAACTTTTTGCCAACACTTATCTTGCCATGCGCGTCGCCTACTTCAATGAACTTGATACCTACGCGGCCACCCATGGTTTAGATACGCGCCAAATTATTGACGGTGTATGTCTTGATCCCCGTATCGGCGCCCACTACAACAACCCTAGCTTCGGCTACGGCGGATACTGCCTGCCCAAAGACACCAAACAGCTCTTGGCCAACTATCGTGATGTACCGCAAAATCTGATTCACGCTATTGTTGACGCTAACACCACCCGTAAAGACTTTATTGCGAGTGAGGTGCTCAGTTTGTGCCGGACCGATAACTTAAGCAAAGTTCCCGTGGTGGGCATTTACCGACTGGTGATGAAGCAGGGGAGTGATAACTTTCGTGCATCCGCCATTCAAGGGGTAATGAAACGCATCAAGGCCAAGGGTGTCGAAGTCATTGTCTACGAGCCAACGCTAATGGATGCGAAATATTTTCACTCGCGTGTAGTTAATGATTTGACAGCTTTCAAACAAGAAGCAGACGTGATCATTGCCAATCGACGAGCTTCTGACCTTGATGATGTGGCAACAAAAATCTACACCCGCGATTTGTTTGGGCATGACTGAATTGATTCAATCGGTCATTTGGTCGCAAAGCCTTCGTATACCCCTCGAGCGCCATGCGTAAATACCTTCAGGAAATTCTTTATCTAACGGGGCCTGATCGCCGTCGCTTACCGAGGATGGTGGCACTGTTCCTGTTGGCGTCTGGACTTGATCTGATCGGGTTAGGGTTGATCGTGCCGTACTTTTACTTGATCATGGGCATGCCTACGGAGGGGTCGCAAATAGTCGAGATCCTCAGCTATCTCGGCTCGCAAAATGGTGGGCGTGAGGAGTTGTTACTAATCGTGGGGGGCGCGTTGGTGGGCGTATTCCTGTGTAAGACGGTGTTAGGGCTGTGGGGTGCACATAGCATTCTGAAGTTCAGCCAAGATCAACAGATCAGGCTAAAAGGCATATTGATGGATGCCTATCAGTCCATGCCTTATACGGACTATCTTCGCCGCAACAGTGCCGAGTACATTCACAGCATTCAGTCACAGGTTTCAAGTTATGCCAACTCCGTTGTCATGTCGCTTCTCAAAATCGTGAGCGATGGCATTGTTGCTATAGCAATACTCGGTTTTTTGGCATGGAAAGACATCATTGCGCTGTCATTGATGGTGGTGGTTTTCGGTACTGTCATTGGTGTGTACCACTGGATATTTCGTCGACGTCTCAAGTCATACGGACAGCAAATCAATCAAATTGCCAAGCAAGTTGGTAAGTCCGTGCGCGAAGGGATGGATGGCTTCAAGGAAATTCGGATCTTGGGCAGAGAAGCCTACTTTCGCGAAGAAGTAACCAGGGGCTCTCATGCATATGCAAAGGCCTTTGTACATAGCCAAATCATTACTGCTGCACCACGATTTTTGCTTGAGTTTTTGTTGATAGCCTTCGTTGTTATGTTGGTGTGGGTCGTGGTACAAATTGGACGGGATCTGCAAACATTGGCCCCGGTACTCGCCGTCTTCGGTATGGCAGCACTGCGCCTTTTGCCAATGATTAATAGTTTTTCTAGCAGCTTACTTTCATTGCGATTTCAGCAAAGCACTGTTTCTCAGTTGTATGCAGATGTATGGCGTGTATCAGGGGAGCAAATCTCTGATGAGATGAGTCAAACATTCTTGTCAGAATCGGCTTGCGATTTTCAAACGTTGCACTTAGCGCAGGTGGGATTCCAATACCCGAGTGCAAAAGCACCAGCACTTAGTGATATCAGTCTGGAAATCAGAGCAGGCGAATCTATAGGGCTAATTGGCACATCAGGCTCAGGAAAGACGACATTGGTCGATGTGCTGCTTGGGCTGCTAGAGCCTCAGCATGGCGCGATTAAATACAACGACAGACCATTGCAGACAACTTTGTCAGAGTGGAGGAGTCAGGTAGCCTATCTGCCACAGCAGGTATTCCTTGTAGATGACACACTGCAAGCCAATGTTGCTATGGGAGTGGCTGACGAGGATGTCAACATACAGCGGCTGGAAAAAGCGTTGCTTAACGCCCGCCTAAGTGATCTAGTTAAGCAACTTCCGCAAGGTGTAAATACGCTTTTAGGCGAACGAGGAATACGTCTTTCCGGAGGACAACGCCAGCGCATTGCCATTGCTCGCGCATTCTATTTTGGTCGAAGCGTATTGGTCATGGATGAAGCAACCAGCGCGCTTGATAACGAAACTGAAAAAGAAATCGTTGATGAAATTCACCGTCTCAAAGGGCAAAAAACGATGATTGTCATCGCGCATCGATTGACAACAGTTATGCATTGTGACCGCATTTACAGGTTGGACCAAGGGCGAATTGTTGCGACCGGCTCCCCTGAGAAAATGCTTGACGCAGTCGAGATTAAAACTACGCTAGCTTAGCTGGCATAAAAAATAAATCCACAGCGATATGCAGTTGGTAGTCTGAAATGAACGACTCTGTTATCGAAGGAGTTTTGGGGTGAAACAACTCTTAGACTGCGTATCAGTCGGTTTAGGTAAATCGCCTCAGAATTAGTGCAGTTCACCTTGCTCAAGTGCAGTCTGCAACAAAGTATGATTCTACCTTGGCTAAGATAGATATGTTTTGGGTTTGTTATTCATAGATAGGCCTTACTCATATTTACGTACTACAATCATGTGGAGATGATTCGTCGCATTGATGTTGGTTCGTTGGTTTGATTGTTTGTTTAGATATATCTCGCTTTGGGGGACGCTACTTTGATTTCCGAGCGAGGTTCCTCACCCTTTGATAGGTAAGTTCTTTTCATGTTGAACAACTCTTCGATTTTAATTACCGGTGGCACAGGCTCTTTTGGGCACACGTTTGTGCCTATGACGCTAGAGCGATATAACCCTAAACGATTAGTCATTTTCTCCCGAGATGAAATGAAACAATGGGAGATGGCTAAAAAGTATCGAGGTGATGATCGTGTGCGTTTTTTTATTGGTGATGTACGTGACAAAGATCGTCTGTCTAGAGCTCTAGATGGCATCGATTATGTTGTACATGCTGCCGCAACTAAAATTGTGCCTACGGCGGAATATAATCCCTTCGAGTGCGTTAAGACCAATATTAATGGCGCTATGAATGTTATAGATGCGTGTATCGATAGAGGTGTTAGAAGGGTCGTCGCCTTGTCTACAGATAAGGCTAGTAGTCCTGCTAATTTATATGGTGCAACTAAACTAGCTTCGGATAAGCTTTTTGTTGCTGGTAATTCCTACTCGGGAAGTCATGGCTCACGTTTTTCGGTTGTTCGCTATGGCAACGTGATGGGCTCGCGCGGTTCGGTTATTCCGTTTTTTCTGAGTCTTGCAAAGCAAGGACTACTGCCTATTACCGATCTCCGAATGACTAGATTCATGATTACATTGGAGCAGGGTGTCGATTTGGTGTGGCATGCATTTGACGACATGGTAGGTGGCGAGATTTACGTCAAAAAGATTCCATCAATGAACATCGCTGACATTGCGCGTGCGATTGCGCCTGATGCTAAGTTTGATATTATCGGTATTCGTCCAGGTGAGAAGTTGCATGAGCAAATGATTGGCCCTGAAGATGCATTGCACACCTATGAGTATGACGAACATTACAAAATATTGCCCGCTATCCATAATTGGAGCATTGATCCTATGCGAATCAATGGTGGAAAGAAGGTCGCTGAGGGATTTACATATTGCTCTGATAATAATCAGGAGTGGATGAATATTGATGCTCTGCGCAATTGGATTGATGCGCACGTAGATCGGATAGGCAGTATCTGATGCGTATTCCATACGGACGGCAAGACATTACTGCAGAGGATATCGATGCCGTTGTTTCGGTATTGCGATCAGATTTTTTGACGCAAGGACCTTCCGTCCCCGCATTCGAGAAGGCTGTTATGCGGAAGGTAGGTGCTGGGTATGCGGTTGCAGTAAACAGTGCAACCTCTGCGTTGCATATTTCTTGTTTAGCTTTAGGCCTGGGCGAGGGGGACTTGCTCTGGACCGTTCCGAATACATTTGTAGCGTCAGCAAATTGTGCTCTATATTGTGGCGCAACTGTGGATTTTGTGGATATTGATCCATACACATGGAATATCAGTGTTGAAAAGCTTGAAGAGAAGCTGGTCTTGGCAAAGCAACAAGGCCGTTTACCGAAGATTTTGATTCCTGTGCATTTTTCTGGGCAGCCTACAGATCAGGAGGCTATTTGGAATCTCGCACAGACTTATGGTTTTCGGATCATTGAGGATGCCTCGCATGCGATTGGTGCTTCGGCACATGGTGAGTTTGTAGGAAGTTGTAAGTGGTCTGACATAACTGTGTTCAGCTTTCATCCGGTGAAGATTGTTACTTGCGGCGAGGGAGGGATGGCGCTTACTAATGATGCGCAGCTTGCCGATAGAATGGTTTCTCTTCGGAGCCACGGGATTATCCGCGATGCTGCGCGCTTTGAGTATCAAAATGATGAGCCGTGGTACTACGAGCAGCAGACTTTGGGATTTAATTACAGATTAACGGATATCCAAGCGGCACTAGGGGCTAGTCAACTGAATCGTCTTGATTCTTATGTGGATAAAAGAAACCTGCTTGCAAAACGGTACGATTTGGAATTGTCCGATCTGCCAATACGACGACCGCTAGTTAAGAAAGATAATCGCTCAGCATTTCATCTTTACGTAATACGCATACCAAAGGTTGAGCAGTCACGTTCTCGTCTTGAGGTTTTTGAGATGCTTCGTACTGGTGGCGTTAACGCTAATTTGCATTACTTGCCAGTTCACTTGCAGCCATACTACCGGAGATTGGGGTTTTCTGAGGGGGCGTATCCTGAGGCTGAAGCATATAGCCAAGAGGCAATTACTCTTCCGTTATATCCGACATTGCATGATGATCAGCAAAGCCAAGTGATAAGTTTGTTGAAATCACTTTGGCAATGAATGGATTTACAGCAAAGTGGCGGGTGTTTTGTTTGATTCGAAGTATTTTTAAAGAAATTAATTGGTGCAGGAGTTGAAATGAGTTTCATGATTGGCAATCGTTGTATTGGTGATGGACATCCATGTTTTATTACTTATGAAGCTGGCCCGACACATGATGGTTTGGAGTCTGCGAAAAAACTGGTGCGACTTGCTGCTGAAGCAGGAGCGGATGCAGTTAAATTTCAAATATTCGATACAGACAAGCTAGTAAGTGACAAGGGAGTTATGTTTAGTTACGATATTCTTGTCTCGCGAGAAACTGGTGCGATGGAGAAAGTCACTGAGTCACTATATGAGATTTTGCGACGCAGGCAATTGGCACGGGAAGAGTGGATTGAACTAAAGCAATATAGCGATTCATTTGGATTGGCTTTTTTTGCGACGGTAGGCGATGAGACTGATATAGCTTTGTTAGTTGAATTAAATTGTCACTCCATAAAGATCGCATCAGCGGATGTAAATCACTTCCCACTGCTTAGGCAAGCTGCACGAACAGGAATGTGTGTGCAACTGGATACTGGAAATGCAACGTTGGGGGAGGTCGAGCGAGCTGTTGAGGTTATTCGGAGCGAGGGGAATAATAATATCATTATTCACAACTGTCCAAGTGGATATCCTGCACGTTTAGATAGCATAAACCTGAACATGCTGAAAACACTTAAAGTTATGTTCGGAGTCCCTGTGGCATATTCCGATCATACTCCCGGTGTCGATATGGATGTAGCGGCTGTAGCACTTGGCGCAAATCTTGTAGAGAAAACCATAACATTGGATCGAACCACAAGAAGTGTCGAACATGTTATGTCTCTTGAGCCTAAAGATATGAAGGCATTTGTTAATACTATCCGAGATGTCGAGCGTGCAATGGGAGGCTCTAGACGGGTGCTTACGCCCGAGGAGTATGCCAATCGGGATAAGGTGAGGCGTAGTGCAATTCTGAAAGAGCCAGTTAAGGCGGGACAGAAGTTAACTGATGCAAACGTGTATTTCAGTCGTCCGGGGTTTGGTTTGCGTCCTGATCAGTACGAGGAAATGTTGTCTTTTGAATTTATCGAAGATGTGAATGCTGGGGTCGTACTAACGACTAATATGCTTAGGCCATGAAGCCAATTGCACTTATACCTGCGAGGGGGGGGTCGAAGCGATTACCCCGCAAAAATATTATGCCGTTTATGGGAAGTCCTCTGCTTCACTGGCCCATACGTGCTGCAATTGAGAGCGAGGTTTTTGAGCGCGTTATTGTCTCCACAGAGGATAATGAGATCGCCAATGTAGCGATCGACTCTGGGGCCGAAGTGGTAATGCGTTCTGCCGAACTAGCGACCGATACGGCCACGGTAGCTCAGACGTGCATCAACGCGCTTAGTGTGCTAACTGGTGTGCAGGACTTGTGCTGTATTTACGCTACAGCAGCATTATTGGAGCCTTCAGATATCGTTAATAGCTATCAGTCGTATGTATCAAAAAGTTTCGATTCAGTTATGGGTGTGGCTAAATATGACCTTTCTCCTTTACAGGCATTAGAGGAGATTGACGGTCGATGGCGCCTGAGATGGCCTGAGTTCCGAAGTGTTCAATCTCAAAATTATCCCTTGCTGCTATGCAGTGCAGGAATGTTTTATTGGGTTAAAGCGGACGCGTTGCTTTGCGAACGTAGTTTCTACACACAGAACATGGGTGTATTCGAGATCCCAAGATCAAGATTGTGCGATATAAATACTCTAGAAGACTTTATTCGTGTAGAAGAGGTGGCTAAGCAATTGGTTAAGTTCTACTAGTACGCCCCTTATGTTAAAGACATCGCATTTAAGAACCTACGTATGCTGACTTGTGTATTTAGAGTAGACGCATCAATGGTAATTGGTACAGGTCACGTTATGCGTTGCCTAGCATTGGCGGATGAGTTGACTGCAAACGGTACTAATATATTGTTTTTATGTCGAGAGCATGATGGAAATCTTTGCCATGTTATTGAACAACGAGGCTATCAAGTCGTCCGTTTACTTAAGCCAAGAGCAACCGCTCTTATTAGTCGTGAAATAGATGAAGTATGTGACAAGTGGTTGGGAGTCTCATGGCAGGTTGATGTCCAAGAAACGTTGAACGCAATAGCCAATTCCAGCGCAATCCCCGATTGGATTATTGTGGATCACTATGCGCTGGATTCAAGATGGGAAAAGGCGGTTCGGAAAAGCAGTCCGAGTCTGAATATTCTGGCTATCGACGATCTAGCGGATAGGCCGCATGACTGCGATGTATTACTTGACCAAAATATAGCAAAGGGATTCGAATTGCGATATCGTGGCCTCGTGTCGAGTAGTTGTTTACAATTACTTGGACCGAAGTATGCATTATTGCAGAGATCGTATGTTGAACTTCATCGTAGCGCCAAACCGCGGAAGGGGAAAATTCGTCGTATTTTGGTGTATTTCGGCGGAGTCGATGAAGATGACTTGACTGGGCGAACATTAAGGGCATGGAAGTCACTAGCTATCGCCGATGTGAATCTAGATGTCGTTCTTCCATCGTCAGGTCCGCATGTACGTGAATTACGAAATGCTGCTGGTGAGGTAAGTAATATTTTTCTCCATGATGCGCTACCTTCTCTGGCAGGATTAATTGCCTCTGCGGACTTAGGTATAGGAGCAGGTGGGACAACTAGCTGGGAGCGACTGTGCCTTGGACTACCAACTTTGGTGGTGACAATTGCGCAGAATCAAGTCGCTGTTGCGCATGCGCTTCATGAAAAAGGCTTGATTCGTTTGATAGGTAGCTCCGAAGCTATTACTGAAAACGCAATTGCGCGAGAGCTAGAGGTTGCTATCAGACGGGGGGGGGATGCCCCATGGTCTGAGGCTTGGCTTGCAAGTGTTGACGGTCGCGGTACCGCACGTGTTTATTCAGCAATGACCGTTGAAAAAAAAACGCCATTGATAGCTCGACAAGCCACTGAAAGCGATGAAAATTTAATTCTAGATTGGGCTAATGATCCAGGAACAAGGCGAAATGCCTTTAATCCCGAGCCAATCTCAGTGGATGTCCATCGAGACTGGTTTTTTTATCGTTTAAAGAATCCTGATCAATCAAGGCTTTACATTGTTCAAACAGAAAGAAATGGCACTCCTGTAGGGCAGGTGCGTTTCGAAGATAGCTGCGCGGAGTGGGAAATTCATTATTCACTAGATCGTGATTTCCGCGGAAGAGGTGTAGGACTATCTATTGTCAAAGTTGCATTAGCTGAATGGCAGAAATCCCTGATCAGTCCAGTTAAGTTGTTTGGGCGAGTTAAACGCGAAAACCTCGCTTCAAGAAAAATATTTGAGTCGCTTGGTTTTGATATTGAAACTGACTGCAATCAGTCTGATGTAGTTCGCTATAGCAGGGTGGTGGCGAGGAGGGATGATGCATAACACAGCGAGCTTTTTCGAGAGATTAGAACTCATGCAGGATGAATTATGAAATCAACTTTCCGGATTGCCGACCGATTGGTTGGAATAGACCAGCCCCCGTTTATCATCGCTGAAATGTCGGGAAATCATAATCAATCACTTGAGCGTGCGCTAGCTATTGTGGAAGCCGCTGCTAAGTCTGGTGCACATGCTCTGAAAATCCAGACATATACGCCCGACACGATGACGCTAGATTTGGATGAGCGCGAATTCCACATAAGCGATCCAAACAGTCTTTGGTCAGGTACTTCGTTATATAAGCTTTACAGCGAAGCTTATACACCATGGGAATGGCATGCTCCGATCTTTGATCGCGCTCGCTCACTCGGAATGATCCCATTCAGTACGCCATTTGATGATAGCTCTGTTGATTTCCTGGAGTCATTGGATGTTCCTTGCTACAAAATCGCATCCTTCGAGAATACTGACATCGCGTTGATTAGACGAGTTTCCTCAACAGGGAAGCCTGTAATTATCTCAACAGGTATGGCAACTTTGGCCGAACTAGATCAGGCGGTTCGAGTTGCAAGGACGGCTGGCTGTGAAAATCTTGTGTTGCTTAAATGCACTAGCTCCTATCCTGCTACGCCAGAAAATACCAATATTTTGAGCATCCCTCATATGAGAGAAATGTTCGGGTGTGAGATTGGATTGTCTGATCACACGATGGGAATTGGGGTTTCAGTTGCAAGTGTTTCGCTCGGTGCATCGATAATCGAAAAGCATTTCACCTTGGACAGGAGTGAAGGAGGCGTAGACAGTGCCTTCTCGATGCAGCCAGAAGAATTCAAACAGCTGATTATTGAAACACATAGAGCTTGGCAATCTCTAGGAGGGGTTAGCTACGGTCCGACTAACGGAGAGAAAAAGTCGATACAGTTTAGACGTTCGCTTTATATTACCCGCGATCTGCAGGCCGGAGATGTGCTGAGCCACGAGAATGTTCGATCGATCAGGCCTGGGCTTGGATTGCCTCCTGCTCTACTAGAAGTAGTCCTTGGTCAATCTGTACGCAGGGTGGTTGCAAGAGGTACTCCATTGTCATGGGACCTTCTCAAGTAATGCATCAGATTATCCTCTAACGTAGCCAAATCCGCCTTGCGTCATTTGTACAAAGTGAATACGTTCAAACAACAATACAAATTTAAATCGATGAAATGCATTATCTGCAGTGCAGAAACTAAACAATTGCCGAGAGCCCGCTACGATGATAGGTATGGCTATCGGGGCTATTTTCCGTTGACTGAATGTTGTTCCTGCGGACATATTTCACTTTTGGCAGAATTCAGTGATACTGAGTTAGCTGATTTGTACTCGACTTATTACCCAAGATCTGCACTTACGATCGAAGACCATCATCCACATGTTGAAGTTTCAGGATTTATAGCTTGGCTGAATGGGGCGATGTCAGCAGCATTCCGGTGGGTACCCAAAAATGTTCGAGTACTGGATATCGGTTGTGGCTTTGGTGAAACCTTGGGATATCATAAAAAGCGTGGGTGTGAAGTATTTGGAGTGGAGGCTGATGAAAATATTCGCCGAGTGGCTGATAAATATGGATACACAGTCCATGTAGGCTTATTTGATTCGAAAAATTATCCGCACAATTCGTTTGATTACGTCACAATGGATCAGGTGATGGAGCATGTTCAGCAACCCGTGAAAGTCCTAGAAGGTATTGCAAGAGTTTTGCGCCCCGGTGGGGTTGCAATTCTGAGCGTACCTAATGCGCATGGTTGGGGTGCTAGGCTATTCGGACATAGGTGGATACATTGGCATGCGCCATATCATATGCAGTTCTATTCAGTTCGATCGATAAATGAAGCTGTCAGTAGGAGCGGTTTAAAAATAGAGCGAACAATGACTCGAACGACATCCTCATGGATTCATTATCAATGGATACATCTGCTGACTTATCCCCCCGAAGGATCTCCGTCTAAGTTCTGGGCTAAAAATGGCACATATACCACGAGTCAAAAGATGGCAATCCGTTTGCTTATTATGATAAATTCTATTGGGGTAAATCATATATTAACTCGGTTATTTGATTTTATTGGGATTGGGGATAACAAAATCATCTTCCTAAAGAAAATTGATGACTAAAGTATATATATTATTGCCGGTTCACAATCGAAGGCAAATAACCCGATATTTTGTCGAATGTTTATGTAGACAAAGTTTCACTAACTATCATTTGATTTTAATAGATGATGGTTCTACTGATGGTACAAGTGATATGGTCCTTTCCCAGCTTCCAGCTGCAACTGTATTGAGAGGAGATGGACATCTTTGGTGGGCTGGTAGTTTGCAGATGGGGCTCGATTGGTTAAAAATAAATTGTAAAGATGACACTGCAATAGTGCTGATGATTAATGACGATGTTACGTTTGAAGAGCAGTTTCTTGCAGCGGCAGTCGCTGAATTGGATGGACAAAAAAAAGTGATGCTGCTGGCGAAGAACTCTTGTGATCAAGGTCGTACTATCGCTGAAACGGGGGTTCACGCGAACTTCGCTAAGCTGGATTTTAGAATAGCAAATCCGCACGAAAAAATTAATTGCATGTCAACGCGTGGCTTATTTATTAGATACGAGGATATTAAATTAATTGGGGATTTTCATCCTAAGGTGCTCCCGCATTACTGGTCGGATTATGAGTATACTATGCGTGGAATAAGAAATGGGTTGTCGTGTATAACTTCGCAAAAAGTTTATTTGTGTGCTGATCAACAGACAACCGGGCATCGCCAATTCGAAGAGATGGGACGGTGGGAATTTTTTCAGAAATATTTTAGTAAGAGATCTGTGCTCAATCCATTGTATGCAAGCATTTTTTTAGTGCTTGCGTGTCCAATGCAGTGGATATTTCAGTGCCTTTTCCGAGTATGGTTCAATGCTTTGAAGTTGTGCGTAAAACAGTTGTTAAAAGTAGGCGGTAACAGAGGTAATGATGTTTAAAACCACCTTGAAATACTTGTGGCAAAAAAACCCAACATGGATATGGGCTAGGTGGTGTATTGCATATTTAATGAAAGCTAGGGAATATAGGAGGTTGAATCTGGTGCTGCGCTACCTAGCTAATTTTGGTAGCAGTAAGTTGGGGCGCCGTACCTCTTTGTATGAGAATGTACAGCTTTCCAATTCAAATCTAGGTGACTATTCATACATCTCGCCAAATGCTCGAATCAATAATGCACAGATTGGTAAATTCTGCTGCATTGGTCCAGAGGTGCTTATTGGTCTGGGGGCGCATCCTTCTCGTGATTTTGTATCATCACATCCGGCATTTTATTCATTAAGGAAACAGTGTGGTGTTACGTTTGCTGAGCATCAATACTTTGATGAGTTTTCGCTAGTCTTGATTGGGCATGACGTTTGGATTGGAGCACGAGCCATCATCCCTGATGGCGTGTCCATTGGAACAGGCGCTATTGTTGCTGCAGGTGCCGTAGTCGTCGGTGATGTTCCTGCGTATGCAGTCGTCGGAGGTGTTCCTGCCCGCGTTATTCGCTACAGATTTAGTGTCGAACAAATAGAATGGTTATTAAACTTCAAGTGGTGGGATAAAGACGATGAATGGTTGGCTAAGAATTACACGAAACTTCATTCAATAGAGGCATTAATGGAATGATCTGCTAAGTTTTTATTTTCTGATAGCCTGCTGAATATAGAGCTTGCAGGCGCTCGTTCAAATGCATCGATAAGGCTACATGAGCACCCATTGATGACTTTGACGCCTAATTTTTTTGCTAACTTTTCAAGTATTTCATATTGCCTGAAAATAATTGAGTAAATATTGAGTATGCGACTCAAGCTCCAAGCTTTTCCAACGCCTTGCCCTCTAATGGGTTGAGAGTAACCTTCGTCATAAAAGTGTGCCCGTCCGACAAATACTGTATTGTCCTTCGCTACTTGAATATTATTAATCCATGAATGATCTACTCCAAAAAGGTAGATGCAGTCGTATTTTGAAACTATTGCTAAATAAAGAGCTCCGATAAGCACATTTTGGCACTGTGGCATAGCTAGTAAATGCTTATAAATCCAAAAATTTAACTCTAAAGATGTGGAGTTGAATGTTGTCGTATTAAAGAATTTTACATCAATCATTGACGTAATTAAGCGCTCGGGCAGGCCGCTATTCTTTGCTCCCAATGGTAAGTAAACTGTAGTTTTCCATGTTGTTTTTTTCTTTAGAGTTTCAACAAAATTATTCCTCTGCTCCTTTATTTCTAGTGAAACAGTCGGTGTCCAAAATGAAGGGTCTGCAAGCACATAGAACTCGGGCTTAATTTGTTCGTACAGTTCGGTTTCAGCAAAAAAATTAACGCACCAGAAGTCAATGCCATGACTCATCTTTAACGAGATTAAATCTGATATATCCTCTCTTAAAGAGGGGCCGTTTCCTAAAATAATACTGTAACGTGAGCCCCTTTGAGCTAGGTGACTGCCCCTTTGATAATTGCGAATCAGAGAGTAGATAGCGCGAATTGGTTTGATGGGAGAGTTCGACATATAAATGTAGGTGAGTGTTAACATATGATACCTCAGGGTTAATGTCGGTATCGGCACTGAAAATTTACTACGTCAAAGGAGCCGCAAGATTTTTGCGTGGTATGTCAAGTAATAGATAATCCTAACGAAAATATGCTTAAAACTGCTGTTCTCTTCCTAGTTTTCAATCGCCCTGAAGTGACCGCAAAGTGCTTTGAGGCCATACGTGCAGCAAGGCCTGCGCGTTTGTACGTGGCGGCAGACGGCCCGCGTCCTGACAGATTGGGCGAAGCGGAGCAGTGTGAGCGAGTTCGAGCGATCGTAACGGCAGTGGACTGGCCCTGCGAGGTGAAGACGCTGTTTCGCTCAAAAAACCTTGGTTGTCGCCTAGCAGTGAGTGGCGCACTTGATTGGTTTTTCAAGGCTGAGCCTGAGGGTATTGTTTTGGAAGATGACTGCCTAGCCTCTGCCGATTGGTTCCTATTTGCGCAGGAGATGCTTGATCGCTATCGTGATGACGAACGCATCATGTGCGTTTCGGCCAGTCATTTTCATGGGGCTGCCCATGTGCCGGACCACAGCTATTTTTTTAGCCGCTACAACCATTGCTGGGGGTGGGCAAGCTGGCGTCGTGCTTGGCGTCTGTACGACTCAGACATGGCGGCGTGGCCTGCGCTAAGAGCGGCAGGATGGTTGCGTGGTGTTGGGCTTGGCAGTCGTGCTTTTGAAGCGTATTGGGGTGATATTTTCGATCGTGTCCATGCGCAACAGATCAACTCATGGGCGTATCGTTGGATGTTTTCTTGTTGGGCTCAAAGTGGTTTATCTGTATTGCCGGAGCGTAATTTAGTGAGCAATATCGGGTTCGACAATAACGCTACAAATACGAGTGCCGGTGATCCTTTAGAAGGGGTTACTCCACTAGAGTCTATTGGCTTTCCGTTAAGTCATCCGTCGCATGTAATTCCTGATCTTGCCGCAGACTTGTGGACTGATAGGAATATTTTCGGCATTACCTCAATCAACTGGTTGCGTCGGCAGCTCAGATCATTTATTCGATAGTAGCTCTATGTTATTTAAGACAATCTTTCGCGAGCCCTTGAAGCACATTTATTTTTTCCTCACTCATCGCGACTATCGTGGTTGGTGCATTGAGAATTTTCGCCTTAAACGCATAGAGCGATTCCATAGCTGCAGGGGCAAAGTTCGCGACTGGAGGCTAGCTGTACCTGATGCAGCATCTTTTTTGTCGGCATACAAGGAGATTTTCGTTTCGGAAATTTACCGTTTTGACGCAGGCAAAGAGGCGCCATCAATTTTGGACCTAGGTGCAAATATCGGCTTAAGTGTTCTCTATTTCAAATCGCTGTATCCGAAAGCGCGAGTCACGGCTTTTGAGGCTGATCCGGCAATCTATGAGTGCCTAAAGGAAAACGTACATGCCAATGGCTTTCATGACGTTGAATTGATCAATAAGGCTGTATGGGATAGCAATGGCACACTTTGCTTCCAGGCCGAGGGCGGGGATGGGGGGCGTGTTGCCAGTGGGGATGATGGGGTTGAAGTAGAGGCGATCGATATTCGTGAGCATCTTGCCTCGAACACCTATGACTTCCTTAAGATGGATATAGAGGGCGCTGAACATGTTGTATTTCCAGCGATCAAAGATTACCTGCCGCAGTTTAAATATATATTTCTCGAATACCATTCCACGCCAGATAGGCCTCAGGCATTAGCGTCGATGCTCGACTTTTTATCTCAGGCGGGCTTTAGATTTGATATTCAAAACATTATGAGTCGTCAGCATCCTTTCGTTACTGCAGGATGCTGTGAGGCGTTCGATTTGCAACTCAATATCTTTGCATGGAAGCCCTGATGCATCCCTTGAAAGCCGTACTACTCAACACGTACGACACGGTAGGCGGTGCGGCGCTGGCTACATATCGGCTGCACCGGGGCTTACGTGACGCGGGGGTAAATTCTTCACTGCTAGTGCAGCGTAAATATGGCGCTGATCCCAGCGTTATTGCACCGCAGGGCATGTTGACTAAGGCCTTTGCAATGGCGAATCCGTCCCTGGATCGTCTGCCGTTAAAGGCTTACCAGAAGTACTCTAGACGCATCTACTCGCCGGCAATCATGCCAGGGGTTCGTGCCGATACGCTGAGTAAGCTGAACCCAGATATCGTGCATTTTTTTTGGGTGACTGGTGGGTTCGTGCGCCCCGAGTTGTTGCCCAAGCTGGGCAAACCGTTGATTTGGACCTTGCATGACATGTGGCCATTTACAGGGGGCTGCCATTATGACGAGGAGTGTGGAAGATTTCGACAAAGCTGCGGACATTGCCCGATCCTAGGTGCTAACAAGTCGAATGACTTGTCTGAGAGGCTCATGCTCCGAAAGCAAGAGGCTTGGCGTGATGTAAATCTGACGGTGGTTGCGACAAGTAACTGGATGGCGGATTGCGCAAGAGAGAGTGCCTTGTTTCGTAACCGTCGAATCGAGGTCATACCAAATGGTTTTGATGTTTCTAAATACAAACCATTGGATAAGCAAGTTGCGCGGCAGGCGTTCAACTTGCCGCCTAACAAGCGACTGGTTTTGTTTTCATCCTTCAGTGCTGTGTCAGATCCTCGCAAAGGTTTTCAGCACTTAATTCCAGCATTGGAGAATCTGCCAGCGCAGGAGAAGGCGGAAATCGAGTTGGTCGTACTTGGGTCTGCACGCCCAGAGAAACCGGTCGATCTTGGTATGTCTACTCACTATATTGAACATTTGGACGATGAAATTAGTCAGGTGCTTCTGTATTCTGCAGTTGATGCACTGGTGCTACCTTCGGTCCAGGAAAATCTTGCCAATACGGTAATTGAAGCGATGCTCTGTGGTGTCCCCGTGGTTGCTTTCGCAATAGGGGGGATGTTGGACTCTATTGATCACGGAAAAAATGGGTATCTTGCAGAGCCATTTAATACTGCTGATCTAGGTAAGGGTATTTTGACCGTTATTGCAGATCGGACTGCGCACCTGGCACTGTCAGGCGCAGCTAGGGCAAGTGCCGTAAGTAAATACAGCATTCTCGACATCTCAAAACGATACCGAGATCTTTATCTGGACATTATCAAGTGAAGATTACCATTCTCGGCGGTTTCGGCTTTATCGGTGCTGCTTTAGCTGCAAGGTGTATCGAGGAGGGGCATGAGGTCACTGTCTTCTCGAGGGCGGATCGTGACGGCACAAGGCTGGCGAATTATGCTGGTAGATATCGTTTTGTTGGCGGTGACTTTGCGTTGGTTGATGAGGTCCTCCCTGCGATAAAGGGGGCGGATGTGGTCGTGCATCTAATTAGTGGTACGGTACCTGGCAGCTCAATCAACCATCCTACATATGATGTTGAGGTAAACGTTTTACCCTCTCTGCAACTGTTTCAAGCATGTGTCGAGCATAGTGTTGGTAAGGTGATTTTTATTTCCTCTGGTGGGACAGTGTATGGCGTTGCAAACGAGCGGCCCTCAAAGGAGAGCGACTGTTGCAGTCCGATTGTTCCTTACGCAGTCTCGAAGGAGATGATTGAAAAGTATTTGGCTGTTTTTGCCCATCATCACAAGCTCGACTACACCGTATTACGACTCGCAAATCCTTACGGACCTGGGCAGCTTGCGCGATCTGGACAAGGTGTTATTGCTGCATGGATGCAAAGGCTCAAGCTAGGTGAGACGGTTGAAATATGGGGTGACGGGAATGTGGTCAGGGACTACATATACATTGATGATGCGGTGTCGGCAATACTTTTGGCGATGTCGAAGAGAGCCTCTCGACGGATCTTCAATGTTGGCTGTGGTGTTGGGTATTCATTAAATCAATTGCATGAAATCATGGAGAGAAGCTTAGGTATTGATCTTCCAGTGGTGTACAAGCCAGGAAGGGCAGCAGATGTCCCTATCAATGTTTTGGATGTCCGTGAGATAAAACAAGCTTTGGGGTGGTCGCCAATGACTTCAATCGAGGATGGACTTCGTCAAACATGGGTAGAGTTTCCGAATGCTTAAACGATTGAAGAATCTGTATCTGTCGCAGTTGGCCGCGCCGGGTTGGCTTGGCTTGTTGGTCAATCCATTTTATTTTTCAAGGAGATCTCTCCTTAAGGAAATGGCGGCCGTAGCCCCTCGATTGGGTGGGCGCATGGTAGATATTGGGTGCGGTAGGCAGCCGTATCGACATCTGTTCACGGTAGACGATTACTGCGGCGTCGAGTTGGATACTGAGTTCAATCGGCGCACCAAAAAGGCCGATTTTTTTTACGATGGCAGGTCACTTCCGTTTGAATCAGAACATTTTGATGCGTTGCTGTGCAACCAAGTGCTAGAGCACGTCCCAGATGACATGGCCTTCATTGATGAGCTTGTACGGGTCGTCAAACCTGGTGGTTACATAGTACTCACTGCGCCATTCGTGTGGGATGAGCACGAGCAACCATACGACTTTAAGAGATATACAAGCTATGGGATGCGTGCGCTGGTTGAGTCACATGGTTTGTCGGTTGTCGATTTTAGGAAGACCTGTGCCGATGCGTCATTGATTTTTCAGGTGGCGAATGTCTATATTTTTAAGACGATGTTGCCCTCTAATGCATACATGCAATTGCTTGTGACCTTGTTGCTGATTGCTCCAATCAATGTGATCGGTGTTCTGATCGCATGGCTCTTGCCGAAGAACCAAGACATGTATTTGGACAATGTTGTGCTGGCACAAAAGGCTTCGTCATGAAGTTAAGCATAGTCACCGCAACCTTTAATGCGGCCATGCAGTTGCCTGCCCTGATTGAATCTTTGCAGCAGCAGACGGACCAAGAGTTTGAGTGGGTGGTCATGGATGGCGGTTCTGCTGATGGCACAGTAGAGTTGTTGAGCGGAATTTCTAACTTATCGCTTGTCTGGCGCTCCGAGCCAGATTTTGGTATTTACGACGCTTTAAATAAGGCTGTTAAATTAGCCCATGGCGAATACTATCTCGTGGTGGGGGCTGATGATGTGCTCGATCCGGCCGCCGTAGCCCAATTTAAGAAGCTTGCTGACGAAACTGGGGCAGATATTTTGACAGCGGCAGTGGCTTATAGCGGGGGCCTCGGCGTATTTAGAAAGCCTCAAGGACCAGCGTGGTTACGTGGGCAAATGGCCTATGTAACTGGGCACTCAGTAGGATCTGCATTTCGAAAGTCGTTGCATGAACGAAGGTCGGTAGGCTTTTACTCGAAGGAGTTTCCGATTTGTGCGGACCAATTGTTCATCAAGCTTGCGGTTCAGTCGGGTGCTCGTGTTGTTGGCGGCGATTTTCTTGCTGGTCGATTCGGGGAGAGTGGCGTGAGTACCACTAATGTGGCAGGTGTTTTATCGGAATTTTTCCGTGTGCAATTACAAACGGAGCGCTGGAAAAGTTTGCAAGTGATGCTATTCATCTTACGCTTGCTTCGACACTTTTCGAGACTAATACGGTAATGCCCAGTTTGGCTTCGAATGTTGAGCAGCAAGGCCCTGCACCTGTCAGTGTTGTCATCCCTTGCTACCGTTGCCTCGATACCATTGGTCGCGCATTGGCTTCGGTTGATAGGCAGATATGGCGCCCTGCAGAGGTCTTGCTGATTGATGATGGCAGTGCCGACGGTACGCTCGAGTTGCTGCATGAACTGAAAACAGCATACCCAGCGTTCTGGATTCAAGTTTTAGCGCTACCTGAGAATTCTGGCCCTAGTGTGGCGCGGAACTTAGGATGGGACACGGCGAGTCAACCGTATGTAGCTTTTCTAGATGCAGATGATGCTTGGCATCCTGAAAAAATCCGCCTTCAATTAGGGTGGATGCTCGAGCACCCCGAAGTTGCTTTGACGGGGCATGCTGTGCAGGTGGTAGATCCCCTTTTGCAACAGGGGTGCTCGTCGGTGTCATTAAATGTAGAGTTTCAGCGTGTCTCGTCTTTGGTGCAGTTGCTGTCCAGTCAGTTTCATCCTCCTGCAACTGTATTGAAAAGGGAGTTGCCGTATCGTTTTGTAGCCGATAAGCGGCAAAGTGAAGACTACTTGTTATTTACCGAAATTTGCTTGGATGGCTATGCTTGCTATAGAAGCACCATACCCCTGACTTTTTTATTTAAAGAGCACTATGGTGTTTCTGGACTGACCGGGAATCTTTGGTTGGCTGAGAAAGGGGAGTTGGATTTTTATGTTCGACTAGCGCGTGCCCGCAGAATTCCTCGGGCATCATTACTCTTCTTTTTCCCATTCTCGTTTGCGAAACATATCCGACGTCTACTTAGGGTGTCGCTCAGGAGGTGGTTGAAGTGATTTCTATATCCATCGTCAGTCATGGGCAATGTGGGTTAATTAGCCCTTTGCTTAATGAGCTCTCTGCATATGCCGGTTCTTCACAGTTTGAGGTGTTGCTCACCTTGAATATCCCTGAGGAGGTGCCGTTTGTTCTGGAAAGTTTTCCTTATTCGATTCGGTTGATCATCAACGATTCCCCTGCGGGGTTTGGCACCAACCATAACGCTGCTTTCAAGCAAGCCTTGGGCGAGTATTTTTGTGTCATGAATCCAGATATCCGTTTAACGGAGAACCCATTTCCCGTCATGCTCGCAGAGCTAGAGCGTCTTCAGGGGGTTGTGATCGCGCCTATGACGGTGTCGTCGAATGGTGATTGTGAAGACAGCGTACGCTACTTTCCAACCCTGTTTTCTCTGGCGCAGAGGGCTTTCGGGGGGGGCGATGGTCGATATCACTTTGCTTTAGGTGACAAAACTTTTCCTGCTGATTGGGTGGGAGGCATGTTCATGTTGTTTAAGGCGGATGGCTTTCGTCAGCTTGATGGGTTTGACCAAGGTTTTTTTCTTTATTTTGAGGATGTTGACATCTGCGTTCGTGTATGGAACGTGGGTGGGAAAGTCTTGGCATGTCCCAGCGTATCGGTTATTCACGATGCGCAGCGTACCAGTCGACGTAATGTGCGTTACATGCGCTGGCACGTTTCAAGCATGGTGAGGTACTTTGCTAAACATTGGCTACGACTCCCTCGCCACGCATAAAATCCAAATATGACTATTTTGACAACAGGCTGCGCCGGCTTTATTGGTAGCAATTTTGTCCACACATGGCTGTCGTCATCCGACGAAACCGTGGTGAATTTAGACAAGCTCACTTATGCAGGTAATTTAGAAAACCTCAAAGCATTTGAGGCTGATCCCCGCCATGTGTTTGTGCAAGGTGACATTGGTGACCGTGCCTTGGTTTCCAAGCTGCTGGCCGATTACAAGCCACGTGCTGTGCTGAATTTTGCAGCTGAAAGCCATGTGGACCGCTCCATTCATGGGCCCGGCGATTTTGTGCAAACCAACGTGGTGGGCACATTCAATTTGCTAGAGAGCGTTCGCGCTTATTGGCAAGACCTCCCCGTCGCAGAAAAAGAGGCGTTCCGCTTTTTGCACGTCTCAACCGACGAGGTGTATGGCACTTTGTCGCCTACCGACCCACCCTTTGCCGAGACCAAAAACTACGAACCTAACAGCCCCTATTCGGCCAGTAAAGCCGCGAGTGATCATCTCGTGCGGGCCTGGCACCACACCTATGGTTTGCCGGTGCTCACCACCAATTGCAGCAACAACTACGGGCCTTATCACTTTCCTGAAAAGCTCATTCCT
>JACCDY011491593.1_pt1 | contig 21521 bp, 19 predicted proteins | sample 7446391 | NCBI WGS metagenome assembly JACCDY01 (sample SAMN15323451, study PRJNA562643) | freshwater metagenome | isolation source: river surface water | place: USA:Blue River Watershed | collected 2017-08-18 | reverse complement strand
TTAGGGTTTCGGAATCTGCCACTGGGGTGCCGGTCGGAATTAGCGAGGCAAAATAAGGACCGACAAAAACGTATGGATCGAGGCTTTGCTTCTTGGCTAGGTAATTCGGGCCGCTGATTAGGCGCTTCTTGCCATCCTCGATGAAGTAAATCTTGTTGTCGCCAGTCGACTTGATGAATACGCCGGCTGACTTGGTGCTCTTGACCAAATTGCCACAGGTAATGTCGCTGAGCGATAGTGCGCCACCCGGATACTCGGCCGCCAAGGCATCGCTGATTGGGTATAGGCTGCCACTGATTGAGAGGTAGGTCTGAGTGCCGCATTTCAACTTAGTGTTCTTGAGCGCTGCGCCCTTGGTGTAGCCCTTGAGTGCGGCAGCCGAGTAGGCCTTTGGAGCCGGCAGGCCAAGCAACGCTGCTTGGTTTGAGTTTGGCACCAGCACAGCGCGCGAAAGCGTGTCAATCAGGTAGGTCTTGCTGGTTGAGCTGTCGGTGACAAAAGTTCCAGGAGTAATGACTGGGTTGCCGGTTGGAATTTGGGCAATGGCTGAACTCGACAGCGGTTCGATGGTGGTCTTGGTCATCAGGGTGGCAAATTTTGCCCGGTCTGCAGTGTTGAGCAGCTGACGTTTGACACCGCTCTCAACCAAGTAGACCGTGGTCGATGCACTTGACTTTACAAAAACTGTGGTCGGCAGCGGAGACGCGGCGCTCGGTGCAAACGCAGCGATAAAGTTGGCCGACACTTTTGTGGCGTTCTCGGTCAGAGACTTGCCGGTTTCAATTCGGCGGGCTCCCCTAGAAGTCAAAATGTACTGCTGCCCAGATGGATCACTGACAATCGGATTCAGTGGGTCATCGGCCAAAATTGGCGCAAGTGCGTCAGTTGGCAATTTCAGACTCGAAGCCTCAAACACTGTGGCTAGGGACAGCTCAGTGGCGGTGGCATCGGCAACGGTGTAGGCAACGCCGTCAAGGTGCAGAATCTTTTCACCAGTGGTGGCGCTAGCAAAAAGAATCTTGTCGCGAATAACCGGTTTTCCGATTGGCATCCAGGCAAATGCAGCCGCACTTACCGGAGAAAGAGCTGGCAAGCCGATGGTTTGCGACGACTTGGTGTCAAAGATTTGCCGCTTGGTGCCGTCTTCAATCAAATACTTTTCGCCGGTGGCAGCTGTTACGTACTCACTCAAAACACCCGCGATTGGCAGCTTGCCAGAAACAGTCGATGAAACGTACATGCCTTTGTTGCAGTCAATTCCAAATTCAGCCATCTGGGCGTCATTCGTAAATGAGTAGCGCTTGCCTCCGTGCACAAAGTAGCAAGGTGATGCAGGCGCCCGCACGACCGGCTGGTATTCACCGGCCGTAGTGAACTTAGCTAAGTAGGTTCCCGAAACGGTGATCGGCTTGAGCATTGGAGCGAAAGCTGCTTTGGTGACTGGATCAGTAATCGTGTATTTCGAATTGCCAACCAGCGCAAATTGGTTGCCCTTGAAGTCTTGAAGTAGGTCTGGTTGCACGGTCGGCAGCAGACTCAACTGGTTGGCGTCAAGCTGGATGGCAGAGTCGCAACTCAACCCCAGGGCCGCAATTTGCGTGCAGCTGTAGTCAATTTTTTGTCCGTAGTCGACAACGTAATAGTTTGGCGTTGCTGCTGAATTCTTGACCACTACCGGCAGCTTTCCGGCTCCGGTTGGAATCGAATCTAGGTAGTCTTTCGACACTTTTCCGACCGGGCCGAGAGGCTTATACGAAGTCGCGATTGCTGTGCTTGGAATCTCAATTTTTTGATTATTGACAATCAAGTAGGTTGGGCTGTCAGCAGCGGTAACCATGAAGGACCCGGCAACCGGGTCGCCAAACCAGACGTGGAAAAACCGCCAGAAGTTACGGTTACCGTAGGCACTGCAGCTGTCACCGCTGCCAAATAGGTTTGCCAACGCAGCCGCATTCGGGGTGTACGGAGTGTAGGTGTACAGCGCGGTGGTTGCCTTGTTGATGATGTTCACGGTCATCTGACCACAGGTGCGGTCAGGGTTTAGATAAATCTTGCGGGTACCCGGCTGGTAAGTCGGGTAGCGAGTTGGGTAGGTCACATAACGATTGAGCTGACCGATGCCCTTGTACAGCTGCCAGAAGAATCCGGCTGATGACTTTGAACAACCATCGGCTGTGTCTGGGCAGTCCATTCCGAGCGCAAACGTATAGCGGCGCTCAGGGTTGCTCGAGCTGTAATACGGGCGGTCACTCTGAACCAGACCCTGCTCTTTTTGCAGCATTACCAAAATCACACGTGGGCTAATTCCGCAGGCTTGAGCTACGTGGTAAATCAGCTCTGAAGCACGGATGACCCCGCGGTCCGGCATGGACTCACAAATTCCGGTCTCGCCAGTTACGGCCGGAGAGTTAGTGCGGTAATTCTTGAGACAGTCCGGTTCACCAGCAGCAGCGCGGCAAGATGGCACCTGCAGTTCAAGAAAGTTTTGAATCTGCTCAATGGTCATGCTGCTTTCGTCATAGAACGCGGCATCGCTGATGATTAGTCCCGGATTGAACCTCGACGCATCAATCGCTGCGTCGGCTGGTTGCTGATCTACGAAAATCGGCACCACTCCGGCAATCGCAAACGCGACCACCAAAAACCACGATGCAGCCTTGGACCTGAACCGGCTTATCACGGAACCACCACAGAAACTTTTTCAGTCTGACCGGAAAAGTTAGCCGACTCATACTTCACATGAAGGGTTGCGTTGCCCTTAGGGAGACCGGTGACCGGCAACTCCATCAGTGCGCACTGAGTGCGCTGAACATTTGCCTCGGCTGACACAGCAACGGTTTTGGTGGTTGATCCACTGGTGAAAACCAGGATGCACTGGCCGCCATTTTCGGCAAAATTTGCCACATCCGCCATCGCGTAAAGTTTGGCCGGGCTGGTCGAGAGGTCAAGGCCAGCATCAAATAAAACCACGTCAGCGCTACCCAAAACTTTGCTCGGCGACTCAGATGGAGTCGGCGTCTCGGTGGGAGTAACCGTCGGTGTTGCCGAGGTTGTCGGGGTGGCAGAATCACTTGGATCCTGGTCAGTCCCCCAGTTTGGATAAAGCAGGGCGCAGCCAGTCAGTGATACCGCTGCTAGGGCGGCAACTGCCAAGACAACAACCTTCTTCATCAGCTACTCCTTAGGCACCGGTGTAGTGGCTTCTTCAACCATGGCATGAATTGCTGTGAAATCGGGGTGAATTACATCGATGGTTGGCGGAATCAGCGGTATCGAGTTGATGCCCTGTTCCTTGGCCAAAGTTGCGAGGTTGACGTACTCGGTCAACATGCCGCTCGGAATATCGGTGCGAATCATCTTTTTACCTGCCGAGGCAATTTGCTGGAATCGACTCAGAACGGTGGCCGGTGCAATCTGGGCCAACACTGCATTCTCTACCTCGTGCTGGCGCTTCATGCGGTCGTAGTCAGAAGTGGTGTGGCGCGACCGGGCATACCAGAGGGCGGTGTAACCATCCATGTGCTGCTGGCCAGCCTCGATCCAACCCTTGACGTCAGAGAGGTCTTCACTCTGACCACCGATAGGCAAGCGCTCTTTGACGTTGATGTCAATGCCACCCAGTGCATCAATTAGCGATTCAAAGGCTGCCATGTCAACCAACACGTAAGACTGAATTTCAAGACCGGTTACATACTCGACTGCATCGCGGGTGGCCTCAGTGCCAGGGGTTGAACCCTGCGCAACAGCATCCGGGTACAAATCGGCGTGATTGTCTTCAACATCTTTGTAGATGGCATTAATTAGGCACTCAACACCGCAGTCCCAACCGTTTGGGTAGACCTCAAGCATCGGTGAACCCTCAGAAAAACTAACTCGCTGCAGGTTGCGCGGAATGCCAATGTTCACGGTCTGACCGGTCTCGGCATCGATGCTGACCACAGAGATGCTGTCTGGGCGAATGCCGAATCGGTCCGCTCCGGCATCGGCACCGAGCAGCATGATGTTGTAGCGCCCATCGACCGCCTGGGTTAGCCCGCCTTGGTTGAAGATGGTGGCGATTAGGTTGGACTGAACACCGGCTAGGTTGCCACCGTAGGCAACGGCCGAGGTGCCCAAAACACCGGTGAGGACAATCGCGCCCAGGGTGATCCAGCGCTCACGGTTGTACATGCGGCCGACCCGCATCAAGCGCAGGGTATCAAGTGAAACCACAGCAAAAACAACTGCGTAGGCAATCAAAATTACCGACATCAGGCCCATCAGAAACGGCACAGTGGCCATCCAGATAACCCAGTCGCGATTAATCGTGCCGAGCAAAACAATCAGTAGAACAAGGCCCCACAGACTCAAGGTTGCAGTGAGGGCAATCCGAGCCAATCGGCGGTTACCGGCAAGCAGCTGTGCCGAACCAGGGACCAGCAAATTCAAAATAATTAGAAACCAAGCGCGGCGATGCATTTGCTCAGGCGTGGCCCGCTCAAAGTTACGAAAAGGCCCGCCCACAGCCGCACGTGGCTGAGCGCGTTGGCTTAGACGTGGACCTAGATTTGTGATTTCAGCTTCTCATTCTTTTCGGCGACCTGTGCCTTGAGTAGGTCGCTGTAAGCGGCCATTGCTGCAGAAAGCTCCGGGTCGAATGCTCCCAAAATTCTTGCTGCCAAGATTCCAGCATTCTTGGCACCACCGATAGAAACAGTTGCTACCGGGATACCGGCTGGCATCTGAACAATCGACAGAAGTGAATCCATGCCGTCAAGTTTTGCCAGCGGCACAGGCACACCGATAACTGGCAGAGTGGTGACCGAAGCCAACATGCCTGGCAGGTGAGCAGCACCTCCCGCTCCCGCGATGATTACCTTGATGCCGCGGCCCGCAGCAGCCTTACCCCACTCGATCATCTTTTCTGGAGTTCGGTGAGCTGAAAGAACCTCAACCTCGTATGGAATACCAAAATCCTTAAGGGCCTGCGCAGCATCAGACATGACTGACCAGTCAGAGTCAGAACCCATTACAACGCCGACAATTGGGCGTTCGGCAGCAGTCTGAGACATGGGGCTCCTTAGATAGAGGTGACCCGTAAATTTTACCGAAGGGTGTTGGATTATCCCCGTAGCAAAACGGCAGAAGCACCCTGTGCTTCGGCCAGCGCGTGCTCTGCCGAATCAGCAACCACGGTCACGTGGCCCATCTTGCGACCTGCGCGAGCAGACTTGCCGTAGGTGTGAACCTTAGCTTCTGGGTGAGCAGCCAAGGCGCCCGAGTATGCCTGGACAAAGTCATTGTGGTCGTCAACGCCAAGCAAGTTGACCATTACTGCGTGAGCTGCTCTAGGCGCAGCTGAGCCCAGCGGCAGATCAAGAACTGCACGAAGGTGCTGCTCAAACTGGCTGGTGACAGAGCCCTCAATACTGAAGTGGCCAGAGTTGTGTGGCCGCATCGCAAGTTCATTAATCAGGATGCGACCATCGCGTGCTTCAAACATCTCAACCGCCAGAACGCCGGTTACGCCCAGACCCTCTGAAACGCTCTTGGCAATTTCAGCGGTGCGATCTAATGTGGCTTGGTCTACCGCTGGCGCAGGAGCAAGCACTACGGAGCACACACCATTTTCTTGAATGGTCTGCACCAATGGCCAAGGCTCAAACTGTCCGCTTGGGCGACGCGCGCTCAATTGAGCTAGCTCACGAACAAAGTCAACTTTTTCTTCGGCGAGCAAACTGCCGCCGTACTGGGCCAGGTTGGCTAGCCAGTCAGAGGCATCTGAGGCACTGCGAACTACGCGAACACCCTTGCCGTCATAACCACCAATCGGGGTCTTGAGGATAGCCACACTACCGTGCGCTTCGATAAATGCGTCTAGGGTTTCGGCATCCTGAATTTCGGCCCAGTCCGGCATTGGCAACCCTAGAGCGCCCAGGCGCTTACGCATTGCCAGTTTGTTTTGGGCAAAGGCCAGAGCTTTGCTAGGTGGCTGAACACTCACGCCCTCAGCCTCAAGTGCCTCAAGCACCGCCAGTGGAACATGCTCGTGATCGAAGGTAATTACATCTACGGTCTTGGCAAACTCGCGAACCACTTCTACCTGGGTGTAGTCGCCAACCATCGTGGTTGCCAGGGCAGCAGAAGAACCTTCGGCCTCAGCCAATACCTTGATGTCAATCGCAAGATTTATTGCCGGCGGGGTCATCATTCGAGCCAGCTGGCCGCCACCGATTACACCTACGCGCAGAGCACCCATGTAGTTTCCATTCGTTTTATGAAGTTCTATATTGACGCAGCAAGGCGGTCAATTTCTAACGCCACCATTTTGTGACGCGGAACACCCTTTACCTCAACCACTTCTTGACCGTCGAGGATGAGGTTGATCACACGACCTTTGCCGATTTCAACGTCACGGATTTTGGACAGGCTGATTTCTTGTCGGTGTTGACCCATCAGACCGGAACGCAAAATTACGCGAGTGGTGGTTACTTCGATGAACGTGCTCAGGTACCTAAGCAACGGCAAAAGCCAGAATAAAAATGCCACCGCACCGCAAACCACCCACAGGGTTAGCTGCTGCCACTGCTCGGTCAATCGACCCGCAAAAGCTGACATGACTGCGCTAACCAAACCAAGAACCAAGGTCGGCAAAAACATCTGCGAAGCGCGAGGGCGCAACTTGGCTAGGCGTTGTTCGGTGTAAAAACTCATCGGGTTAATTGTGTCGCAGGTGAACAATATCGCCGGCAGCGACCGGAAAAACCTGCCCTGAGTCTTCACGCAGCAAAATCAGGCGCCCACTGTCGTCGATGCCAACTGCCTCTCCCAAAACTTCGGTGTCGCCCGGCATGATTGCCTTCACTCGCCGATTGATGGTGCCGCATTCCTCGATGACCGAGAAACGTAGACCTGAAGCAACGGCATCACCCTGATTAGCAACAAATCGCTGATAGAGATCTTTTAGATGACCCAGATAGCGAGCGAGCACCTGATCATGTTCCAGAGTGTGTGCGCCCTGCAACCTTAGTGAAGTGGCTGACTCAATTGGCAGGTCACCCTGTTCTTGACTCACATTTAATCCGGCACCGATCACCACACCGCTAAGGTCTGGCAAAAGTTCGCTCAAGACGCCGGAGATTTTTTGCTCTCCGACCAAAACGTCATTGGGCCATTTCAAACTTGAACGCGCTGGAGCGATTAGGTCAGAGACAGCCCGATTCATGGCCAAACCCGCCAAAAGCGGTAACCAAGAGAACTTGCTGGCCGGCACATTTTGCGGCTTCAAAAGCACTGATACGAACAGTGAGCTGCCGGCAGGAGCTAACCACTGACGACCCGACCGGCCGCGTCCTGCATTTTGGAATCCAGCAACCTTGACCGAAAAATCGCTCAGCTGGGCTGATTTGGCAATCAAATCGGTGTTGGTTGACCCGGTCTCAGGAACAAACTCAAAACTTGAAGCCAAACCGGCGCTTACTGCGAAATCCATGCCCCAAGGTTACTCTCTGTAGATTTTTGACAGGCAAATAGGCAAAGTGCAGTGGCTAACCTTCAAAGGAATGGCCCAATTACCTCGGTAGAGTGTTTTTCATGACCTTTGAGAACACCTTCACTAGCGCCATCAGGTTGAACCCAGAGATTGCCACCACCAAGGGCAAACTCGAAGACTTGCGTCAGCGCTACCACGAGGCCGTAACGGCTGCCGGTGAAACTGCAATTGCAAAGCAGCACGCCAAAGGCAAGAACACCGCTCGCGAGCGCATCGAGATGCTGCTGGACCCGGGTTCATTTGTTGAACTAGACGAATACGTTCGTCACCGCTCAACCGCATTCGGCATGGATAAGAACCGCCCTTACGGTGACGCTGTGGTTACCGGTGTTGGAACCATCCACGGTCGTCAGGTTGCATTGTTCTCTCAGGACTTCACAATTTTTGGTGGCTCGCTCGGTGAGGCTGCCGGTAACAAGATCATCAAGATTATGGATCTTGCCATCGCGACCGGTGTGCCGATGATCGGAATCCTTGATTCAGGTGGTGCCCGTATTCAAGAGGGTGTTATTGCCCTCGGTAAGTACGGCGAAATTTTCAAGCGCAACACCATGGCATCTGGTGTGATTCCGCAGATTTCCATCATCATGGGCCCTGCTGCCGGAGGCGCGGTTTATTCCCCTGCGCTAACCGACTTTGTGATCATGGTCGACAAAACCTCAAACATGTTTGTTACCGGCCCAGACGTAATCAAGACCGTAACCGGTGAAGACGTTGGTATGGAAGAGCTTGGTGGCGCCCGCGCCCACAACGAGCGCTCGGGTGTTGCCCACTACCTAGCAGACGACGAGACTGACGCGATTGACTATGCTCGTGCGCTATTGAGCTACCTGCCTGAAAACAACCTCTCTGAGACTGTGGTCTACGCACCTGAAGGTGAACTTGAAGTCACCGATGACGACCGTGCGCTGGACACCATCATCCCGGACTCACCAAACCAGCCGTATGACATGAAGACTGTCATCGAAGGCATTGTTGATGGCAATGAGTTCCTTGAGGTGCAGCCACTATTTGCGCCAAATATTCTGATTGGCTTTGCTCGAGTAGACGGCCGCAGCGTGGGTATCGTGGCAAACCAGCCACAGCAAATGGCCGGAACCCTCAACATTGAAGCCGGCGAAAAGGCCGCTCGATTTGTTCGATTCTGCGATGCCTTCTCGATTCCAATTTTGACTTTGGTAGACGTACCTGGCTACCTACCTGGCACCGACCAGGAGTGGGCCGGCGTTATTCGCCGCGGAGCCAAACTGCTTTACGCCTACGCCGAAGCAACTGTTCCTCTGGTAACGGTAATCACCCGCAAGGCTTACGGTGGCGCGTACATCGTGATGGGCTCAAAGCAGCTCGGTGCCGACATCAACCTGGCTTGGCCAACCGCTGAAATCGCGGTTATGGGTGGCCAGGGTGCGGTCAACATCTTGTTCCGCGATCAAATCAAAAAGGCTGAAGAAGCCGGCATGGATGTTGCCGCGGTTCGCGCAAAGTTGGCAGCTGAGTACACCTACAACGTAGCCAGCCCATTCTTGGCTGCCGAGCGTGGCGAGCTGGACGGAATTATCGAGCCAAGTGCCACCCGCATTCAGGTAATCAAGGCGCTACGTGCTCTGCGCACCAAGCGCTCGAACCTTCCGCCAAAGAAGCACGGAAACATTCCGCTCTAATGACGCAATCACCAGAGCAACAAGACGACCTGCAGGCGGCCCTGCAGGTGGTTTCTGGCGCGCCGACAGCCGAGGAGCTGGCAACAGTTATCGCCGTGCTCGAGGCGGTTCATGCAGAAGAAGCGGCAGCCGCTACCGGCTATGAGCGCCCACTGAAGTCAAGTTGGTCGCGTAACGTTGCCCAGCTCAGACACCCGGTAATTCCGGGGCCAGGCCAGTGGCGCGGTGCCTACCGCTCCGGCTTGAACTAAATTTCCCGGTATTCAATCGTTACCGGCAGTCCCCCGAAGAGGGGACAGTTTTTGGTAGCGCGCTCCCCTCGGCACAATTCATACTTAAACCAAGATGTTTAGTTCAAGTTTCAGGGGAACGAACTAAACACTTGGGGTCAGGCAAATACCTGATTGGGGAAAGAATCGGTGGTCCTTCGGGGCCACCGGTTTTTATTTAACTAGAACTTCAACCAGAGGTCCGGCGCGGTAACACCGGAGCGGGTTGCCATTAGCGTCACACGCCACTGCTCGCCCTGGGGGGCACGCAGAGTGATGCGCCCAGCCTCAACCGAATCAATGGCTTTAGCGGCCTCCAGCAGGATTGCATCGCGCTCTGTGGTGGTGGCGTCATCGAGCCCACCCTCATCGAGCAGAATGACCTCAATACCGCGGCCACGGGCGCCCAGAACGGCCTGCTTAATGGCTGGGTTGATTAGGCCTCGACCACGGATTTCATCGCGAAGAGCAGCCTCTAGCAGCTCAGAACGCTGCTTTAGATCTGGGGCAAATTCACCCGGGGTCTGAGCAATCTCACGAAGCTGCGGAACCGATTGAACCAGGGCTTCGGCAATGCGACGCTTGTGTTCTTCACGTGATGCCGTTACGAACGCCGTGTTCGCCAGAGTCTTACGCAACTTGGCTCGATACTCCTCGGCGGCTGATTGTGTTCCGCGAATACCCTTTGACATCAGAGCACCAACGACAAAGAAAATCACAGCGCCCACCACACCGGTACCCATGATGGCTCCAGCGCCACCCCAGATGATTACCTGAGCCGACACCACAATCACCATGAGCAGGGCAAAAGTGATTCGATCTCTAAAGGCGGTGGCCGCCGAAAGGCTGGCAATTGCGCCCACGAACCAGGTTGAATAGTCACCAACCTGCGAAGGATCGATGCCTGGCAAAAGCAGCGCAGGGATAACCACGGCTATACCTAGGTTGAATGCAGCCAGCCAACGAGGAAGCTTGAGAAGTTCAAACATGGTCAGCGTAGGAATTACGCCGGCCAAATACAGCGCCACCGAAATGATCAACTGAATCGGAGTCGATGACTCGCCGTAGCCGACCAGCGCCAGGATTGACGGATAGACGCAAAACATCATGGCAACTACGGAGACTGCCCATCTAGGTACCGGAATCATGCGTTGTTCCATTCCAAAATAATTGCCGAACCGCGGCCAGGAGCCGAGTCAATCTTGACTGTTCCACCAACCGCCTCAACACGATTGATGATCGAAAGCCTCAAACCCAAACGGTTTTTCGGAACGCGCGAAGGCCGGAAGCCTTTACCGTCATCTTTGATCACGATCTTGATGCCGTTGGCGCCACCCTTCATGCGAACCACACACTCGGCGCCGGGGCCAGCGTGCTGCTTAGAGTTTGTGATGGCCTGGATTGTGGCCTCGCTCAGCGCAGCGGCGACTCGATTTGGAATCTGCAGGTCGCTTGCCCCAGTCTCACGAATCGTGACATCTGGGTAGTCGGCCTTAACCGTCTCAAGAAAGGCGCCGAAGAGGCTAAACGATGTGATGTCGCTCTTGGTTGAGTCAATTGTGAAGGCATCATCTTCGAGCGCTTTGATAGCTGCATCGGCGAGCGCCTTGGCCTCAGAGATTCGCTGCGGATCGTTTGCTTTGGCCGTGACCAAGAGCGTGGTCAAAACTTTGTCGTGAACCAATGAGTCCACACGCGAGCGTTCCTGCTCGATGGCATCGATGCGGGCACGCTCGGCCTCTGCTTCGGCAGCGGCCTGCGCGGCTTCATCGGTTTTCTCAGCCTGGTCAATTAGCAGCAGGAGGAGCAGCGAGAAGGACGAGCTGAATAGAGCAGTGTACATGCTGTCTTTGAAAGCACCGAACGCCTCAGCGCTGCCGCCGGCTGGCGAAATCTGAACAAAGAACCAAACCACCGGAATACCGATTAGGTAGGTGAGACCCCAAACCAAAGGCAGTGAAACCGCTGCGGCAATACCGGCAGTGCCAATTACCCACCAAACCCACGGGTGATAACCATCGGGCAAAATACTTGGGTCTGGAACCTGAAATTGCCAGGTAAAAACCAGCAGCACCGAGACAATGGTGTACCCGCGCTGCGAATAGGCAGGGCGCTCGGTGAACCAGGCACCGTAAATAATCCAGGCCAGTGAGGCCATGTGCAAAAACAAGAATGCGGTAGCTAGCGGGGCATTCAGCAGTGGCAGCTGAGCAAATCCGTACAGATAAATTTCGGCACTAGAGATAACCAAGCCGATTGAAAGCACGCGGGCAATAAGTTTGACGATTCGGTTGACCGCAAAGCTCTTGGTTGGTCGGCTACGAAATATGTACATGTTTACTGCGGCCCCTCTTCAAGAATTCCGTCTTCAATTGCACGTAGCAGCAGGTCGGTTTTGGTCGAAGTTGGTCTACCCACGGATGAATACTTTGCACGCACTCGGTCAATCAATTCTTTGGCAGTGCTCTGCGCAATGTTCATCTCGGCTGCCGCCTGCTTCAATGCAAACCCCGATGCGTAGAGCGTCAGAACCTCGCGCTCGCGCGGCGAAAGGTTGGCCTGCTCCTTGAAAACTACGTCAGCATCAATCACCGCAGAGGTCTCAGTGTTGTTGACGACAACGCCGAGGGCAACTAGGCGAATCGCCTTCACCAGATCATCCATGGATTGCGACTTGCGAACCAGGGCCGCAGCGCCCGCCTTGAGAGCAGAGGCTACCTGGGCGCGCTTATCGGCGATGCTAAAAATCAGCACCTGGCTACCAGCCTGAAGAATGGCCTTGACGTTGTCGGTGATGATTGAACCATCGGCTAGCGAGAGGTCGAGCACCACCACATCGCAGGTGTGTTCTGAATTGAGAGCCAATAGGCCGGCAACTGTGTCTGAGGCACCGCAAAACTGAAGCCCGTACTCCGCACAAACTCCGCGGAAAGCAAACCGAATGGCATCGTGGTCATCAACGATGCCAACGCAGATTTCGCGGTTGGTGGCGGCTAGGCTCGCGTCTTGCATGTTTAGCTCTTTCTCACCAGGCTGGCAACACACTCAACGTGGTGGGTGTGTGGGAACAGATCAAAAGCTCGCAATTCCTTTAGCTGGTAGTCACCGGCAAGGAACTGCTTGAGGTCTCTGGCCAGCGCGATTGGATCGCAGGCTACGTAAACAATGTGCTTTGGTGCAATCTTCATCAACTGATCAACCACCTTGGCACCGGCACCGGCGCGTGGTGGGTCAAGCACGATGGTTGAGTTACGCGGGCTGGCGGTTTTTCCGCCCTTGTCCAGGTTGCCCACCTTCTCGTTCAAGAAGCGCTCAACCGGAGCACAGACCGCTTTGACCTTAGGCAGGTCAGAGAGGTTTAGTGTTGCGTCATCGGTGGCCTGACGGAATGACTCAACAGAAGTCATTCGCAAGTCCTTGCCCACACGACCGGCAAGTGCGCTGGTGAACAATCCAACACCGCCGTAAAGATCAAGGTTGTCAGCTTCTTTATCAATTCCAACGGCCTGAACCATGTCGTTCACGCAGGATGCCAAAAGGTCGGCTGCCTTCTTGTGGACCTGCCAGAAACCGCCACCGCTAATGCGGAAGGTGCGGCCAGCTGCACGCTCAACTAGGCGTTCGTCGCCCTTGACCTTGTTGTCGATTCTCCACTGGACCTGGCCGGTGCTAGATGCCGAAACTTCAATCTTTCGGACATCCTGAAAGTTCTTGTTGTGCATTTCGGTCTCGCGAATTTCTTCGACTGCCAATGGCAGATCGCGAACCTTGACTACCTCGTGGCTGCGCTCACGATAAGGGCCAACGGTGCCTGCTTCGTCTACGTGAAGCTGCACGCGGGTGCGGTATCCGAGGCCGTTTGCCTCATCGTCGCCAGGCGCCGCCTCAACCACCGGGCGCAATTCGATGCCAGCCATACGCTGGAGGGCTTCTTCAATAACGTCAGCTTTCAACTCACGCTGACGAGCCAACTTGATGTGACCAAATTCGGCACCACCGGCACCGCCAGGTCCGGCCTGCTTCCAAAAGTGGGTTACGCGGTCTGGTGAGGCAACCAAAATTTCAGTCGGTTCGGCGCGGCAAAATGAGCCACCGCGGTCTTCGTAGACCACAGCCTTTACCTTCTCGCCAGGCAGAACGTGCGATACAAAAACCACTCGCCCATCGTGACGGGCAACAAAGATGCCGCCGTGGGCAACCTTTTCAATGGTTAGTTCAAGATTCTGGCCGACCCAGTTTGTAGTTTTACTCACCCTATAAGTGTGCCAGAGTATCGGTGTGACTCGTTTAGTTCTTGCATCTACCTCTCCTGCCCGACTCAGCCTGCTTAGATCGGGCGGTATTGAACCAACCACGATTGCCCCGGGCGTCGATGAAGACCTGGTCGCCGATCGTGCAGCCTCGATGGGCTTGATTGAGAACACCGCCGACATGGTGCACATTCTGGCTAAAGCAAAAGCTGAGGCTGTCATTGACCACCCGGATGCCCGTAATGCCGTGATTATCGGTTGTGATTCATCGCTGGAATTTGACGGTGAAGCACTCGGTAAACCGCACGAGCCAGAAGTAGCGCGAGCACGTTGGATGGCCATGCGGGGGCGTTCCGGAGTTCTGTACTCGGGCCACTGGGTGATCGACAATCGTGACCCACGCCCGGGTGTGCTGCCCCCGGCAACCGGAAAAGTCTCAAAATCCATCGTGCATTTTGCCGACATTTCAGATCGTGAAATTGACGCATATGTGGCCACCGGCGAGCCACTAAAGGTTGCCGGAGCATTCACCATCGATGGTCTCGGTGGGGCCTTTTTGAAGTCAATCGAGGGCGATGCACACACCGTCATCGGTCTATCACTGCCGACACTGCGCGAGCTGGTCTTGAGCCTGGGAATCGAATACACCAGCCTCTGGCAGTTGTCACAGTAGTTTTGTGATTTTTTTGTGATTCACTGCCAATAATTTGGGCATTTTTGCCAATAGGCTTGGGGATTATGACTTCATCTACTCAGAAGAAAATCACCAAGGTCCTGATCGCTAACCGCGGCGAGATTGCTGTGCGCATTGCGCGTGCGGCTAAGGATGCCGGCATTTTGTCGGTGGCTGTTTATGCAGACCAAGACCGCGATGCCATGCACGTAAAGCTGGCCGACGAGGCTTATGCCCTGCACGGCACCACTGGCCCTGAGACCTACCTGGTGATCGAGAAGATTCTGGCTCTTGCCAAGAAGTCGGGTGCCGATGCGGTTCACCCTGGTTACGGATTCCTTGCCGAGAACGCGGTGTTTGCGCAGGCCGTTATCGATGCTGGGATTATTTGGATTGGCCCATCACCTCGTGCGATTGAGCAACTGGGTGACAAGGTTTCAGCCCGTCACGTGGCTGAAAAAGCTGGTGCCCCGCTGGCACCCGGAACCCTTGACCCAGTATCGGGCGCCGAAGAAGTTCTTGAGTTTGTTGCCCAGCACGGCCTACCGGTTGCCATCAAAGCGGCATTCGGTGGCGGTGGCCGCGGAATCAAGGTTGCCTATAAGACCGAGGAAGTCGCTGAACTATTTGAGTCGGCAACCCGAGAGGCAATTGCAGCCTTTGGTCGCGGCGAGTGCTTTGTTGAGAAGTACCTTGAGAAGCCACGCCACGTGGAAACCCAGTGCTTGGCTGACGCCTACGGAAATGTTGTTGTGGTCTCTACCCGCGACTGCTCACTGCAGCGCCGCCACCAGAAACTTGTCGAAGAGGCACCGGCCCCGTTCTTGACCGAAGAGCAGAACCGCCGCCTTTACGAATCATCAAAGGCAATCTTGAAAGAGGTTGGCTACCAGGGCGCCGGTACCTGTGAGTTCTTGGTCGCTCAGGACGGCACAATCTCATTCCTCGAGGTCAACACCCGCCTTCAGGTTGAGCACCCGGTTTCTGAAGAAGTTACCGGCCTTGACCTAGTGCGCGAGCAGTTCCGCCTAGCCGAGGGTGGCGTGCTTGACTACGCCGACCCAGTGGTCAAGGGCCACTCATTCGAATTCCGCATCAACGGTGAAGACGCCGGCCGCAACTTTATGCCGGCACCTGGCCCAGTGCACGTATTCAAGGCGCCTTCAGGCCCTGGCGTGCGCGTTGACACCGGTGTTGGAGCCGGTGACGAGATCTCAGGGTCGTTCGACTCGATGGTGGCAAAGCTAATCGTGACCGGCGCAACTCGCAAAGAGGCCCTTGCTCGCTCACGCCGAGCACTTGCTGAGATGGAAGTTGCTGGTCTTCCGACCGTGCTTCCGTTCCACCGCAAGATTGTGAACGACCCAGCCTTTATCGGTGACGAGCAGGCAAACAAATTTGGCATCTACACCCGTTGGATCGAGACCGAGTGGGTGAACGACATTCCTGCTTGGACTGGCGTTGCCGAACCTACCGGTGAAATTGCAGAACGCAACAACGTTGTGGTTGAGGTTGACGGCAAGCGCATCGAGGTTTCACTGCCGAAGCGCCTGCTAGCTGCCGGTGCCGGAGTTGCTGGACCGGCAATTGCAGGAGCTGCCCCAAAGCGCAAGAGCCACGGGTCAGCCAGTGCTGGTAGCGGTGGCGCTTCGGGCAACGCGCTCAAGGCTCCGATGCAGTCGACCGTGGTCAAAATTGCGGTTGCTGTTGGAGACACAGTTACCGAGGGTGACCTAGTTGTCGTGCTTGAAGCCATGAAGATGGAACAGCCGATGAACGCGCACAAAACCGGAGTCATCAAGTCAATCTCTGCTGTGGTTGGCACGACTGTTCCGGCCGGAACCGTGCTGCTGGAGTTTGAAGACTAAGCACTTAAACCAAAGGAGGGGTCCCGCGCTTGCGGGGCCCCTCTTTTGTTTAGCTAAATTTTTACCTAGACGTTTGGCATGTGCAGTGCACGAGCGGCATCGCTGATTGAACCAGACAACGATGGATACACGGTAAAGGTTCGTGCCAGTTCATCTACGGTCAAACGGTTCTCGATTGCAACCGCAATTGAATAGATAAGGTCTGATGCTCGAGGCGCAATTACCACGCCGCCGATAACGGTTCCACCGGTCGAACAGATCAGCTTAATAAAGCCGTCCTCGATACCCTGCATCTTGGCCCGCGGGTTTGAGTTGAGTTGAATCTTCTCGACGAAACCAGATACCTTGCCCTCGCGAAGCTCCTGCTCGCTCCAGCCAACCGAGGCAATCTCTGGAGCGGTAAATACGTTTGACGCCACATTGCGCAGCTCGGTTGGGGCAGAGACGTCACCCATGGTGTGGAACACTGCGGTTCTACCCTGCATGGCGCTGACCGAAGCTAGCGGCAAGAAAGTGGTGCAGTCGCCGACCGCATAAACATTGGCACGTGAGGTGCGGGCTACCTTGTTTACTTCAACGTGACCCGATGGAGTCAGAGCAACTCCAGCTTCTTCGAGACCCAGTCCCTGAGTGTTTGGAATCGAACCAACAGCCATCAAGCAGTGGCTGCCCTTGATTACCTTGCCGTCAGCAAGGGTGACCTCTACCCCGCTGCCGGTGTTCACGACTTTGTCGGCACGGGTGTTATTGAAAATGTTGATGCCGTTGCGGCGGAAGACGTGCTCGAGTAGGTCGGCTGCGTCATCATCTTTGCCAGGCAAAACTTTATCGCGGCTTGAAATCAAAGTGACCTCAGAACCTAGAGCGTTGTAGGCAGAGGCAAACTCGGCACCGGTAACACCCGAACCAACCACAATCATGTGCTCTGGCAGTTCGGTCAGGTTGTAAAGCTGGGTCCAGGTAAAAATTCGGTCGCCGTCTGGCTTGGCGTCTGGCAACTGCCTTGGGTGGGCGCCAACGGCAACAATGATGGTCTTAGCCTCAAGACGCTCCGGCTTGTTGTCCTCGATGGCGTCAACAATCACGTGGTGGTTTCCGTCGAGGCGCGCAGACCCGCGGATCACACGGACACCGGCCTGAAGCAGGGTCTCGAGCATGTCTGAAGATTGGTTTTCGGCAAGGTCTAGTAGGCGCTGGTTGACTATGGCAAGGTCAATCTCGAGCTTTGGCTTGATTACCTGACCGGCAAAAGAAAACTTAACCCCCAAGGTGGTGGCGTGAGCCACACGCTGGGCTGCTTCGGCAGTGGCGATGAGGGTTTTGGAAGGGACAACGTCGGTAAGTACTGCTGCTCCACCAACACCATTGCGCTCAATCAAAGTTACCTCTGCGCCGAGTTGTACACCGGCTAGGGCTGCTTCGTAGCCGCCAGGCCCTCCACCGATGATGACAATATGGTGTTTCTTTTTTTCGACAGTACTCACCCTTCAATTCTGCCACCGTAAACTCGAAGGATGAACAACCCACTAGATGATTCAGCGACGAATCCATTTGACATTGCTGCCCAGGCAGCCGAGACCATTGCTCAGCTCACCGGAGTTGCCCAGCACGACATTGCACTTACCCTCGGTTCAGGCTGGGCCAAGGCCGCAGACCTAATCGGTGAGACCGTAGCCACAATTGACGCCACCCAGGTAATCGGGTTCTCGGCACCAGCCGTGCAGGGCCACGTGGCCACGTTGCGTTCAATCAAACTGCCGAGCGGAAAGCACGCGCTGGTTCTTGGTGCTCGCACCCACTACTACGAAGGCCACGGTGTACGCCGCGTTGCCCACGGCACCCGCACGGCGGCTGCCACCGGAGTCAAGACCATGATTTTGACCAACGGCGCCGGAGGCATCAAAGAAACCTGGAAGCCTGGCACCCCGGTACTGATCAGCGACCACATCAACCTCACTGCCACCAGCCCGCTAGAGGGCGCTAAGTTTGTTGACCTGACTGACCTCTACTCAAAGCGACTCAGAGATTTGGCGCGCACCGTAGACGCAACGCTCGACGAAGGTGTTTACTGCCAGTTCCGCGGACCTCACTATGAGACCCCAGCCGAAGTCCAAATGGCCAAGGCGATCGGTGGTCACATCGTGGGCATGTCAACCACGCTCGAGGCAATTGCTGCACGCGAAGCCGGCATGGAAATTCTTGGCCTCTCACTCATCACCAACCTGGCTGCCGGAATCCAAAAGGAACCGCTAAGCCACGCTGAAGTTTTGCAGGCTGGCAAGGACGCCGAGGTTCGCATCAGCGCCCTCCTTGCCGAGATTATTGCCAAGCTCTAGTCATGACTGAGCAACTGATTGCGGCGGCTCAGGCTTGGGCCGACCAGGACCCTGATGCTGAGACTCGCGCCGAGCTGATTGAGCTGATTCAGGCAGGCAACATCGATGCACTGCAGGCCCGAATGGGATCTCGCCTAGAGTTCGGCACTGCCGGCCTACGCGGCGAACTTGGCGCCGGACCTAACCGAATGAACCGAGTTTTGGTAGCCCAGGCCGCAGCAGGTATTCGCGACTACGTACTGGAGCAGTTTCCGCAGGGTGCATCGGTGGTAATTGGTTTTGACGGCCGAATCAATAGCGACATTTTTGCTCGCGATTCAGCCGAGATTTTTGCCGCGGCTGGCATTGAGACCAGCCTCTTTGACTCTGTCGTACCCACCCCGGTTTTGGCATTTGCCGGCAAGCACCTCGGGACATCGGCCGCGATTATGGTCACTGCGTCTCACAATCCACCTAGAGACAACGGATACAAGGTTTACCTTGGCGGCGCCAACGGTGGGTCGCAGATAACCTCGCCGGCCGACAAAGAAATCAGTGCCAAGATTCACGCCGTGGCCGCTGGGCAAACTTTTGACGAGATTCCGAAATCAAGCAACTACCGAATCATCGGTGATGAGATTCGCGACCTGTACATCGACAGAACAAGCACCCTAACCGGCCCAATTGCCAACGGCGATGACGTGAAGATTGTCTACACCGCCATGCACGGAGTGGGTTGGCATGTGATTGAGAAGCTATTTGCCAAGGCCGGTCTGGCCCGCCCTGCAACGGTCGAAGCTCAGCTGCTACCCGATGGATTGTTTCCTACCGTGGCGTTTCCGAACCCAGAAGAACCGGGCGCGATGGATCTGAGTTTTGCCCTAGCGCGCAGTGTTGATGCTGACCTGATTTTGGCTAATGACCCAGATGCTGACCGACTGGCAATTGGAATTCCGGATGCCAACGCAGTCGAAGGCTGGCGCAGACTAACTGGCGATGAACTGGGTCTGTTGCTTGGTCACGAAGTAGCCAAGCGTGCCGTCGAGTCCGGAATTTCAGGCAACCTGGCCTGCTCGATTGTGTCCAGCAGCGCCCTCGCTAAGGTTGCTGAAAAGTTCAACCTGGGTTACCGCGAAACACTGACCGGCTTCAAGTGGATCTCAAAAGTGCCGAACCTAATCTTTGGTTTCGAGGAGGCTCTGGGTTACTGCATCGACCCAACCAGCACCCCTGACAAAGACGGAATCTCGGCTGCGCTCATGGTTGCGGCGATTGCCGCCGATCTTGCCAAAGAGGGCCGCACCATTTCAGATCGCCTCGATGAAATGGGTGAGCTCTACGGCCACTTTGCAACCGGGCAGATTTCAATCCGTGTTGAAGACCTTTCGGTGATTGCCAACCTGATGAGCAAACTGCGCAACGACCCGCCAAAAAACATCGATGGTGTTTCGGCCACATTCACCGACTTGAAAATTGGCTCGCCAGATTTGGGACCAACCGACGGTCTGCGATTTGATCTTGCTGACGGCCGCAGAGTGATCGTGCGCCCATCGGGCACCGAACCAAAACTAAAGTGCTACCTTCAAGCGACGGGTTCAACCAAGGACGCCGCGCAAACCGCACTTGCCTCGTTGAATACTGCGATGAAAGCTCTGCTCAACTAGAGGAGCGAGTCTGACAACTTGGTCGTGATTTCTTCAAGGTCAAAGAAGTGATCGATTGTGATGACCTCTGATGGTAAACCCTTGAGCGATTCAGCCAAGTCTGCGGTAGTCAAAATAATTTGAGCATCGCGAGATTCGCGCGCGGTTTTTACATCGGTGGCCTCAACCGTGGCCTCAACACCGATGGTGCGCAGAACCTTCTCGGCGTTCATCTTCAGCAGAACTGAAGTGCCGATACCCATTCCACAAACCGCAATAATCTTCATGCCTCAATTGTCGCAGACGGGGCTAAAACAAACTACGGAGATGTTCGGCATTCACCGCATTTAACAGAGAATTCACATACTCGGCATCTGAGAGCGCGATTGCGAGCTCTTGCATTACATCCAGGTGTCCGTCGTGGTCAACCGCACAAAGCCCAATCACCAACCGCACCGGATCATTGGCGGAATTTCCAAATGGAATTGGTTCGGCAAGCACAACCAGGCTCAACCCGGTTTCGATCACGGCGTCTGAAGGCTTGGAGTGGGCGAGCGCAATGCCCGGGGCAATGACGATGTAGGGGCCGTGGGTTTCAACCACCTCAACCATTTCAAGCGTGTACTGAGGTGTCACCCGACCGCTGGCTACCAGCAAGTCGCCAGCCAGCGTGATTGCGTGGTCTCGATCCAACGCGATGGCCCCAACCTGAACAGCATGCTCACCGAAGGCTGCTGCCAGGTTAGGAAACCGCATGTTTAGCGCCCAGCTGCCGCCGCGTAAGCCTCTTGGATAACCTCGATTAGCTCTTCACGGTCGTGGATTGGCTGGAATGAGTGTTCAGCCGCGGTGGTCATGAACACCTCTAGGTCTTCAATTCCGTAACCGAAAGTGTCGACCAAAAGCTCAAGCTCACGGGTCAGTGTTGTGCCACTCATGAGGCGGTTATCGGTGCTCACGGTCACGGCAAAACCAAGGTCATAGAAAACGTCAAACGGGTGGTCGCTCATTTTGTCGCCCAGCATGCTGATGGCACCGGTCTGCAGGTTCGATGAAGGGCAGATTTCTAGCGCAATACCGCGGTCGTTTACCCACTCAGCAACTGGGCCAAGCTCAACAACATCGGTGTCATCTTCAGTGCGGCTGAACATGATGTCTTCAGTCAAGCGCACGCCGTGGCCCAAGCGCAGTGCGCGGCCGCTGACGATTGCATCACGGATGCTTTCAACACCATCTGCCTCACCGGCGTGAACGGTAACTGGGAAGAGCTCGCCAGCCAGGTAGTCAAATGCAGCCTTGTGCTGGCTTGGC
>JACCDY011417188.1_pt1 | contig 21526 bp, 34 predicted proteins | sample 7446391 | NCBI WGS metagenome assembly JACCDY01 (sample SAMN15323451, study PRJNA562643) | freshwater metagenome | isolation source: river surface water | place: USA:Blue River Watershed | collected 2017-08-18 | reverse complement strand
TGAGGTCTCCGAAGACGGAGAAAATGGTTCATTCATCAAATACTAACTTAAAGGAAACACTACGATGAAACCCGAAGTTGTTAAGATTTTTGACGATCTTGACGCACTGCAAGACTTTTGCAGATTTGAGCTTCTGCCATATAATCCGGCAGATTTATATAACCGTCAGAGTAAAGTCTGGCAGGCCTACGAGGCTTCAAAGCGTCCAAGACGCTTTGAACGTAAGGAATGGAAGCCAAGAGGTCAAAATAACTACAGGTCTAATCGTCAATGACGATTTACTTAGTAGATCTTGAGCCGGTAGAAACACGCTACACAGCGCAGTGGAAAAGCCACGTACCGGCTCTTTTACGGAAGAAGGGACACGATGTTCAAATTATCTCTGGTCCTACGGACATTCCTAATGCCACTACTCCTGGCGCCTTTCTTAATTTTGGCGGGACTAATATCTATAAGTCTAGTCAAGTTGAGCAGATTGGTCGCTTGTTTTGCGCCGGATCAGTTAATCCTAATGATCACTTTATCTTTACTGATGCTTGGCACCCGGGTATCATAAATCTAAAGTACATGAGTGAGTTGCTGGGTATTCCAGTAATAACACACGGATTATGGCATGCTGGCAGTTATGATCCGCAGGATTTCCTAGGACGTCTTGTTGGTAACAAGCCTTGGGTCAGACATGCTGAGAAATCATTCTTTGCCGCATTCGACCACAACTATTTTGCCACAACTTTCCATATTGATATGCTCCATCATAATTTACTTAATGATGGACTTATTGAAAATCCTTGGGAGGCAGAGGATAAAAAAGATATGTTAGACAGTGGAAAATATGTTCGCACAGGATGGCCTATGGAGTATATGGAAGATACGCTAACTCCATATAAAGGTATGCCAAAACGCGATCTTATTTTATTCCCGCATCGTATCGCTCCAGAAAAACAAGTTGAAATCTTCCGTAATCTTAGAGAACACTTACCACAATATGAATTTATTGTGTGTCAAGATCAGCAATTAACTAAAAACGAATATCATAATTTGTTAGGTGAAGCAAAAATGGTATTCAGTGCTAACCTACAGGAAACATTAGGTATCAGTTGTTACGAAGGCGCAGTTGTAGATGCAATTCCTATGGTTCCGGATAGACTCAGTTACACAGAAATGTATTATGATAGTTTTAAGTATCCAAGTATTTGGACTGAATCGTTTGAAGCATATCAAACACATCGTCCAGAACTTTGTGCTAAGATTATTCAATACATGGATAATTACGAAAAGTTTTTACCACAACTTCGTAAACAAACTCAAGATTTAACTCACAATTTCTTTTCGGCAAATGGCCTGTTAGAAAAACTTCTATGATATTAAAACTTTTAGAACGGCTCGATCGCAAGCGAATTATCATGGATCGTTTAGATAACGAACCTTATTTGGAGAGATATTATGTTTTTCTTAAGGACAGAAAATGGTTTCCATTTAATGTGTTTATACATAAGTTTCTTAAATCAGATCCCGATGATGTGCATGATCATCCATGGCCTTACGCTACTTTGATTCTCAAAGGTGGCTACTACGAATGGGTTCCTAAATTTAATTCTTTAGGTGAAAAAATTGGAGAGATAAAACACTGGAGAGGACCCGGCCATTTCCGTGTATGTCGGTCTACCAGTTATCATCGTATCGAACTTGATCCCAATGTAACAGCATGGACACTGTTTATGCCAGGGCCGCAAAAGAGAGAATGGGGATTTCTCGTTAATAATAAATGGATACCAAATGGCGAATACCTACACAATCGGAAACTTAACAAACAGTAGTAACACAATAACCTTAACTGGTACAGGTTCTAGTGGCAGTGGCTACACTATCGGCACAGGAACTACTACCGGTCCTTTGATCTATACTTCAACAGGAACGAATGTAACCTGGACTAATCCAAACGAGGCAATGACAATTAAACAAGGTAATCCGCCTGAGTTAGAAGTCAAAGGTCGTATGGTTTTAAATGGACGAGATTTAGAAGAACGTTTAGATACTATTGAAAAAGTCTTGAATATACCTGAAAGAGATGTTAAACTAGAAAAGAAGCATCCAAAACTTAAAAAGATGTATGACGACTATATTAAAGCACTAGCCAAGTATAGAACATGGGAAGCAATTAAAGGAGATGAAGATGAAACTACATGAATCAGTTAGGCAGACTTATAAAGAAACAGTAATTAAAAATCACGAAGGATTTAGACTTGTGTTAAAACAACACGAAGTAATAAATCCCAAAGGTCTTTTTAGTGTTGACTTTGAACAACAATCACTAAAAGATGGCGAAATTGTTGATACTGCTGTTTACAATTTTTTCATGACCAAAGAAGAAATGGCCTTATTAGCGTCGGCACTAACATCATGAAAAAAATCTATTACAGTTGGCAAGATGTTGAAGGTGCTTGTTTAGAAATAGCAAGAAGTGTTATTACCAGCGGATGGCGCCCTGATTATGTTGTTGGCATCACCAGAGGTGGTGCTATTCCTGCTGTGATGATCAGTCAGTTTTTGGGCGTTCCTATGCGTCCGTTAGAAGTCAGTCTTAGGGACGGAGGTCAAACTGTCAGTGACTTAGGCATGGCCGAAGATGCTTTTGGATATCAATCTGAACGATTTGTCGAAGATGAAAACGACGTTGCTGGAATTTTTGCGGCGGCCAGTGATCTACTAGAAAAAGGCGACAGTTATAAAAATATTTTAATTATAGACGATATCAATGACACAGGCGCCACTATCAATTGGATCAAAGAAGATTGGCGTAGCGGATGTATGCCTAATGATCCTTCCTGGGATCACGATATATGGCATCAAAATGTTCGATTCGCTGTGTTAACAAATAATCTAGCCAGCCAAGCAGACATAGATTATTATGCTTGGGAAGTCAATAAAGCCGAAGATGACTGTTGGTTAGTTTATCCCTGGGAAGAATATTGGAAATGAGTACTGACTTAGAAAGGGCATTAGATGAACGACGAGCACCATGGACTGGAATTGAATATCGAACAAAAGATTTCTGGGTCTTTAGAGACGCCTATGCAGTTACGGAGGGACATCTGTTATTTGTGCCAACCCAAGAACGTTTTGAAAACATTATGGCCTGCTACAGAGCCGCATATAAGTTTGGGGCAGACGGGGTTGTATCAGAAAAATGGGATGGTTTCAACGTCGGGCAAAACTGTGGCGAGGCTGCTGGCCAAACCGTAATGTATCCTCACATACATATGATTCCTCGCAGAAAGGGAGATATGGAAGATCCTCGTGGCGGGGTTCGTCACGTTATACCTAGTAAAGGAAATTATAAAAATGCAAGTAAGAGTACCTGAAGAAGGAAAGAAGATTGGAACCTGTGGTTGTGGTCGTAGTCCCACAGGAGATTGTATTGGATGGCATGGGCTAAGTGAAGAAGAATTTAGAGAAAAATTGGCCATATGGGAGGTAGAAGATTATAAACGCAGAGCACAGGAACTTTGGAATGATAGTTGCACCAGTAATAGATCAAAATAAAGTTTGTGTCCTTTGGGACAATCAAAATGGATTTTGGTGGAACGAAACTTGCTCTATGGTTTTAGAAGTATTTGGATTGCCTGGAGGTCGTTACACCAGTCACCCTGAGCAAGATTCAATGACGTTTATTTTTAATTCAAAAAGAGATGCTGATTTATGTCGAATATTGCTGTCGGAAAGACTCTAATATTTTTAGTTGGTATATTAATATCAATGATTCTTGTGGTATTGATTTTTGAAAAACCACAAGGAAGGATCTACGACTGCGGAATGGCAGATTGGCATCCTGATATTCCTACTCATATTAAAGAAGAATGTCGAAGACTGAGATACGAGGAATGGAAACGAGAACAAGATGCAATTCAATCAAAAAAGACTTTTCGAACATAAAAATATTGACAAAAACCTAAATAAACCTATATAATAGTATAAAGCGATCCACCGCTTAAACTCGGAGAATAAATTGACAAATAAAAAAGAAACAGGATTAGACGCTATGGCAGGCGACGGCGGATACAAAGAAGCGTATCTAGCAGATGTAATTCGCTTTAAAATGAAACGTGACAAAAAACGTTTCTGGGCTGGTGACAACATCAGCGAATATATTAGCGAAGAAATGAAACATAAACTAATTGACGAGGCCACAGAAGCATTTGAATTAGTACTTGATCGATTGTTAATCGACCGTGAAACAGATCCTAATAGTCAAGGTACAGCACGTCGACTTGCAAAAATGTACTTTAATGAAATAATGGCAGGAAGATATGAATCATCACCAGACGCAACAGCATTTCCAAATGATTCGGAGGATCGCTACGAAGGTATGTTGGTTGTTCGTAGCGAGCTTCGCAGTATGTGTAGCCATCATCACCAACCCGTTAATGGCGTTGCTTATATTGGTATTATTGCGGCTCAGAAACTCATCGGACTTAGCAAGTATACAAGGATCGCTCAGTGGTGTGCCCGTCGAGGTACTCTCCAGGAGGAACTTGCTAATGACATTGCTAGGGAAATCCAAAAAGCCACAGGAGCCAAGGACGTAGGTGTATATATTCAAGCCACACACGGTTGTTGTGAAAATCGCGGCATTATGGCGCATAGTAGTTTGACACAGACTACTGTTTTAAAAGGTGCGTTCAAAGATGACCAAGGAACAAAGAAAGAATTCTTTGACAATATTAAACTTCAGCAGGACTTTGCCCCTAGATAAAAGGATATTATGAAAAAGCAAATCGTTGATACATTACAGCAACATTTTGAATCACATATTTTAAAGCACAAAATGAACATAGACATTATGTTAAATAACCCCATGGCTATCCATGACCATACCGACTTGATGGGTGCTATCGAAAAAGAAATTGATCTAATGGCAGAGTATATGGATAAACTAGAAGTAGTAAAAACATATTTTAAGGAATAATTTATGAACTCAGTAGACATGGCCAATGATTTAATTAATCGTGCAAAAAATTTAAAAAAGTTTGAAGTCAAGCGTATGCTAGAAGATGGCATACTGTTTAATGGTCCTGTACCCTTTGATATCAAAGGTAAGGACGAATGTTACTGGATCTATGCTTATGCTGTCACACAAGAAGAAGCAGAAGCGCAGGTTGATTTGTGGTTGAAGGATCGAGTATGAATTGGTTTAAAAAAATGGTAGTCCGCTGGGTGCGTGACGATTGGGAAAATGCTAATAAAGTTAGTCGTGGCGAAGTGCTAGTTGCCAGCCGAGACATTGAATCAGTTTCAGATTCCGACCCTATTCTAAATTTTAGAGTGTTTAGTGCTGTAGGCGGCAGAGTTGTAGAGTTTAGACATTATGATCGTCAAAAGGATCGCAACCATACTACAACATATATTATTACTAACGATCAGGACTTTGGCGAGAGAATCGCTAAGATTGCAACCATGGAGGCTTTAAAACAATGAAGGCGCAGACACCTGCAGAAGGAATTCTTAAAACTAATGATTGGGGGGATTCTCGGGTTTATAAAGTTGTCTGTGAGTGCGGCCAATCAGATCATGAACATAATGTTTGGGTTGAATCCGATAGTGGAAGTGTAAATGTAAACATATACACCACTGTAAAAACTAACGCATCGGACGAATCAATCAAACCCAACTACAAGATTGACAGTATTTGGTTACAAGAATTTGACTTATTTTGGAAAAGCCTATATAATGGATTAGTAAGAAGATTAAAACTTACCAAGTCTATTTGGATCAAAGGTTATGTCGATTATGAAACAACAATTAGTATGACTGAGCAACAGGCTTTTAATTATGCTGAAACTTTAAAATCCGCAGTAAAAGATGTGGCACAATTTAGAAAAGAAAAATCTGAAAAATCGACAATAGTAAGAATAGCAGAACAAGGTGATTGTGTATGAGTAAAATTAAAATAGCAGAATTATTTTACAGCGTTCAAGGCGAAGGAAGGTACATGGGCGTGCCTTCCGTTTTCTTGCGTACTTTTGGCTGTAATTTTAAGTGTGCTGGGTTTGGTATGCCTAAAGGACAATTAAGTACCGAAGCGGATGCAATCGCACAAATCGCAGATAAATTTAAACTGTATGAAGAACTTCCGTTAGTATCTACAGGTTGCGACAGTTATGCTAGTTGGGATCCTAGATTTAAAGATCTAAGCCCAATGCTAACTTCAGATGCTATTGCTGATAGAATCTCTGAAATTATTCCGTTCAACGAATGGAGAGATGAGCATCTTGTTATTACAGGTGGCGAGCCGTTATTAGGATGGCAACGTGCTTATCCAGATTTGTTGGATCACCCTAAGATGGCAGGACTAAAAGAAATTACATTTGAAACAAATGGTACTCAAAAACTAAGCGAAGAATTTAAGGAATATCTACTACAATGGCAAATGCCAGATTTAGATTTTGACAGAGAAATTACTTTCAGTGTCAGTGCTAAACTAAGTTGTTCCGGTGAAAGCAGAGAAGAGGCTATTCGCCCAGATGTTGTCTGCGAATACCAAGAAGTTGGTTATACATATCGTAAATTTGTAGTGGCCACAGAAGAGGATGCTGAAGAAGCAATTGAAACTTTGGACATTTATCGTGCCGAAGGATTTGATGGTCCATGTTATCTTATGCCTGTGGGCGGAGTTGAAAGTGTTTATAATTTAAATAATCGCAGAGTTGCGGAACTGGCCATGAAAAATGGTTTACGCTACAGCGATCGATTACAAGTTCCGCTATTTAAAAATGAGTGGGGAACATAATGATTAAAGTCAACATAGATAAAAATAATTGGGAATCACAACTTCAATGGTGTGAAAATGTATTAGGAGGTCGTTATGAATTTACAGATCCTAATATAATCTTTCGTACTAAAAAAGATAGATTGTTGTTTCAAATTGCCTGGGGGACCTAATGAAAAAAATTATTAAAAAAATATTTGGTATAGATAAAATTGAACAGGAAACTGAAGCCGCACTAGAGGTTGCAGAACGTGCCAAAAAAGTGGCAGAAGACGCTACGGTAGCCGCAGAGCGTGCCAAACGAGAAGAAGAATTGGCCAAGATGACTCCAAAAGAACGTGCCACGGCTTTAGGTGAACCGTGGGTAGGCGTTTTGGAAACACATATCAATAAAGAGAACCTAAGAAATGGTTTCTTTGAACTTGACTGGAACGGTGAATTTGTATTACAATTAAAACAAGCAGGCTACGGGTTTGATGGTGATAAGGACGAAGAGATTGTTGATCGCTGGTTTAGAACACTGTGCAAAGATGTAGCCAACGAAGAGGGCATCGATATGACAGATAGAGGTGCTGGTTATATTAACGTGAAAAAGATTGCCGAAGGCAAGTCTGAGGTTTCATGACATATATTTTAGTAGATACTGCTAACACATTTTTTCGTGCTAGGCACGTAATCAAAGGCGATGCCGATATTAAACTTGGCATGGCATTTCACATCACTTTAAACAGTATTAAAAAAGCATGGCAAGACTTTGAAGGTAGTCATGTAGTTTTCTGTCTCGAAGGTCGCAGTTGGCGTAAAAATTACTACGAGCCTTATAAGCGTAATCGTAGTGATGCTCGTGCGGCATTAACGCCTAAAGAACAAGAAGAGGATCAACTTTTTTGGGAAAGTTTTGATAAGTTTAAAGACTTTATCACAGATAAAACAAATTGTACAGTTTTACAACATTCAGAATTAGAAGCAGACGATTTAATTGCTGGCTGGATACAGAGCCATCCAGAGGCAAAACATGTTATTATTAGTACTGACAGCGATTTTGTACAACTCATAGCACCCAATGTCAGTCAATATAATGGTGTCCAAGAACATCATATTACACACGAAGGCATTTTTGATAAAAAGGGAAAATTAGTTATAGATACTAAAACTAAAGAACCTAAAGCAGTTCCAGATCCAAAATGGCTATTATTTGAAAAATGCATACGTGGAGATAGCAGTGATAATGTATTTTCTGCATATCCTAAGGTACGCAAAAATAAATTAGAAGAAGCATTTAAAGACAAAGAAAATAAAGGATTTGCGTGGAATAATCTAATGCTACAGCGGTGGGTTGACCATAATGGCGAAGAACATCGTGTGTTAGAAGATTACGAACGCAATCGTCAACTAATTGATCTTACACAACAGCCAGACGACATTAAGGCTAAAATCTTTGGAACTATTAAAGAAAATATAGACAAAGAAAAAAATGTCAGTCAAGTTGGAATTAGACTTTTAAAATTTTGTCAATTATATGATTTGAAAAAGATTTCAGATCAAGCACAGCAATATGCTGAACCACTTAATGCGAGGTATCATCAATGACAGAGATTCATGCTAAACCTGTAGTAGACGGAAAGTTTTGGATTGTAGAACAAAACGGAAATAAAGTAGGCGTATTAAAAATTACCGAACAGAAAAAATATGTGTTCAGTAGTAAAAATTCTATAACTACATTTGAAAATAAAAAGAAGATAGTTGAAAAATTTGGTCCAGAATTTTTTATTAAAAAATCGTCTACTGTAAAAGAAAATGTTGACATAGAACACAGTGTCTACGACTATCCAACAAGCACTACACCATTTAATCCCTTATATGATGTTAAAAGACATTTGCCTTTGTTTACTAAAAGTAATAAATCAAAATCGGTCTATTGTGCCGGTTATTATATAATTAAGTTTGATAAAGGCTGGGTCAGAAGTTTCTGTCCAAAATTAATTACTATAGAACGATATCCTTCCGAAGGACCGTTTAAAACTGAATTAGAAATGAAACATAGATTGTCAAATGCCAGAAAATAATATTAACACATCTGTCATACAACAGGTGATGAATACTATCAAAGCCGCAGATATGAGCAATCAACGAGAAGTTCGATTGGATATCGCAACTGCTAAAAATCTATCCTATACATTAGGCATGGTTATGACTCGTTTAGCCGGCAATTATGAAGGTCTTATACAGGAAATTCAAAAAGATACCACTGTAGTATCCATAGAAATGGACGGAGGCACCTGGGACAAAAAGTAGCAATTTTTGGATAAATATACGTATATAACTGAGGAACGTATATGAGTCGCCCAAAGCCAACGGTAGTACTTGAGAAGATAAACAAAAAGACTTTTAAAAGTGATCAAATTTTAGAAGCCGATGCCATCTGGGCAGTTTTCTATCAAGGAAAACCATTTAACTTAAAAAGTCAAAACAGCCTCGGAGGATATCCTGGAAGCAAGTATAAAAAAGTTTCTTTTTCAAATCCTGGCCATGCACACAATTTGGCAAAGAAATTAAATACACTTTTTAATTCACAGGACTTTGCTGTTTATAAATTAACAACTGGTGAAGAAATTAGATGAACACCAAACAGGCCTATACCAAAATTTTTATAAGAGAATCCGGTGAGGCTGTGAGCGAAGAAAATATTAAAATTAAAACAAGACTGTGGTGGAAAAACAACAGATCTAAAGAGCGCGAAAGTCTTAGACTTACAGACGAAGGACTAAGATATATTACCGAAGTTTTGGATATCAAAGTTTACGAAGTTCCATTTCCCGTCGATTTGGATTTGAAACCCCAGGTTTTATTATATTTGGACAAATTTTTGGACTGTCCATATCATCTTACAGAAGACGCAATCACTGTTTTGGGAGAACGTAAAGCCATAGAACTACACCTATTTTCGGGAGATGTTCGAAAATACGGGTTAATCAAAGCAATGAAACGCGAATTACCAAAAACACACAAAACTTTTTAAAAATCACATTGACATTCCTGCGGAGTGGCGTTATACTAATGATACTGCGAAATTAATTGCAATCATTTTATACAGGAGCATGTAATGGCAAAAGCAGAAGTAGTCAATCGTCAAGTTAGCCCTAACGGAGCGAAAAACGCAATTCGTAAGGCATTTAAGAAACAACGTCCTTTGTTTCTTTGGGGTCCTCCGGGCATTGGTAAATCCGACATTATTCACCAACTTGGTGAAGAAATGGGAGCCCATGTAATTGATATCCGTTTGAGTCTGTGGGAACCCACTGACATTAAGGGTATTCCGTATTTTGATTCAAATAGTGGTACAATGGTTTGGGGTAGTCCTAGTGAACTTCCTACAGAGGCGTTTGCCAAAAACTTTCCTCACGTTATTCTATTCCTTGATGAAATGAACTCTGCGGCTCCTAGTGTACAGGCTGCGGCATACCAACTTATTTTGAACCGTCGTGTTGGACAGTATCGGTTGCCCAATAACGTTCTAATTGTTGCCGCTGGTAATCGCGAAGCAGATAAAGGTGTTACTTATCGTATGCCTGCTCCGTTGGCGAACCGTTTCGTTCACTTGGAAATGCGTGTGGATTTTGACGACTGGAGTATGTGGGCTACCAATAACCGTGTACACAAGGATGTTGTTGGTTATGTTACTTTTGCTAAGAAAGATTTGTACGATTTTGATCCTAAGAGTTCAAGCCGTGCATTTGCAACTCCTCGCAGTTGGTCGTTCGTTTCTGAACTTTTGGAAGATGATGACACTGACAACGAAACTCTTACCGATTTGATTGCTGGAGCAGTTGGAGAAGGTTTGGCTATTAAGTTTATGGCACATCGTAAAGTGTCTAGTAAACTGCCTAAGCCTGAAGATATTCTTGCTGGCAAGATTAAGAAACTTGATTCCAAAATCGAAATTTCTGCTATGTATTCGCTGACTGTGTCTATGTGCTACGAGCTCAAAGATGCCACAGACAAAAACGATAAGAAATTTGACGAAAAGGTCAACCACTTCTTCCGTTTTATGATGGACAATTTTGAAACTGAATTGGTTGTTATGGGCACTAAACTTGCTCTTACCCAATACCAACTTCCGCTGGATCCGGACGAAATTGAGTGTTTCGACGAATTTCATGAAAAGTTTGGTAAGTACATCGCGGCCGCTCAGGACAAGCGATAATCAAAACAGAGGTGCAGAGATGCACCTCTATTCTTGACAAAATATAGGAACGATTGTATAATATATACATACAGTAAAAAACGGAGCATAAATGTCACATTCACAAGATCCAATCGTCGATAAAATCGTTGTAGCTCGAGTAGGTCTATTACTACGTCATCCATTTTTTGGTAACATGGCTACTCGTATGAAATTGGTAGATGCCAGCGATTGGTTACCAACTGCCGCAACCGACTTCCGTAACTTTTACTATAACAGAGAGTTTTTTGAAAAAATGACTCCTCGACAAGTAGAGTTTGTTGTCGCACACGAAATTCTACACTGTGTTTACGACCATATGATGCGTAACGAAGGTCGAGACAAACAAGTTTGGAACATTGCCGCTGACTACTGTGTTAATGGTCTGTTGAAGCGTGAACGCATCGGCGATGATCCTCCTGTTAAATTCTTCTATGACCGTAAGTATGACGGTTGGAGTGCTGAACAAGTCTACGACGAAATCTACGGCAAATACGACGAAGAACAGTTAAAACAACTTGGCGAACTTTTGGACGAACATTTAGATCCCGACAAAGATGGTAATGGTCCAAAACACAGCAAAGAAGAACTTCGTAAAATTCGAGACGAAATCAAAGAAGCAATGATCCAAGCCGCACAGGCTGCTGGTGCAGGTAATGTGCCGGGCGAGATTGCACGTATGATTAAGGAAATGACTGAGCCTAAGATGAACTGGCGTGAACTACTACGTCAGCAAATCCAAAGCACAATTAAAAACGATTTTAGTTGGAGCAGGCCAAGTCGTAAAGGTCAGATGACTGGCGCTATTTTGCCAGGTTCTAACTTTGATACTAGTATCGATATCTGTGTTAGTTTAGACATGTCGGGTTCTATTACCGACGAAATGGGCTCAGACTTCCTAAGTGAAATTAAAGGTATTATGGAAGAGTTCAAAGATTTTAATATTAAAATTTGGTGCTTTGATACCAAAGTATATAACGAAGCCGACTTCAATGGATACACCGCAGAAGAAATTTCTGAGTATGAACTAATGGGCGGTGGTGGTACTGACTTTATGTGTAATTGGGAATACATGAAAGAACATGATATTAATCCTAAAAAGTTTATCATGTTCACAGACGGTTATCCTTGGGATAGTTGGGGCGATGAAGATTACTGCGACACCATTTTTATCATTCACGGAAATGACACTATTGTTCCTCCATTTGGAACCTATGCGTACTACGAGTTTCCAGAAAAGAAAAAATGAACGATGAAGTAAAAATTAATCCACTTAATGTTTTAGGCTGTAGGGAGGTGCGCGATCCGCCTCCCTATTTCCATTATCAATATTTGGATCTAAAATATAATATTGTTGCATCCATAAAAGAATGGATCTATGAAAATCTCAAACATCGTTTTTACATAGGCGAATGTTTGGTATTAGAAAACGGTCAATATCAAACCAAAGTTAAAATTGGTTTTGAAGAACCAAAAGAAGCCAGTTTCTTTTTATTGGCTTGTTCACATTTAAAATATCTAAATAATTAACTGGATATATAATAATACAAAGGAGTATAATTATGACTGACAAAACCGAAACACAAGAAGTTGCCAAGGCACCCGAAGCCCCAGCACAACAATCTGTAGATTTAAATGTTCAAGATTTGAACATGTTAAGGAGCATCATTGATCTTGCTAGTTCACGTGGCGCATTTAAAGCCGCTGAAATGGCCGCAGTTGGCGCTGTATATAACAAGCTCAATGCATTTTTAGAGGGCGTTGCTAAACAAGGACAACCACAAAATGGCCAATAATTTAAAACACGTAGGACGTATTAAATCAAACGGACGTAAGGTTATCGTCGCCTATAGAACACTACCTGGCGAAAGTGATGCGGCACTTATTGTCGATACAGTAACTTTAACTGACGATCAACACGACAGTATTATAAAATTAGTAGAAAGTCCTGCAGGACAAAGTTCATACGAATTTGCTGAAGCAATGGCACGTACTAATTTTCCCGATGGAAGCATTATGTTGGCAAACTTGCACTTTAATAAAAAACTTGTTAAAGTTAAAACCAGCGAAGTAGAAATGACTCCAACACTACAGTCGATAGTTAGTTTGGATCAGTTGAATCAACTGATTGCAGAACAACGAGGAATCAGTGTTAACGATCTTGCATTAGGAAACGGTTCTGAGGCCACTGATGTTGCCACAGTACAAGATATTTCCGAAACTGTTAAGTCTAATCCTGTTACCGAAACTAAAGCCGCCAGTGTTCCTACCGAACCGTTAACTGATGAAGATTTAGCAAAATCATATCGCAGTCAAGCAGATCGTTTAAGCAAAGAGGCTGCCGAGCTACGTCGTCAAGCAGAAGCACTGGTGCCAACAAAGAAGAAGGCATCGGCTGAAGCGTGAAAAAGAAATCTCTGCCAAAAGATGTTGTAGATCAATGGCCAGAGGTTTTTAATGATGTAGATGTAAAAGCAGTACCTATACCGTATTTGCATTCTATGAGAATTATTTTCAAGAATGGAAAGGTATGGGACATTGACATTGATGACCACGCTAGAAAAAACAACATAAACGATCTAGAGTCGCATCTTTCTGAACTTATCGGCCAATACGAAGATGATATCGAACATATTGACTTTCGTTTAGATGTTGAAAAAGTAAAAAAAGATGTAATTAAAAAAACTAAGAGTTTTCTTAAAAAACCAAAAAAATAATTTATGATAGCGGCACTGTTTGCAGTAGATAATATAGGCGGTATGGGGTGGAAGGGTTCTATGCCTTGGCCCCATAATAAAGACGATATGAAATGGTTTAAAACCATAACACAAGATCAAATTGTTGTTATGGGAAGAAAAACCTGGGACAGTCCCGACATGCCTAGCCCGTTGCCTGGAAGATTTAATGTATTGTTCACTAATAAATTTATTGAACGAGAAGACATTGAACAAATCAAAGGAGATGTCTGCGAGGCTTTAAAAAGTTTAAAACAGACAAACAAACGTAAAAATATTTTTGTCATAGGCGGTGTAAACTTACTACTGCAAAGTAGACCTGTATTGGATAAAGTATACATTACAAAAATACAGGGAGAGTATTTAAGCGATACTCAAATTAATCTATCAGAATTTTTGGATGGAATGACATTTCATCAATCAATGAATTTAGGTTCTTGTTTAGTAGAAGAATATCACAATGAAACAATATCACGACGCACTAGAACACATACTCAAAAACGGAAAGAACAAGAATGATAGAACGGGGGTAGGAACCCGTAGCGTATTTGGTTACCAAATGCGTTTTAATCTGCAAGAAGGCTTCCCAGCCGTCACTACTAAGAAGCTCGCCTGGCGAGCAGTAGTTTCGGAACTTCTTTGGTTCTTAGAAGGGAGCGGTGACGAACGCCGGCTTGCGGAAATCCTACACGGTACTAGAGACTCGGGAAAGAAAACTATATGGACTGCTAATGCCGAAGCAGACTACTGGAAATCCAAAGCAAAGTTCGAAGGCGATTTAGGACGAGTTTACGGAGTACAATGGCGCAAATGGCAAAGACCTTTTTTAAATTCCAATGTTGATCAATTTGAAAATTTAATCGAAGGTATTAAAAAAGATCCTGATGGTCGCAGACACATTATGACTGCATGGAATCCTGGGGAACTTGATCAAATGGCATTGCCGCCTTGCCACATATTAAGTCAATTTGATGTTACAGATGGATATTTAAGTTGTCAAATGTATCAGCGTAGTTGCGATATGTTTTTAGGTGTGCCATTTAACATTGCCAGTTATAGTTTACTTACACATATTATTGCTAGAGAATGCAATTTAAAAGTTGGAGATTTTATTTGGACTGGCGGTGATTGTCATATCTATAATAATCACATCGATGCTGTCGATGAACAATTAAAAAGAACTCCAAAAGAATTACCAACACTGTTTATTACATTAGGAAAAAAAATCGCCGACTACGTAGTCGACGATTTTGTATTAGATAATTACAATCCAGACCCTGCTATTAAAGCAGATATGGCTGTTTAAAGAATTAAACACTCAACTAGTTTGATATCTGTATTATCATTACTTTCTAAAGCAATAGCAAAGGTATCAGCGGCAGTATGGTGTTGTCCTGCAATAGCAACACCGCCATCGCTGGCTATCATTCTATCGCCTTTCTTAACTCTACCAGTTACTTTAATAGGAACACGACCTTTTAGTGCTATATATTGACCGCCTTCTAAGCCACTATTCATCATGTATGCTGGGTTACCTGATATTGCGCCAACTGCTCTGCTACCAAATACACAGGCAGTAACTTCTTTTTCTCCACCAACCATAACTACTGTTCCAATTTCGTATTCGTTGTCAGTTAAGTATTTTTCGGCTAAGTCAGCGTAACGAGCACTTGTAGCAGTACCATTAAACACGTTAGCAGTTAAATTGCCGCCGCTATCACGTCTAGCAACACTATCAGCAGTTGCAGATGTCGAACTTGCAAAGCCGTTAAGTTGTGCCGCAGATCCTGAAATATTGATTCCCCATGTACCAGTTGCATCGCCACCAGAACGTGTTGGAACGTCTAAGTTAGTTCTAGCATTAGCGGCTGTACTAGCACCTGTACCGCCTCGGGCTATGCTTAACGTGCCGCCTACACCAAACTGTGCATCGACATAATTTTTTGTAGCGGCATGCGATCCTGATGTTGGGTCTCCACTTAAAGTTAGGAATCCTGTCATTGTACTGCCATCAAGTCTAACTTTTGTACTGTCTTCAATAATAATATTTGTAGTACCGTCAAAGTTTACGCCATTGATAGTTCTAATGTTTACTAATTTTGTTGCTGAAGTTGCATTTCCGTTAAATGTATTTGCTGTTAAATTACCACTGCTGTCACGTGCGGCAATAGTATTAACACCAGCATTAACGCTGGCTACACGATAAACTCCTGCTTCAACTTGTAATGCATTTGCATTGTCTGCAATACCATAAAAGTTTGTAGCGTATATTTCTTTCCATTTTTTAACATTTGTACCAATGCTAAATGTATTGTCAATACCTGGTTCTAATTTAGTTGCATTAATTGTTAATGGATTTTTAACATCGGCACCATCTCTAACTCTAAAATAAATTCTCGGACCTGTAACGTTTTGAATAACTGGTTCTGTGCCAGTTTCAATAAACACTGCTAGGTCATTGCTGTCGCCAACAGTATATCCTAAATCACTAAATCGAACTGTGGCCGTGAAATTTGAACTACCTGAACGAACATATTCGCTGGCTAAGAATCCGCCTAATCTTAAAGAATTACTTGCTGTGCCCCAATATAGGAATGTTGGGGTTCCGCTTACACCTGTTACATCGTCTACTTCTTGTAAGGTTAATCCTTTCTTAAGTAGATTAAATCCAACAATTACAGAATCTGGGTCGCTGATATCTAATGTAAATTCTTCTCTGGAAATGATATAAACCGGAACGTCATTAATACTGGCAATGATAATTGAATAAGTCTGAGGAGTTGTACTTCCAATAGGAAATCCTCTAACTTGTTTACTGATCATTTGTGTGGTGCCTGCACCTGCACTTTGCGGACCAATTGCTAACCAACTGTCTCCGTTTCTTACTTTGAGTTGATCTCTATTTCTATCAAACCAAAAATCTCCGTTATTTGGATATGTTGGTTCTGTAGTGCTGTATTCTGCTCCGCCAAGAGCTTTCCATTGTTTTACAGCACCTACTATATCGCCTGTGTATATTTTTAATCTTTTGTTAGCACTATCGTACCATAATTGGCCACGCACAGCATTTGCTGGGCTTATCGAACCAGCAAAATTTTCAAGTATGTGTATAAAATTCTCGTTTTGAATTTCGCCGTAGCCAGCATAATTTTTACCGATTAATTTTACATCTAAACTTTGATTGACGGTACCGTCTTCGATTACTGCAATCGCTGTTCCGTCCCATCGGTTTATTGTATACGCCATTCTAATAACCCCTAATATATGTTATTTATCGAACCCACCCTGCCTTTACGGTGTTGTATAAGGTGCGTTGATATCGCTCTCAAATCCCCATTGTCCTGAAGTTGGGCTTAGTCCTCCGCCCATTACAAACAGTTTGTCCTGTCTTAGTACATTAATAACGGCTCCTGGGCCTGTAATTGTCTGTCCTGGTGCTATATCGCTAACAACTGTTTGATTTTCTGTTCCCACACCTTTATTAACCAGTACTTGTTGAAACTCAACGCCCGCGGTTGGACTATAAGTGATATCTCCCACTGTTACAGATAAGGTTGTTCCGTGTAATCTACAACGTGTTCCGTCAATCGCTGTTCCTTCAGGAGCCAATACTGGATCATAAAACGGAGCAATATTATTCAATATTACGGCTATTTGATTATTTGATAATCCAGTAATGTCCATACTAATGGCGATACCTCTATCAAAAACGCGAGCATCAACATAGTTTTTAGTAGTGGCATCCTGTTCATCTACTGCATCTGCCATATTAGTAATACGCTTACCACTAACGTCCACGTTTAAATTTGGATTTAAAATTAAATTGTTTGCCGATGTACTGATAGTTGTGTTATTAATAAATGTTAAATTATCAACATTAAGATTTTCTAATACACCCAAAACTTGTAAATTTGAATTAACAACACCTGCGCCAAGAGTATTATTACTTAATACATCTGTATTGTTAATTTTATAAGTGTTTCCGGATGCAAGATTCCAATTTATATTGGAACTCCAATTACTGCCAGCATCATCATATAATATTGTTTTATCAGTGGTGCCTTTTAATATTATACCGCCGCCGTCTGCGGCTGTATTTGTAGGAAGCGATAATGTTTTACCAAGAACAATATTTTTATCTTCTACTTCTAAAGTTGTTGTTTGTAATGTTACAGTTTCTCCACCGACGTACAAATCTCCGGCAACTTTAAGATTACCGTTTACATCCATAGTTGCTTCTGGATTTTCTTTAAAAATTCCTACTCGAGAATTAATAGAATCAACAGTAATGGCTTCCTGAGTTCCTGTAGGAGATTTAATTTTAATTCCAATATTTTGATTGGTAAGTTTGTGTTCTATTACAAATTTTCCGTTAACTATTTTTAAATCAACGTCTTCTGAAGAACCTATAATTAAACCATCGTCCGATTGTAGTGTTAATGTTCCAAAAATAACTTGATCGTCATCGTTATATACAATTTGTTCTGCAGATTTTAAATCGCCAGTGTTAGTTAAAATATTTTCTGCTCTAGTTACAATAACATCAAACTTAATATCTGTTAAAGAGCCAACATTAAAACCAACTTGAATGTCTTTGATATTTTCTGCATAACCAATTATAGGCTGTGCAGGTGTAAACGCATCTCTACTAAACAGTCCTAACAAAGTACTTGCTACATACAATTTTGCAACAGTGTGTCCTCGATTAAAATTATCAAGAACAGTTTCTACAACAAATCCTGTGGTACCTTGAACATTATTATAGATAGGACCTGCTAAAGTTAAGTCTGTTCCATCGTAAAACCACAATTGATTTGTTTCACTGTTCATCCAAAGATCACCTGCAACTAAATTTGTAGGTTCTCTACTGCTAATAATTGGACCGCCAGCGGCTCTAAAATCTGTACCATCGTAGACATTTAATCGGCCGCTGGTTGCATCGTACCATAATTGTCCTTTTAATGCAGACTCTGGAGCACTTGCACTGGCAAAGTTTTCTAATAATTTAATAAAATTTTCGTTTAGGGCTTCGCCGAATGAGGTAACATTTCTACCTATCAAAGTCAACGACGTTGTATTAGTGTCAAATGTTCCGTCTGGCAAATCAACTAATTGATTTCCGTCGGTTTTATTAATTCGATATGTCATGAAAGTTTTCCAGTATTAATAATATAGTTCAATGTTAGATAAGGATTCATTACATTGAACTGCGATTGTATCGAGTCTCCGCCAGGTGTTCTTGGATAATTTGCAATTCTACCCGAATCAGTCATATATTGGCCTCTTGCTGTTACTGTAGAACCTTCTCCGCCAATAGCATTAGTATCGGTTGGATCGCCTGGTACGTTTCTAAAAGCATAATATTGATTGCCGTCATTGCCGTTCATATCGTGAACGTGATCTGGTATTTCATTTGTAGCAATAAGTTTCTTTTCTACACCTGCGCCTTGACCAATTATATCTGCGGTAGGATCTGTTACTCGGTTGGCTGCTCCGCCGCCTGTTGAAATCTGTTGTGTTGGGTCTAGTTTACTTGGAACTTGAATTCCGTTGTTCATACTATCCATAGCCAGTGGCATTCTGCCGCGCATATCTGGCAATTTAAAAGTACCCAGACCTAACAACGTAGTAATATCTCCAAATTGATAACCAATGGCATCAAACAACTCTGGGTATGCAGAAATTAAAACTTCTGAACCGTCGCATAATAACCAGCCGATTGGTGCTGACAGCCCAGCGTATGGTAGAACTACACCTGTAGGAGTTACAGGAATTGAAGTCCATAAACTTTGTTTTGTTATTTTCTTTAAACCTTCTGCTCCTCGTTGTACAACAAATTCATCACCTTCTGCAATACTGACAATTTCTGGTTTGTCTGCAATAAACGTTTCACTTAACTGTGTAAAGAAACGTTTTCTATTACCTAACAGTCCAAATCTAGATATGGCTCCAACAGTGGTCTGTGAACCAGTCTGCGTACTTGTATACTTAACGTAGTTTAATCCGCCGTCGGTAACGGTATACGTTCCTCTATAGCCCGTAGGAGCAATAGCAGAAACAATAATCTGCGATCCAGTTGGATAGGGAGGAACTGTTTGGCTAGCAAAAGTTAATGTTGCTTCGGTTCCGTTACCTGAAGCCGTTAAAGTATTAAGTGTTGGTGTACCTGTTTGACCGTCAAATTCAACTTCGTTTGATGTAACGTCACCGTCAAGGTCAAAGATTGTTGGGCTTGCTAACTTTGTAGACGATCCACTGGCATTACCTGTCAAGGATCCAAAGACGTTTCCGTAAAATTCGCCGTCAAAACGCGAACTCCATATTCTTTGGAACTTTCTATCAACAGTGCCTATGTCTGCACCTAAGTTTACATCTGGTAATATTACACCAGATACTGTCACTGTGTTGGTATTATCGGTACCAAACGACACATTACCTGCAATATTTAGGCCACCGTCGACAGATAAAGTACCGCCAAATCCGGCATTACCATCTGCTGTAATGTTTCCCGATGCGTTGATGTCGCCGCCTACATCAAGATCTGACTGTGGATTAATATTATTAATGCCTACACGCTCAGAACTGTCAATACGAACAACTGTACGAATAGCACCGTTGTTGTTCATACGAATGTCTAAGTTACTGCCCGATGTTTTATGGAAAATAACTCCGGCAGCGCCGTCAATGCTTAAATTTAACTGTGTATCTTCACCAATTGCAACACCCTGTGATGTTCGAACGTTAATTGGAAAGTTAGTATTACTGGTAGCATCGCCTCTTAAAAAGTTTGTGGCTGCCACAGTTGTTGTGCCAACTAAAAGTGCGGCTGCTTTTTCAGCAACACCCCAGTATGTATTGTAGTTTGTGTTTAAATTAACACCGGCTTTGATTGTTTGGAATCCTGTGATCAATGTTTTTGGTGTAAATGTTTCACTTGCAATAATACAAACACGCTCACCGTTAACATAATTACTGACCACTGGTTGAAGATTACTTAATGTATCTTCTATAAATTCTGGTTCTGCGCCAGTTCTTGCGCCTGAACTAAATCTTGGACCTACTAAAATCCAACCTGAACCTGTATACAAAAATAATTGTTGACTATCTGTGTTTGCCCAAAGATCTCCAGGCAGACTTGTTTCTAATTCTGGTTCTACGTTTCCTTTTTTTAGGCCGCCGGCGCTGGACCATGTAGTTCCATCATATACTTTTAATTGATTAACACCGGGAGTGTTGTCATACCACATCTGTCCTTCTACAGGATTCTCTGGTGCGCTATCATTGGCAAAATGTTCTAATAAATGTAAAAAGTTTTCAGCAATAATTGTACCATAACCAGTAATATTGCGTCCTGGAAATTGTAAACTAGTTGAATTGTTGATGGTATTATCTTCAACTGTTAACGCTGGTTTGTCTAAGTTTGTAGAGTCTGTATATCGTATTTGGTATGCCATAATTAAGCCTCGTTAAAACCAGTTAAACTTTGTACACGAACAGTATAATCAATCTGAATTAATCTGTTTAATGATTTCTGCACTGGGTGAAAAATAACATGAGTTAGTAATCGACCAGTTCCTGTTGGATCGTAACTTCGTAATCCTAATTCGTCAAATACATATTCTCCGTCGGTATAGGTAGCATTGTCAAATGCGTCCTGATCTGCGGGTTCACCGTAGTCTAATAGACAGGTAATAAGAATATCAGTGTAATTTGTGCCGGTAACATGACGTGTTTCTATCTTATTTCTAGTTGGATCTAAGTTATTTGTACTTCTATCATCGACTACTTTAGTATATGTTTCAT
>JACCDY010499309.1_pt1 | contig 21537 bp, 15 predicted proteins | sample 7446391 | NCBI WGS metagenome assembly JACCDY01 (sample SAMN15323451, study PRJNA562643) | freshwater metagenome | isolation source: river surface water | place: USA:Blue River Watershed | collected 2017-08-18 | reverse complement strand
GAGGAGGAGCGCCAAATTGGAAGGCATCCATCAAGAACCCAAATTGGGCTTTAGCTTCTTCAGGGGTAAAACCTAAATATTTAAACATCAATTCTTGTGTGGCTTTGTCGTGAATACGAATCGAACCACCTCCAATTTCATTTCCGTTTAATACCATATCATAGGCATTGGCACGTACTTTTCCTGGCTCAGTTGCCAATAAGTTAATATCTTCTGGTTTAGGAGACGTAAACGGGTGGTGCATTGCATGGTAACGACCACTTTCTTCATCAAATTCTAATAATGGGAAATCAACCACCCATAATGGTGCAAATTCGTCTGGTTTTCTCAAACCTAAACGAGTCGCTAATTCCATTCGTAAAGCCGAAAGTTGTGCTCTGGTTTTGTTTGCAGGTCCTGATAAGACAAAAATCATATCGCCTGGTTGTGCTTGTGTGGCTTTGGCCCAGTGTGCCAAATCGTCTTGATCGTAAAATTTATCTACAGATGATTTGTAGGTCCCATCGTCGTTGCATTTTACATACACCATTCCTGAAGCACCAATTTGTGGGCGTTTTACCCAATCAATTAAAGCATCAATTTCTTTTCGAGTGTAATTTCCAGCGCCTGGGACTGCAATTCCTACTACTAATTCAGCGGTATTGAATACTGGGAAATCCTTATGTTGTGCTACGGCATTCAGTTCGCCAAATTCCATTCCGAAACGAATGTCTGGCTTGTCATTTCCGTAGGTTTTCATGGCATAATCGTAGGTAATTCTTGGGAATTTAGCTACTTCAACGCCTTTTATTTCTTTTAATAAATGACGGGTTAGTCCTTCAAAAACATTTAAAATATCTTCTTGTTCTACAAAGGCCATTTCGCAGTCAATTTGAGTAAACTCGGGTTGTCTGTCGGCACGTAAATCTTCGTCACGGAAACATTTTACAATTTGGAAATACTTGTCCATACCACCTACCATCAACAATTGTTTGAAAGTTTGAGGCGATTGGGGTAAAGCATAAAATTGTCCTTCATTCATTCGCGAAGGCACTACAAAATCACGTGCTCCTTCCGGAGTCGATTTGATTAAATAAGGAGTTTCTACTTCACAAAAATCCAAATCAGAAAGGTATTTGCGTACTTCCATTGCCACTTTGTGACGGAAAAGCAAACTGTTTTTTACTGGATTTCTTCGAATGTCAAGGTAACGGTATTTCATTCGGATGTCTTCACCACCGTCTGTTTCATCTTCAATAGTGAAAGGAGGAGTCAAGGCCGCATTTAAAATGGTCATTTCTGAAACTAAAATCTCAATTTCTCCGGTTGGGATTGTTGTATTTTTTGATTCACGCTCAATAACAGTTCCTTTCACTTGAATTACAAATTCGCGTCCAAGGGTTTTAGCCAATTCAAAAACAGCTTTTTCAGTACGACTTTCGTCAAAAATCAGCTGGGTTATTCCATAACGGTCGCGTAAATCGACCCAGTTCATAAATCCTTTATCGCGCGATTTTTGCACCCAACCCGCAAGTGTTACTTCTGTATTGATATGTGAGGCGTTTAATTCGCCACAGTTATGACTTCTGTACATGATTAAAAATATTTGATGCAAATTTAGGACTAATTATGAATAAATGCAGGATAAAATTATAAGAATAAAAAAACCTGCAAATTTTAGTTTGCAGGTTCTTTATTCACTCTATTTAAAACATTTATTATTCCGCTAAAGCCTCTTGATTTCTTTTGTTGCGTCGGTCACGCAACCAGTATTTAGTTCGTTTTACCAAATAAAACATTACTGGAACCATTACTAAAGTTAGTACTGTAGCATAGGTCAATCCGAAGATAATGGTCCAAGCCAAAGGCCCCCAGAACATCACATTATCTCCACCCATAAAGAAATGCGGGTTGAAATCAGTTACCAAAGTAAAGAAGTCAAAGTTCAATCCGATCGCCAATGGAATTAATCCCAAGATTGCGGTTAAAGCGGTTAATAATACCGGACGCAATCTTGATTTTCCAGATTCAATAATTACTTCTTTAATTTCCTCCAAGCTTAAATCGTCATGGCTTTCCAGTTGTTTGTCTGCTACTTTTTTGTCCAATAATAAGACAAAGAAGTCCATTAATACGATTCCGTTTTTCACCACAACTCCAGCTAGCGAAATGATTCCCATCATGGTCATTAAGATTACAAAATCCATATTGGCAATTACGTAACCATAAAATACACCACTAAAACTCAACAATACGGTAAACATGATGATCATGGTTTTTGATACGGAGTTAAACTGCAATACAATAATGATGGTAATTCCAGCCAAGGCTAAAAACAAGGCATACATCAAGAAACTTTGGTTTTTACCTTGTTCTTCTTGTACTCCAGAGAACGAATAAGTCACACTTTTGGGTAGGTTGTAACTTTTTAGTTCTTCCTGGATTTGTTTGGTAATTTCATCGCCATTATAACCGGTCAACACATTCGAATAAATAGTCATAATTCGTTTGTGATTCTTTCTCTTGATCTGATTGTACGTATTGGTTTTTTCCGTTTGCGAAACAGCTGAAATAGGCACTTGCATGATTTGACCATTACTTGGGTTTCTGAACGTCATCGATTGGTTGAAAAGGATGTTTTCATTTTTACGTTGGTCGTCTTGCATTCGCATGACAATATTATAATCATCATCTCCTTCTTTGTAAGTTGATATTTCTTGTCCGTAAACCGAACGACGAAGGTTAAACCCAAGTTGTCCAGTAGAAATTCCCATACTTCCGGCATTGGCACGATCTACTTTTACTTCCAATTCAGGACTTTCTTTGTTGATATCAATGCTCAATTTTTCGATACCAGGAATGTTTTTGGAGTCAATAAATGCAATCATTTTATCGGCTTCTTTCAACATTTCTTCGTAATCAGAACCGGTTAATTGAATACTAATTGGATAACCAGCAGGAGGTCCGTTTGAATCTTTCTCAACGGTTACAGTCGCTCCAGCAATTCCAGTTACTTTACTTCTAATTTCTTCTAAAATATCAGAGGTGTTAATTCCTTTTCTGAATTTAAATTCGGAGAAACTTACCGTTACTTTTCCTTTGTAAGGGGTTTCAGAAGCAGAACCAGCATCTACATTTGGATTCCCAGCACCCACACCCACTTGCGAAATAATCGATTCCGCCATGAAATTTTTGTTGGTAGTAGGGTCAACATATTTTTCTAAAATTTGAATAATTTGTTTTTCTACAAACAAAGTCGCCTTGTTGGTTTTTTCGATCGTTGTACCTTGTGGATATTCGATATAAGCAATGGCTTGGTTCGGAATATTATCAGGGAAGAACAATACTTTTCTAGGGAAAATTCCCAAAAGTATAAACGAGAAGAAAAGTAAAACAATAATACCTCCAAAGGCTTTCCAAGCTGTTTTTCCAGATAAAATTTTGGCTAAAAAGATTTTGTATTTTTCTTCCATTCTAGGAAAGAAACTGTACTGAAAATCTTGGGTCCATTGGAATACTTTCCAATAGTACAACCACATTAACAGAGTTGAAATTAGGGATAAATTACAGATTGCTTTTTGAACAGTTTGGTTTATAGTAATTCCTAAAAAACTAAATGAAACTGTTAAGCCAGTAAGTCTATAACCAAGAACTCCGAAAATTAAAATAAGCAAAGCAAATATTTTTGTAAAATATTTCAGTTTCTTTTTAGTAATGTTTTTATCTTCTAACGCCATAGAACCACCTGTCATAGCAGCGTTGATAACCATCGCTACAAATAAAGATCCAGTTAAAGTTACCGTCAAGGTGATTGGGAAATATTTCATGAATTTACCCATGGTTCCTGGCCAAAGGGCAAAAGGTAAAAAGGCCATTAATGTAGTAGCTGTTGACGAAATTACCGGCCAAGCAATTTCTCCAATTCCCACTTTAGAAGCCTGAATTCGGGTCATTCCTTTTTGCATATTGGCATACACATTATCCACTACTACAATACCGTCATCTACCAGCATTCCTAATCCCATTACCAAACCAAAAAGCACCATAGTGTTTAGGGTCAAACCAAACATGGAAAGAATGGCAAAGGCAATCATCATAGACAATGGAATGGCAGCGCCTACAAATAATGAGTTACGCAATCCCATAGTAAACATTAACACAATCATTACCAGAATGATTCCGAAAATAATGTGGTTAGATAATTCATCTACTTGGTGTTCTACTCGAGACGATTGATCACTTGTTAATTCAACTTTTAAGTTTTTAGGCAAATAAGTTTCTTGTGCTAAAGCAACTCTTTCTTTTACTTGATCAATAGCCGAAATCATGTTTTGATTGGAACGTTTTTTAACGTTCAACATCACTACTTCAGTTCCTTTCTCACGAGCGTAGGTTGTTTTTTCTTTTTCTTTAAAGCTTACAGTTGCAATGTTTTTAAGATAGACGGTTCCACCAAACGATTTCACAATGATGTTTTCTAACTCTTTTGGGTCTTTAAATTCACCTACAATTCGAATGTTATTTCGAGATCCTTGTGAAGTTAAATTTCCACCCGAAAGGGTCATGTTTTCGTATTTCACTGCATTTTGAATGTCGTCAAAAGTTACTTGAGCGGCTGTCATTTTAAAGATATCAACCGCAATTTCAACTTCTTTATCGTCGACACCTAGAATGTCAACTTTTTTGATTTCTGAAATTTCTTCGAGGTCATCTTGCAATAATTCACCGTATTTTTTCAACTGTTGTGTGGTGTAATTTCCTTGCAAATTAATGTTCAAAATAGGCACTTCCTCAGAGATGTTCAATTCAAAAACATTGGGCTCTACCTTACTACCGTTGTCCATATTGGGCCAATCGGTATCTGACTTAGCATTGTCTACTTTGTCTTTAATTTTTTGTTTGGCTTGTTCTACTGTAACATCATCTGAAAATTCAGCGATAATCATTCCGTAATCTTGAAACGAACTCGATGTTACTTTATCAACTCCACTGATGTTTTTGATTTGTTTTTCAAGGGGTTTGACGACCAATTTTTCAACATCTTCAGCTGAGTTTCCTGGAAATACAGAGGAAATGTATATTTTGTTCTCGATAATTTCAGGGAAATCTTCACGAGGCATATTAATGTATGCAGTCAAACCTGCAATGACAATAATGAAAGTCAAGATATAAACGGTAACACGATTGTCTACCGCCCAACTTGAAATCCCGAATTCTTTATTTTGATGTGACATAGTTTGTTTTTTCTAGAATTAAAATACTAAAAGTTCAATTTCATTCCTTCCGAAATCGTATTGACTCCTTCAATTACAATGATATCATTAGCATTTAAGCCGCTTAGGATTTCGGTTAGATTGTCAGATGATTTTCCTACAGTTACCATTGTTTTTTTAGCAGTAGCAGTTTTTCCATTGCTGTTGGCAGCTACAAAAACAAATTGGTTTCCTTTACCGTCTTCTTGAACAACATTTGAAGGTACAACAATTGCATTTTTAACAGTGTAATCAATTACTTTTAATTTGGCTACTTGGTTAGGGCGCAATAAATTTTCAGGATTTGGAATGCTTACTTCAATTCCGAAACTTCGGTTGTTTGGATTGATGAAATTTCCAATCTGACGTACTTTCCCTTTGTAATTTTTATTCAATGAAGTCAAGAAAACATCAACTTGAGTTCCTACTTTCAACTTGCCAATATAACTTTCAGGAATCGAAGTGGAAACGTACATATTATTAAGGTTAACAATTCGCATTAAACCTTGTGGTCCTGCTGAAACAACTTGTCCTCTTTCTACAAAAACTTCGTCAATGGTACCAGAGAATGGCGCGCGAATTTCCGTTTTTGACAACATAGCTTTGGCTTGTGCTACGGAACGTTGTAAGCTCAACATTTGTGTTTGTGCTTGTAAATACTGAATTTCTGAACCAATTTTTTGACTCCAAAGATTTTTTTGTCTTTCAAAAGTAGTTTTAGCCAATTGGTATTGTGTTTCTAAACTAGCAACTTGTTGGCTAGAGCCACCATCATCTACACGAGCTAAAAGCTGTCCTTTGCTTACGCGTTGTCCCGCTTTTACATTAAGTGCTACTAAAGTTCCTGGCATTTCAGGTTGAATTAAGATATTCTCTTTAGTTTCCACACTTCCTTGGATATCCAAATAGTGATTGAACACAGTATCTTTCAAAGTAGCAACCGAAACTAAAGCTTCTTCTTTTCTTACATTCAAAGTAGCTAACGCCGCTTCAATCTTAGCTAAGTCAGCTTGTATAGTCGCTTTTCTTGCTTGTAATTCTTTATTGTTTTTAGCCGCAATTAATTGATCTACGGTTTGATTGTTGTTTTTTTCTCCGCAAGAAACAACTAGTGTAGCTGCGATCAATAATGCGAAAAGTTGTTTTGTCATGGGTGTTCTATTAAGTGTCATAATATGGTGCTGTTAGTTCTTAGTTACGATTTTTTCTAAAGTGGCTTTTTTGTTAATAACGTCAAGCATGGCTTGTAAATAGTTTTGTTGTGTAGAATACAATTGGCGTTGTGCCTCACTCAAATCAAAACTAGACGACAAACCTTCTTTCAATTTGATTTGTTGTTTGTTTTCAATGCGTTCAGCAAGAGCTAAACTGCTTTTTGTGGTGTTCAATTGTTCTAAACTGTATTCGTAATCGCTTTTGGCTTTCTCAAATTGTAGTTTAAGACTTTGTTCTACTTGTAACATTTGTGTTTTGGCTTGTTCCAAAGCGATCTTAGCTTGTTGTGTGCGAGCACTTCTTCCTAAACTGCTAAAAATAGGAACATTCAAACTGACTCCAACATTAGCAAAATTCAACCATTTTTGATTGTTGGTAAAAAACTGAAATTGGTTTCCAAAAGCATTATACCCAATATTATAGGCTGCTCCTAAAGAAGGAAGTGCATTACTTTTTTCCAATAAAAGCAATAATTTTTTGCTTTGAACAAGGTTCTCTTGAATTTTGAAATCAATAGAATTTTCTACTTGAAAAGGAGTAGTAGTTAACTCAAAATTAATATTGTTTAAACTAAGATTGTTTAGGTTTTCAGTTAAAACCAACTCTTTGTCAATTGTAATTCCAAGAATTAATTTCAACATATTGGTAGCAATTACCTTTTGTCTTTTGATGTTTTCTTGAGCACTTTTAATCGTAGTCAAGGTAATTTGAAGTTGTTCTACATTTTCTTCTTCAATCAAACCGTTTTTGAAAATTTGATTGGTTTCATTTAAGGTTTTCTCCAAATTCAATTTATTCTTTTCCAGTATAGCAATACTCTCATTGGCTAGCAATACATTGCCATACGCATTGACTACCATTTCACGAATTTCTTGATTGGTTTTGATTTTGGCATTTTCTGAAATTTGCAAATACACTTTTGCCGATTGCAATCCAACCAAATAGGAACCATTGAAAAGGAGTTGGCTAACTGTTGCGCTTCCCAACATATTGTGTCTGGTTCCAAAAGCTACCTCGGCAAATTCACCTTTTGTTCCGCCAAAAAATTCAGCTGGGATCAAGGATTTTTGCAATTCAATATTGTTTTGGTATCCAAGCGACGCATTGATTTGTGGCAAACCTATAGTGGTGGTTTCCCATTTTTTCTTTTTAGCCGCATCAATATCTCGACCGGCATTGATAGCAGAATAGTTGTTTTTTAAAGCATAATCAATAGCTTCGTTTAAGCTAAAAGAATAGGATTCTTTGAGGGTGTTAGTTTGTGCCTGCAACACAAAACTAAGAGTTAAGAGGACAATTAATTGGATTTTCTTCATTGTATGATTAGGATTGATTTGAAATTATGTATTGGTTTAATTCTAGTATTCCTTTGGGAGTTGCCATGGCTCTAATATGGTATTCTAAGGCTTCTAATTCTAATTTTTTTGCTTTCTTTTCTGAGCTTGTATTTTCATTAATTGTAAAAATCAATGCATAATAAAAGTAGACATAACTCGACACGTTTATGGTGTCTCGGTACAAACCTTCTTGGATTCCTTTTTCAATATTTTGTTTGAATAAGGTAGTGCATTCTGACTGCAATTTTTCAGTTAATTTTTCATGAATTTCGGGATAGTGTTTTTTTAACTGATATGAAGGAGAAGTTTCAATAGAAACAAACATTTCTTTGATCATTTTTATGATCTCGAAATTTTCTTTAATTGCATTGTATTTTTTAGCTACAATCTCATCTATTGTGCTATAAATAGTATGAGTAATTGTCTCTGTCGTTTCTGCAATTAATAGTTCTTTATTACAAAAATACTTGTAGATGGTTTTTTTAGAAATACACATTTCATTGGCAATATCATCCATAGTAACGCTTTTGAAACCAAGTTTCAAAAAGAGCTGGGTCGCTTTTGCAATGATTTTTTCTTTCATAATTTTTTTAAAGTGGTGCAAATGTATGAAAGGAAACTTTGAATACCAAAAAAGTTTCCATTGTTTTTACCAATAGTACTATTGAAAAGAGGGATTCTAAAAATCTACTCTTTTTTTGGAACAAATTATTCAGATGGGAATTGTATATTTGGGGCTTAGTAAATAAGAATTAAAGAAGCTATGCATTCCATTCAACAGTATCAAGATTTTGTTTTGGATTTTCTTAACGCACAACCCAAGCTGCGTGAGCCTAAAAATTTATACGAACCTATTCAATATATATTAGGTCTTGGCGGAAAAAAAATAAGACCTGTACTAACTTTGATGAGTGCCGAAATTTTTGATGCCGACTATTCTAAAGCACTTCCAGCAGCATTAGCAGTAGAAGTTTTTCATAATTTTTCGTTAGTGCATGACGACATTATGGACGATGCGCCTTTGCGAAGAGGAAATGTGACGGTGCATGAAAAATGGAATATTAACACCGGCATCCTTTCAGGAGATGCTATGTTGATTTTGGCGTACCAGTATTTTGAGCAATACGAACCTGCTATTTTTAGAGAATTAGCCAAGTTGTTCAGCAAGACCGCTTTGGAGGTTTGTGAAGGTCAGCAATGGGATGTAGATTTCGAAACCCGTTCCGATGTAACCATTCCGGAATATTTGAAAATGATTGAATACAAAACGGCAGTTTTGGTTGCAGCAGCTATGAAAATGGGTGCTATTGTAGCCGAAACTTCAGTTGAAAATGGCGAATTAATATACGATTTTGGATTGAATTTAGGTTTGGCGTTCCAATTGCAAGACGATTATTTGGATGCGTTTGGTAATCCAGCCACTTTTGGAAAACAAATTGGTGGCGACATCATCGAAAATAAAAAAACCTATTTGTATCTTAAAGCAATTGAATTTGCTTCGGCAGAAGAGAAAGCCAAATTATTGCAGTTATTTTCGGTCTCACTTGAAGAAAACCAAACCAAAATCGAAGCAGTGAAATCTATTTTCAATACGTCTGGCGCTTCAAATGCTACGCAACAAGCTATACAAGACTACACCTTGAAAGCGTTTGCTACCTTAGATAAAATGAACATAAGTGCCGATAAAAAAGCGATATTGAAATCTTTTGGAGAGAATTTAATGAATCGAAATGTCTAATTCCAATTCGTTTATCGCGCCTTTAAATACAGAGGTATTGCTTCTTGAAGCTACTAACGAAAACTTGTATCTCAATTTAATCGAGCAAATTAATAAAGATTTCAATTTAGCCAATGAATCGATCGACTTGCCTCAGGACATTCAACCAGAGGAGTTGAAAAATGAATTACACGAAAAAATTTACCGATTGATTCAGTATAAGTTTGCTGAATATTTGAACTTACTCTATATAGTAGACGTTCCCGAAGATCAAATTAAAAAATTGGATGGTTCGGATATTGCAGAGTTAGCTAAGCAAGTTGCGTTCTTAATCTTAAAAAGAGAATGGATGAAAGTTTGGTTTCGAAATAAATACCAATAATTTTCTTAAAAATACAATCGAACAAAAGGCATTAGTGCATCGCTGTAAATACTGTTGTCCTTATCGAATAATAAATTGTAGCGTGCACCAAGGGTAATATTGCCATTACGATAACCAGCGCCAACATACAATCCGGTGTTCCAATATTTTTGGGTAACGGGATTGGGTATCATTTGTAATTCTGTATTCACTCTTAGTTGTTCAATCTCTAATGAAAGTTGAATTTTTTCAATGGGTTGAAACAAGCCAATACCACTTACACCCAGTACACCAGTAGTGTAATAATTTTTGGAATTGGTAAAACTTCCAATTAATCCAGCGCCTACACTTACATATTTATTTACAGGATAAATAGCGCTCGGGGCGATAGTAATTTCGGTATAACCAGTTCCGAAATTCAATCCAAATCCGCCACCATATTGTAGTTGTTTCCAGAATTCTTTTGGGGTATTTTCCGCAATCGTTTGCGAATAGGAAAAAGAAAAAAGAAAAAGAATTGGGATTGTTACCAATGCTTTTGGATTCCATATGCGCTCAAAATTGATTTTTTTCATCGGTGTTTCAACAATTTTTAACAAAATTTAACGTAAAAGTAGTTAAATAATAAGGTTAAATAGATTGGTTTATTGTACTTTTGTCAACAAATTAAACAAAAAGCATATTAATCAATAATTATGGATAGGTTTTCCTTTTTAAACGCAGCTCATACCGAATTTTTCGCTCAATTATACGATCAATATTTAGATAATCCAGACAGTGTTGAACCAAGTTGGAGAAGTTTTTTTCAAGGGTTTGATTTTGGAATGGCCACTTACAATGAAGAAAATGCCGCAGAACAAATGGCGACCTATTCTTCAAATTCGGTTGCTTCAGGACAAGTGTCTGAAAAAGTTTTAAAAGAATTTAATGTATTAAAATTAATTGACGGATACAGAACTCGCGGGCATTTGTTTACTAAGACAAATCCTGTTCGTGACAGAAGAACCTATTCCCCAAATCTAGCGATTGAAAATTTTGGTTTGTCTGCAGCGGATTTGGACACTGTATTTGATGCCGCTAAAATTTTAGGACACCAACCAGCTACTTTAAAAGAAATCATTCGTCGTTTAGAAAACTTATATTGCCAATCTATTGGTGTTGAATATATGTATATCCGTAAGCCAGAAGTGGTGCAATGGATTCAAAACCGATTGAATATTAATGATAATTTGCCCAACTTTAATGTGGAGCAAAAGAAAAACATCCTTGATAAATTAAATGAGGCGGTTTCATTTGAAAATTTCTTACATACTAAATATGTAGGTCAAAAACGTTTCTCTTTAGAAGGAGGAGAAAGTATCATTCCGGCTTTGGATGCTTTAATTGAAGCTGCTGCCGAAAAAGGAGTAGAGCAATTTGTAATGGGAATGGCACACCGTGGTAGGTTGAATATCTTAGCCAATATCTTCGGCAAAGCCACTCAAGATATCTTTTCTGAATTTGATGGAAAAGATTACGACCAAGAATATTTTGACGGTGATGTTAAATACCACTTAGGATTAACTTCAGAAAGAAAAACCAAAACAGGTAAATCTATCAATATAAATTTGGCGCCAAACCCATCTCACTTGGAGACGGTTGGAGCGGTTATCGAAGGTATTACCCGTGCCAAACAAGACAAATATTTTCCAGACGATTTCTCAAAAGTATTGCCAATTGCCGTTCACGGGGATGCTGCAGTAGCGGGACAAGGAATTGTGTACGAGATTGTTCAAATGGCCCAATTGGACGGTTACAAAACAGGAGGAACGATCCACTTAGTGATTAATAACCAAGTTGGTTTTACAACCAATTACCAAGATGCACGTTCGTCAACCTATTGTACGGATGTTGCCAAAGTGACTCTTTCGCCTGTATTACACGTGAATGCTGATGATACCGAAGCGGTAGTTCACGCCATGTTGTTTGCCTTAGATTACAGAATGACTTTTGGAGGCGATGTATTCATCGACCTTTTAGGATATAGAAAATACGGTCATAACGAAGGAGATGAACCTCGTTTTACCCAACCTGTTTTATACAAAATCATTGCGCGTCATAAAAATCCAAGAGATATTTATGCCGAAAAATTGATTGTTGACGGCATTATTGACCAAGCTTATGTAAACAAAATTGAAAGTGATTACAAAGCCAAATTAGACGAAAACTTACAAGCTTCTCGTAAAAAAGATTTGACAATCATCAAGCCGTTTATGCAAGATGAATGGAAAGGATTTGTTCAAGTATCTGACGATGTGATGTTGCAGAAAGTCGATACTACTTATGATAAGAAAAAATTAGATGGTATTTTAGAAACTATTTCGACTTTGCCATCCGATAAAAAATTCATCAACAAAATCACCAAAATTGTAACCGATAGAAAAACGATGTACGACAACAATCAAATTGATTGGGGAACTGCCGAAGCTTTGGCCTACGGATCGTTGTTGCAAGAAGGCTATGATATTCGTTTATCAGGGCAAGACGTAGAAAGAGGAACCTTCTCTCACCGTCACGCTGTGGTTAAAGTAGAAGACAGTGAAGAAGAAGTAGTTCTTTTAAACTCAGTGAAAGATAAAAAAGGACAGTTTAACGCTTTTAACTCTTTCCTTTCAGAATATGGTGTATTAGGTTTTGATTACGGTTATGCTTTGACTAATCCTAATGCATTAACAATTTGGGAAGCACAATTTGGGGATTTCTCTAACGGGTGCCAAATCATGATTGACCAATACATTTCGTGTGGAGAAGACAAATGGAACAATCAAAATGGTATTGTAATGTTGTTACCTCATGGTTACGAAGGACAAGGTGCAGAGCACTCTTCGGCTAGAATGGAACGTTACTTGCAATTGTGTGCGCGTCATAATATGTATGTGGCTGATTGTACTACACCAGCTAACTTCTTCCACTTGATGAGAAGACAAATGAAAACCAAATTCCGCAAACCTTTAGTAGTATTTTCTCCTAAGAGTTTGTTGCGTCACCATTTATGTGTATCGACTCAAGAGGAATTGGCCAACGGAAGTTTCCAAGAAACCATTGACGATACTTCGGTAGATAAATCAAAAGTAAAAACAGTAGTTTTTTGTACGGGTAAATTCTACTATGATATTCTAGCTGAAAGAGAAAAATTAGAGCGCAATGATGTAGCTTTGGTTCGTATCGAACAATTGTTTCCATTGCCAACAGAACAATTAAAAGCAATTATCGCTACCTATCCAAACGCAGACGATTACGTTTGGGCACAAGAAGAACCAAAAAACATGGGTGCTTACAGTTATATGTTAGTGAATTTTGATTTGGTTCCATGGCGTTTGGCTTCATTGAAAAATTACTCGGCTCCAGCTTCTGGAAGTCACACTAGAGATAGAAGACGTCATGCCGATGCCATTAGAATGGTTTTTGACAAAAATTTATTTAGATAATATTAGACAACAATAAAATTACAAACGATGATTTTAGAAATGAAAGTCCCTTCACCGGGGGAATCAATCAAAGAAGTAGAAATCGCCACTTGGTTAGTAAAAGATGGCGATTATGTAGAAAAAGACCAAGCAATTGCTGAAGTAGATTCAGACAAAGCCACCTTAGAATTACCAGCAGAAGCAAGCGGTGTAATCACACTTAAAGCTGAAGAGGGTGATGCCGTAGCGGTAGGTGCCGTAGTTTGTTTGATTGATACTGCTGCAGCAAAACCATCTGGTTCAGCTCCAGCTCCAGTAGCAGAAGCGCCAAAAGTAGAAGAGAAAAAAGCAGAAGCGCCAAAAGCGGCTCCATCGCCAGCAGCAACTTATGCAGCGCAAGCGCCTTCGCCAGCTGCTCGTAAAATATTAGACGAAAAAAACATCCAACCTTCTGACATTGTTGGAACAGGTAAAGATGGTCGTATAACTAAAGAAGATGCGGTAAATGCAGTACCTTCTATGGGAACTCCAACAGGAGGAACTCGTGGTACTGAACGAATTAAATTGTCGATGTTGCGTCGTAAAGTTGCAGAACGTTTAGTAGCAGCTAAAAACGATACGGCTATGTTGACTACTTTCAACGAAGTGAACATGACTCCAATTAACAACTTGCGTAACGAATACAAAGATGCGTTCAAAGCTAAACACGCAGGTGTTGGTTTAGGCTATATGTCTTTCTTTACAAAAGCAGTGACAAGAGCCTTGCAATTGTATCCTGATGTTAACTCTATGATGGATGGAGATTACAAAGTAGCATACGATTTTTGTGATATTTCAATCGCAGTTTCTGGTCCAAAAGGATTAATGGTACCGGTAGTTCGTAATGCTGAAAACTTGACTTTCCGTGGAATTGAAGCTGAAATCAAACGTTTGGCGATCAAAGCGCGTGACGGACAAATTACAGTTGATGATATGACCGGAGGAACATTTACTATTACTAATGGAGGTGTTTTTGGAAGTATGTTATCTACACCAATTATCAACCCACCACAATCAGGAATTTTAGGAATGCACAACATTATTGAGCGTCCAATTGCAGTTAATGGTAAAGTAGAAATTCACCCAATGATGTATGTGGCTCTTTCGTATGACCACAGAATTATCGACGGTCGTGAGTCTGTTGGATTCTTGGTAGCGGTTAAAGAAGCCCTTGAAAATCCAGTTGAATTGCTTTGCGATAACAATCCTAAAAAGGCATTCGAATTGTAGAATTGTCATTCTGAACTTGTTTCAGAATCTAACATATTAAATCCCAAACTCCACCAAGAGTTTGGGATTTTTTTGTTTATTTGCCTTTCCTAAAAAGTACCATTATGTCATCCAATAAAAAGTCGGCCGCTATCGGATTTATATTCATTACCATGTTAATTGATATTACGGGTTGGGGAATTATTATTCCGGTGATCCCAAAATTGATTAAAGAATTAATTCATGGCGACATCAGCGAAGCTGCAAAATATGGCGGATGGTTGACTTTTGCGTACGCCATCACTCAATTTTTATTTGCTCCCTTAGTGGGGAATTTAAGTGATAAATTTGGCAGAAGACCGATTATCTTAATATCGCTTTTTGCTTTTTCAATGGATTATTTATTGTTGGCTTTTGCGCCAACGATTCAATGGTTGTTTGTTGGGCGAATTATCGCCGGATTAACGGGAGCGAGTATTACTACAGCAACCGCTTATATTGCCGATGTGAGTACGCCCGAAAACAGAGCTAAAAACTTTGGAATGATTGGAGCAGCTTTCGGATTAGGATTTATCATCGGACCAGTTATTGGAGGTTTATTAGGGCAATACGGTGCTAGAGTTCCTTTTTATGCTGCAGCTATCTTGTGCTTGTTGAACTTTTTGTATGGGTATTTCATTTTACCTGAATCGTTGGCTAAAGAAAATCGTAGAGCATTTGATATCAAACGTGCCAACCCAATTGGAGCCTTATTACATTTGAAAAAATACCCTAAATTGATTGGTTTAGTAATCGCTACTTTTTTATTGTATGTAGCGTCTCACGCCGTGCATAGCAATTGGAGTTTCTTTACTATGTACCAATTCAACTGGGACGAAAAAATGGTAGGAATATCATTAGGTGTCATTGGACTTTTAGTAGGATTAGTTCAAGGTGGATTAATTCGTTGGATCAATCCTAAGTTAGGCAACGAAAAAAGTATTTATGTGGGAATGGCCCTGTATACCATCGGTATGTTCTTATTTGCCACTGCCACTCAAAGTTGGATGATGTTTGTCTTTTTAATTCCGTATTGTTTGGGAGGAATTGCAGGCCCTGCCATGCAAGCCGTAATTTCAGAACAAGTGCCTGCGAATGAGCAAGGTGAAATTCAAGGAACGATGTCGAGTTTGATGAGTGCTTCGGCAATTATTGGACCGCCAATGATGTCTACCGTATTTTATTTTTTTACCCACAACGAAGCGCCGTTTAAATTTGCAGGGGCCCCTTTTGTCTTAGCTGGATTTTTGATGTTGTTGAGTACCATTGTGGCTTATTTGTCTTTTAAAAAGCGCCACTAATTTTTATATTTTTCGATCCATGATATTGACCGATACCCATACACATTTGTGTTCTGAAGAGTTTGACCAAGACCGAACCGAGATGATCCAACGCGCCATCAGCGCAGGAGTTTCTCGATTTTTTATTCCGTCCATTGACAGTTCTGAAACGCAAAAAATGTATGATTTGGAGGCCCAATTTCCTGACAATGTGCATCTAATGATTGGCTTACATCCTTGTTATGTAAAAGAAACTTATTTAGAAGAATTAGCCCATGTGGAAACCCAATTGGCGCAACATAAATTCTATGCTATTGGCGAAATTGGAATCGATTTGTACTGGGACAAAACTACTTTGGACATTCAAAAGATTGCTTTTCAACGCCAAATCCAATGGGCCAAGCAACATGGTTTAGCCATTAATATTCACTGTCGCGATGCCTTTGACGAAGTTTTTGAAGTCCTAGAATTGGAAAAATCACCCGAATTATTCGGAATTTTTCATTGTTTTACTGGCGATTTGGATCAAGCCCAAAGAGCTATTTCGTATGGATTAAAATTAGGAATTGGCGGAGTAGCCACTTTTAAAAACGGAAAAATAGATCAGTTTTTAGACCAAATCCCATTGGAACATATTGTACTCGAAACTGATTCGCCTTATTTAGCTCCGGTTCCATACCGTGGCAAGCGCAATGAAAGCAGTTATACACTTTTGGTGGCCCAAAAATTAGCCGAAATCTATCAATTGCCAGTAACTGAAATTGCACGAATTACAACCGAAAACTCCAAAGCAGTTTTCGGGATTTAATCCAGAATTGACGCTAATTTGGGTTTTTTTTTGTTCATTTGTCCTCTATAAAATTATTTTAAAATGCAAAAGTTTGACGCTATACGCCCTTTTTATGAAACTGAAGTAAATGAGGCATTACAATCTGTAATTTCCCATCCAATGATGAAGGCGTTAATGAATTTTACTTTTCCAGAAATGGAAGATGAGGTTTGGAAAGCACAATTGAAAAAAACTCATTCCATTCGTGATTTTCAATGTAATTTCATTTACCATACCGTTCAAAGAATTTTAGAAAACAGCTCCGATGGCTTGACCACTTCGGGCTTTGAACATCTGGAAAAAAACAATTCGTATTTGTTTATTTCCAATCATCGAGATATTCTATTAGACACCACTTTATTGAATGCCGCTTTATTTCAAAACGGCCATTTGATGACGGCTTCTGCAATTGGCGATAATTTGGTTCAAAAATCATTCATCAAAACCTTGGCGCGATTGAATCGTAATTTCTTAGTATTGAGAGGTTTGTCGCCAAGAGAAATGTTGCAAAGTTCCAAATTATTATCTGAATATATGGGGCAGTTGTTGTTGCACGAAAACCGTTCGGTTTGGATTGCACAACGTGAAGGACGAACCAAAGATGGTAACGACGAAACCAATCCTGGTGTGTTAAAAATGATTGGCATGGCCTCTGATGAAGCCGATGTAATGCAGTACTTTAAAAAGCTGAAAATCGTTCCGGTTTCGATATCATACGAGTACGACCCAACCGATGTTTTGAAAATGCCACAGCTATTAGCAGAGGCGAATAACGAAGTGTATATTAAATCCAAAAATGAAGATTTGAATACGATTTTGAGTGGCGTGATGGGACAAAAGAAACGCATTCATTTGCACATTGGAAAAGTATTGGACACTGAAATTGACCAAATCGTTGCTGAAAATGATTCGTCAAACAAACAAATTCAAGCTTTGGCACAAAAAATCGACGATGCCGTTTTAAGCAACTACAAACTATGGCCGACCAACTTTATCGCCTACGATATTGTGCATAAGTCGTCGACCTATTCTCATCTGTACACCGAATCAGAAAAATCACTTTTTGAGCGCCGATTGGAGATGCGAATTGGGTTGGACAATCCAATTGCATTGGAAGGATTTTTGGCTATGTATGCTAATCCGGTAGTCAATAAATTAAAATACAACCATGCTTTCTAAAGCAAAAATATTACTGATTTATACCGGAGGAACTATCGGTATGAAGAAAGATTTTGCAACGGGTGCGTTGAAGGCTTTTAATTTTAGTAAGTTGTTGCAACGCATTCCAGAACTCAAATTATTGGATTGCGAAATCGAAACCATTTCGTTTGAAAACCCCATCGATTCTTCTAATATGAATCCGGAGAAGTGGGTCAAATTAGCCACTATCATCGAGGACAATTATACTGCTTTTGATGGCTTTGTGGTGCTTCATGGTTCCGATACGATGTCGTATACCGCTTCTGCTTTGAGTTTTATGATGGAACATTTGGCCAAGCCAATTATCTTCACGGGGTCCCAATTGCCCATTGGAGATTTACGTACCGATGCCAAAGAAAATTTAATCACGGCAATCCAAATTGCATCGTTGCGAGAGAATGGACAAGCGGTGGTTCAAGAAGTGGGTTTGTACTTTGAATACAAATTGTATCGCGCGAATCGCACCACTAAAATCAATGCCGAACATTTCAAAGCCTTTACGTCTCCCAATTATCCTTTTTTGATCGAATCGGGAGTACATCTGAAAATCAATTCGGAGGCGTTGCTTCCTGTTTCCGGAAAGGAGTTGCGTGTACATAAAAATTTAGACACCAATGTGATAATCCTGAAATTATTCCCAGGTATTAGTGAACAATTAATAGATGCCCTTGTAGCTATTCCGAATTTGAAAGGGATCGTTTTAGAAACTTATGGAGCTGGCAATGCGCCTACTGACGTTTGGTTTTTGGCTGTTTTACAAAAAGCCATTCAAAACGGAATTCACATTATCAATGTAACCCAATGTTCTGGAGGAAGTGTTAGAATGGGTCAATATGAAACCAGTACTGCTTTGCGCGAAATAGGAGTGATCTCTGGTAACGATATTACGACTGAAGCTGCTATCACAAAGTTGATGTTTCTGTTAGGGCAAAATGAGTCGGTCGCCTATTTTAAAGAGGTATTTGAAACTTCGTTCCGAGGTGAAATCCAAGAATAATTCTTTTTCATTTTTCTAAGTCAGTTTTTTTTAAGTTATTTGCAACCCCAATTAGAGAGGTGTCCGAGTGGTTGAAGGAGCAAGCCTGGAAAGTTTGTATATGGGTAACTGTATCGTGGGTTCGAATCCCATCCTCTCTGCTAATTTAAATCCTCAAGAAATACTATTAAGTAATTCTTGGGGATTTTTCAGTGTTTGTAAGATATTTTGTCAAAATCTATTTGAATTTTGAACTTTAAAATTAAAAAGTGTCTATTTTTTAATTTTATTGGACAATTTTGTTGTACTTTATAAATGAAAATAGGGGAATAATATTATTTTTGTAGGTTAACACATATAGGTAATAAAAATTAAGTGGTTTACAGCCTCTTTTTTTTGTAAAAAATAAAGTGATTAATAATGAAAGTAGTTGTCTTGTTTTTCTTTTGTAGCTTGATGTATGGGCAAAAACTGCACCATCACATGCTCTCTGCTCAGGGAGGTGCTGCTACAACTTCAACGGGAATAAAAGTGACTCACACGATTGCGCAGCAAGGGGTTATTGGTACCACTTCAACGAAAAAAGTAATTTTAGGTCAGGGATTTCAACAAAGTAAAATTTCCAATACGCAACCTATTACTAACTATTCAATCACCACTTTGGTGTATCCCAATCCAGTAGTAGACATTGTGAACTTTAAATTTTCGGCACCTGTAACAGGTAAAATTGCTGTTTCTATTTTTGATATTCATGGGCGTTTGATATTGTTTCAAGAAAAAGAGGCAATTGATACCACACTCACGATTTCGAATTTACTATTAGCTTCAGGAGAGTATGTTGTTAAACTCGACGGAAACCGCTATTCTTTCACCACTACCATTTTAAAATCAAAATAATCAAAATATAAATGAAAAAAATTATACCCCACATCCTTTTTTTCCTTCTTACCATTACCGCTTACTCCCAAGGAGTATTCTTCAATCTTGGTAAAAACTTTAGCACATTTCAATATAAAAACAAATCGGCCTTCACAGATAAATTAGCAATTAAAGGATTTGGCGATGCATATGAAATTGGGTATACCGATGTTTTGAACTACAAAAATTTTAAAGATTTAAAGTATTCAGGAAGTGTAACCATCAATGATTACAATGCTATTGCAGCCTCAAATGTGAACAAATTAGAATGGAAAACCACTTACTTGGGAGTACAAAGTTCTGTAGACTATCAATTTTACGATTCGTTTTACTTTTTCTTAAGCGCTAAAGCAGGATTGAACCTTTCAACCCTACTGAGAGGCCATCAACAAGTAGATAATTCAGCGGTAAACTTAGTGGGTGTAAATGAATTTTCAGGCATCATTATTCAACCAGTTCTTGGGGTGTATGCCAAATACTATTTAACCAAAAACGGCTATTTAAGCGCTGGCTTAAACCTAAGCAAGAGCCTAAAACTAGGCAACAATTCTGATCATGTTTCTATTAATACTACCCAAATCCTTTTCGGAGGTTATTTTGATTTAATAAAAAGATAATTACCCATGAAAAAATTATTTTACTTCCTTCTTTTATTAGGTTCAACTTATGTTTTTGCACAAAACAAAGGCATGACGTATCAAGCAGTAATCTATGCGCCCGGAGGGCAAAATGTTCCTGGTGTCAACGTGGCCAATGTTCCAATGACCAACCGAACTATTTGTTTGCAATTTAGTTTGTTAGATGCTAATTCTGGTTTAGAATACCAAGAGGTAGTTAAAACAAAAACAGACGAATTTGGTATGGTGAATATCGCTATTGGTAGTGGTACTCAAACCGGTGGTTATGCCACTTCATTTGCTTCAGTTGTTTGGAGTGCTTCAGCTGATAAATCGATGAAAGTAGCACTTGATGCTACAGGATTGTGTAACCAATACGAGGAATTATCAGTAGAAAAATTAGACGCTGTTCCTTTTGCCAATGCTGCAATTACTGCCGGAAATGTAACCGGAGTTGTCGCTTTGGCTAACGGAGGAACGGGTGCAACTACCGCTGCTGGAGCCAGAACCAATCTAGGAATTGGCAATGTAGACAACACTTCAGATTTGAATAAACCAATGTCAACGGCTACCAAAAACTATGTTGATAGTCAATTAACAAATAGTACGATTGTGGATGCAGACGCAAACACTAAAGGGAAAGTACAACTAGCAGGTGATTTAGCAGGAACTGCTGCAGCTCCTACTGTACCAGGATTAGCATTAAAAGAAAATGCTGCCAACAAATCGACTACGACTACTTTAGGGACAAGCAACGTTTTATTCCCAACACAAAATGCGGTTAAAACCTATGTGGATACCGCTATAGCGGGAGCTACTATTGTAGATGCCGATGCTAATACTAAAGGAAAAATTCAGTTAGCGGGTGATTTAAGCGGTACTGCTGCAGCACCAACGGTACCCGGATTAGCTTTAAAATTAGATGCTAGTTTGGCGGGTGTGCCTAACGGTATTGCGACCTTAAATTCAGCTGGTATTATTCCTGCAAACCAGTTGCCACCAATCAGTGTGGCTTCTACCAATGTGGTGGGTAGTCAAGCTGCAATGTTGGCTTTGAGCAATGCTACAGTAGGAAGTATTGCTGTAAGAACAGACGTGAATAAAAACTTTATACTATCTACAG
>JACCDY010789406.1_pt1 | contig 21542 bp, 16 predicted proteins | sample 7446391 | NCBI WGS metagenome assembly JACCDY01 (sample SAMN15323451, study PRJNA562643) | freshwater metagenome | isolation source: river surface water | place: USA:Blue River Watershed | collected 2017-08-18 | reverse complement strand
CTGGTGACAATGTAAAGATTACGGTTGAATTGATTTCTCCTATTGCTATGGAGGAAGGATTGCGTTTTGCTATTCGTGAAGGTGGTAGAACTGTTGGTGCCGGCGTTGTTTCTAAGATTATAAAATAAAAAAGACACTTTATCTTTGTCTAAGAAAATTCGAAAATTCTTAGACAAAGAAAGAATTAGGAGCGTAGCTCAACTGGTAGAGTAGCGGTCTCCAAAACCGTTGGTTGGGGGTTCGATTCCTCTCGCTCCTGCCAAATTTTTGGTTCAGACAAAATCTTTAATGTTTTTGTTTTTGTATGTTTAACTAAACTTGTCAATAGTTCCTTGAAAATATTAAATTTTTTAAGAGATGTAGTAGAAGAGTTAAAAAAACTCCACATCCCTTCCAAAAAAGAAACTTATATTACAACTGTAACAATTTTAGTTACTATAATAGTTGTGGCTTTAGCAATAGGCTCGGCTGACTTGCTAATTTCTACAATTATCAAGGCTATAGTTAGTTAATAAATTAAAGAATTTTATATCAGATGGAAAACAAAGAAAATAAGTGGTATATATTAAATGTTATGGCGGGGCAAGAAAATAAAGTTGCCTCTGATATTAAATCAATGATCATGCGTGGTGCTCTAGGTCAATATGTAGCTGATGTTTTGGTGCCAACAAAACCAGTAATAAAAATAAAAAAGGGCCAAAAAGTTCAAGAGATGCAAAAGCTTTTCCCAGGATATGTTTTTATAAATGCTAACATCAACTCCGATGCCTACAATTTATTAAACGCTATACCAAAAGTTATGGGTTTCTTGGGTGGTAAAAATAATCCTGAGCCAGTTTCTGACGTTAAGATGCAAGAAATATTAAACTTATCAAACGAACAGGCTTCAGATAGTAAAAACGTTATATTTGATATTGGCGAAACTCTGAGCGTTATAGAAGGTCCTTTTGAATCTTTCACAGGAACGGTAGAAGAATTTGATGCTGAAAAGCAAAAAGTAAAAATTTCAATTTTGATTTTTGGTAGAGCAACCTCGGTTGAACTTGATATCAATCAAGTTGAAAAAGTTTCATAGATTTTATTCATACTTTAAATTTTATAATAAAGTTTTTTTATGAGAGATAAGCCCTCTTTGTACAAATTCTTGTTATGGTTAATGAAAAATAAATAAAATCGATTTTTATTCTTTTTAGAAATAATTTGCAGATTTTTAAAAAAGATATTGCAAGTTAAATTTGTAAAACTAAATTTCTACGCCTCGCAAAATTAGCAAGAAATTTAAACACCTGTTAAGGTCAATAAAATAAAGCAATAAAGCGGCTTATAATTAAAAATTATCAGCTAATTTCCTTAAAAAATATGTCAAAAAGTAAAAAAGAAGTTTTAGGTCTTATAAAGTTACAAGTGCCTTCAGGCAAAGCAAATCCAGCTCCGCCAATAGGTCCGGCTTTGGGTCAAAAAGGTTTAAATATCATGGAATTCTGTAAGCAATTTAATGCCATGAAGTTTGACTATGATTTGGGTACTCCGATACCTGTTACAATAACAGCTTACAAAGATAAATCTTTTACTTTCACAACTAAGAATCCTCCAGTTTCTTATTTAATAATGAAAGAAATTGGTCTTCAAAAAGGTTCTTCAAATCCTGGAAAAGATACAGCCGGAAAAATTACTAAAGCGCAGATTCAAAATGTTGCTAAGAAAAAAATGGTTGATATGAATGCTACCAGTATTGAAGCTTGCATGGAGATGGTAAGAGGCTCAGCAATTTCAATGGGACTTGAAGTAGTAGAATAAACAAAACTTTAGTACAACAAATGGCAAAAAATAATAAAAAAATAGTTGAAAAAATTTCAGTAGCAAATCTCGAAGAAGCAATTAAAAAAGTTCAAGATTTAAGCTCTGCAAAAAAACGCAAATTCAACGAGTCTGTTGATATAGCAGTTAACCTTGGTATTGACGCTAAACAATCTGACCAATCGGTTAAAGGTTCTGTATTACTTCCGAATGGATCTGGCAAAAAAGTCAGAGTAGTAGTTTTTGCTGCTAATGAAGAACAAAAAAAATCTGCTCTTGAGGCTGGCGCTATTTTAGCTGGTCTAGAAGATTTAGTTGCCAAAATTGAAGGTGGTTTTTTAGATTTCGATTGCTGTGTTGCAACACCAGATGTAATGCAAAAAATCAGCAAAGTTGCTAAAAAATTGGGACCACGTGGTTTAATGCCAAGCCCAAAAAATGGCACTGTTACTGCTGATGTTAAAAAAGCTGTTTCTGATGCTTTAAAAGGTAAAGTTGACTTTAAAAATGATAAAGCAGGAACAGTTCATTGCCTAGTTGGTAAAGTAGATTTTGAAGCCCAAGCTTTATTGGAAAACGCTAAAGCTATTGTTAAAGCTATCAAAGATGCCAAACCTGAAAGTTCTAAAGGAAGATTCATTAAAGAATTTTACTTGAATACTACAATGGGTCAATCAGTACAAGTTGCTGTTGAAAGTTTATAATTAAAAATTCTTTATAAAGATGAACAGAGATCAAAAAGCAGAATTAATTTCCTCTCTAAAGGAAAGCCTAACAGCAAGTCCTTTCGTGGCAATAATCTACTATAGAGGAATGACAGACAAGCAACTTTATGATATGAGGGTTGCTCTTAAAGACAAAAAATGTAGCATGAAAATTGCTAAGAACACTTTGGTAAAAGTCGCTATCAAAGGCACAGAATTAGAGTCCATTTCTCCTCATTTAAATGGACCTACAGCAGTTCTTTATTCTCAGGATGTAATTGCTTTATCAAAAGTTATTTCGGACTTTTCTAAGGAAGTTGAGGTTTTAGAAATAAAAATCGGCTACCTGAATAATGAATTAATTTCTGAAGATAAAATCAGAGATTTGGCAAAACTTGGTTCATTGGAAGAAGTACGCGCTTCATTCTTGGGCAAGCTAAAAGGTGCACAATCTAACTTTGTGAGAATTTTGAAAGCTCCTGAGTCTGGAATGGCTTCCTCGTTTAACAGCTAATAAATTAATTTTTTAATAACAAACCATAATAGGATAAAAAATGACTACTAATCTTGATCAAATTACAGAAACACTTTCCTCACTTACAGTTCTTGAATTAGCTGATTTGAGCAAAAAATTAGAAGAAAAATGGGGCGTTTCTGCTGCCGCTTTCGCTGTTGCTGCTCCTGCAGGTGGAGCTGCTGTTGCTGCTGCTGAAGTTAAAGACAAATTTGAAGTTGTTTTAGCTGCTGCTGGTGATAACAAAATCAACGTTATTAAAGAAGTTAGAGCTATAACTGGTCTTGGCTTGAAAGAAGCTAAAGATTTAGTTGAAGGTGCTCCAAAATCATTAAAATCTGACGTTCCAACAGCTGAAGCTGAAGAAATTAAAAAGAAACTTGAAGCAGCTGGTGCTAAAGTTGAATTGAAATAGTTTTCTATTTCTAAATCAAAGCCAATTTGTCCTTAGTGGTGAATTGGCTTTTGGTGTTTATGCTGTTATGAGTGATTTTTGATGAATTTCTTTTTTCTTGCGTGTTTTTACAACGGCAATCAATCTGTCAAAATATCACTCCTGTCAAATTTGATTTAAAACAAGTCAACAAAATAGAGGTTTAAGGTGACTCAAGCTCGTAATTTTGATCAAGCTCTTCTAAGAAAAAGCTTTAGTAACAACCAAGACAGAGAGGCCATCCCTTATCTGATTTCGTTACAAAAAGAATCTTACGCAAAATTTTTGCAAATTGGTATTGATGCTGACAAAAGAGAAAATATTGGTATACAATCAGTTTTTAATTCGTTTTTCCCACTTTCTGACTCATCTGCAAAGGTAACTCTTGAATTTGTAGGATATTCTCTTGGTGAACCAAAATATGAAGCCCAAGAATGCTTGTCTGCTGGTAGAAGTTTTTCCGCTCCTATGCGTGCTCAGTTAAGACTTATATTGTGGCACCAAGAAGAAGGAAGCGAAGTAAAAGAAATTCGTTCGATAAAAGAACAAGAAGTTTACTTGTGTGATATTCCTTTAATGACTGAAACTGGAAGTTTCATTATTAACGGTGCAGAAAGAGTTATCGTTTCCCAAATGAGAAGAGCCCCAGGTGTATTTTTTGATAGTGAAAATGTAAAGTTATCCGGTTCTAAATCATACACTGCCAAAATTATTCCTCATATTGGTTCTTGGTTAGATTTTGAGTTCGATAGTAAAGATATTCTTTACTTCCGAGTTGATAAAAAAAGAAAAATTCCTGTTTCTTCTCTTTTAAGAGCTGTTGGAATGTCAGCGGAAGAAATAATACGTAGTTTCTATGGATCAGTTGAAGCGTTTTTGACAAAGAAGGGTTGGGCAACAAAGTTTGATGTCGATTCTTTTGTGGGTAAAAAAGTTTCTTATGATTTAATCTGTGCTGAAAGTGGCGAAATCATGGTTAAAGAAGGAACTAAACTAACTCGTAAAGCTGCAGAGAAATTAAGAGAGGAAAAATTTGAAAGTTATCTTTTAACCGATGAAATATTGCTTGGCTACATTGTTGCTCAAGATTTGGTTGATACTGAGACAGGAGAACTATTACTCGAAGCTGGAAGTATAGTTACACCAGAAAGTCTTGAAATATTACAAAAACTTCAATTTAAGTTTATTGAGATTGTTAATCCAAGCAAATCTGAAGTTGGACCTTACATTTACAACACTATGTTGGTAGATAAAAACCAAAACCAAAAAGATGCCTTATTTGATATTTACAAGGCGATTAGACTTGGAGAATCTCCTTCCTCATTAGAAGTCGCAAAAACTTACTTTGAAAATTTATTTTTCTCAGACGTAAGATATAACTTGTCTGATGTTGGTAGAATGAAGATGAATCATAGACTTTCTCTAGAAGTCTCAAAAGATACTCTACATTTAACTCACGATGATATAAAACAAACTGTTAAAATCTTAAGTTTGATTAAACACGGTGATTTAAAAACAGATGATATTGATAACCTTGCAAATAGACGTGTTCGTGCAGTTGGTGAATTAATTGAAAACCAGTTACGTGTTGGTATGTCAAGAATTGAGAAGTCAATAATTGAGAAGATGAACTCGGTTGAAGTTGACACTATCATGCCACAAACTTTGATTAATTCAAAACCTTTATTGACAGCTGTTAAAGATTTCTTTGCCACTTCTCAGCTTTCTCAATTTATGGATCAAACAAATCCTTTGTCCGATATAACGCATAAACGCAGATTATCTGCTTTGGGACCTGGTGGTTTGACTCGCGAAAGAGCGGGATTTGAAGTTCGTGACGTTCATCCAACACATTATGGTCGTATCTGTCCTATTGAAACTCCAGAAGGTCCAAATATCGGTTTGATCAACTCTTTAGCTACTTACGCTAGAGTAAATAACTACGGTTTTATTGAAACTCCTTATCGTAAAGTAGTTAGCAGTAAAGTTACAGAAGAAGTAAAATATCTTTCTGCTTTAGAAGAAGTAGATTTTGCGATTGCTCCTTCAACAATTGAGATCGATGAAAAAGGAAATATCAAATCCGACTTAGTAAATTGTCGTAAAAACGGTGAATTCGTCATGATGACACCAGATAAGATTGATTATGTTGATGTCTCAACTAAACAAATTGTTTCTATCGCAACAACTCTAATTCCTTTCTTGGAAAATGACGATGCTAACCGTGCTTTGATGGGTTCAAACATGCAACGTCAGGCTGTTCCTTTACTGCGTCCAGATGCTCCGTTGGTTGGCACTGGTATGGAAGCAGTTATTGCGGCTGATTCTGGTGCTGCAGTTAAAGCTAGAAAAGACGGTGTTGTCAAGTTTGTAGATGCGTCAAAAATTGTTGTTGAGTCTATCGAAGATGGTATTCCACATATTGATGTTTATGGATTGTCGAAATACGTCAGAACCAACCAAGATACTTGTATTAATCAAAGACCAACAGTTTCCATAGGACAAAACGTAAAAATTGGTCAGATTATTTCTGATGGTCATTCAATTTCTGATGGTGAAATTGCTTTGGGTAAAAACGTTCGTGTAGCTTTTATGCCTTGGAACGGTTATAACTTCGAAGATTCAATTATTATTTCAGAAAAATTACTAGCTCAAGATACATTCACCTCAATTCATATCGAAGAGTTGGATGTAGTAGCCCGTGATACGCGTTTGGGACCAGAAGAGATTACTCGTGATATTCCAAATGTTAGCGAAGAGGCTTTGGCAAAACTTGACGAAGAAGGTATTATTCATATTGGAGCTGAAGTTAGACCGGGAGATTTATTGGTTGGTAAGACTACTCCAAAGTCTGAATCACCTATGACACCAGAAGAAAAATTACTAAAGGTAATTTTTGGTGAAAAAGCGTCAGATGTTAAAGATTCTTCACTTTATGCCTCAACAGGAGTTAGTGGAACTGTTGTTGACGTGAAAGTTTTCTCTCGCAAGGGTATCGAAAAAGATGAAAGATCAGTTTACATTGAAATGCAACAAATTGAAGAAATTTCTAAGCGTAAAAACTTAAGAGTATCCTTCTTAGAAGATTCTTTAAAAGAAGCTTTGATTTCTCTATTTGTTGAGAAAAAATTAACTAACAATATTGAGAAGTTAAAATCGAAGTCAAAATTGGAGCAATCTGATCTTGAAGCATTAAGCAAAAATCAATTGGTAAAAATTATTGTTGATGATGCTAAAGTGATGGATCAAGCTGAAAAAATGATTAAATCTCACAATAAAAAAGTTGCTGAGATCGAAAAAGAATTTAACGATAAAGTTGCTAAAATAAAAGCAGGAGATGAATTAGGACAAGGAGTTCTAAAAATAGTTAAAGTTTATGTTGCATCGAAATATAGACTTCAGCCTGGTGATAAAATGGCAGGACGACATGGTAACAAAGGTGTGGTTTCAAAAATTGCACCAATTGAAGACATGCCATATTCTGCAGATGGCGAACCAGTGGATATTGTTTTGAATCCTCTTGGCGTTCCTTCTCGTATGAACGTTGGACAAATTCTTGAAACTCACTTAGGTTTTGCTTCTAAAGAAGTTGGTAAGCAAATTGGTAAAATTCTAGATCAAGTTTCTGCTAAGAAAGCAGAATTTGCAAAAGATCTGAGAAGCAAAATACTAGAAGTTTATTCGTCTGCAAACGAAGTTAAGAAAATTAACTCTATGTCTGATGAAGATCTAATAAAGTTTGCTTCTAAAATTAAAAATGGAGTGCCATTTGCAACAGGAATTTTTGAAGGTGCAAAAGAAGCTTACATTACAAAATTACTGGAAGTTGCTGGCGCTGATAAATCTGGACAAATTGATTTATTCGACGGAAAAACTGGCGAAAAATTTGATCGTAAAGTTACAGTTGGATATATCTACATGCTGAAATTACATCACTTAGTTGATGATAAAATTCACGCACGTTCAATTGGTCCTTATAGTTTGATTACTCAACAACCTTTGGGTGGTAAATCGCACTTTGGTGGTCAGCGTTTCGGTGAAATGGAGTGTTGGGCTTTACAAGCTTATGGTGCAGCTTACTCTTTGCAGGAAATGCTTACAGTTAAATCAGATGACGTGGTTGGTAGAATCAAAATTTACGAATCAATCATCCAAGGTAACCAAAACTTTAATTGTGGTATACCTGAATCATTTAACGTTATGATCAAAGAAGTTCGTTCTCTTGGTCTAAACATAGAATTAGTAGAAAAATAAAAAATCTACTTTGTTTTGAGCCTTAGTTAGTTTTTTATCTAATTATATATTTAAAAAACATTTCTTAGAAAAATCTAACCGGAGGCTCTTTGCAAATAAATTTTTTATAGAAGTTAAATTAAATAATTTGACAAAATTTGTATTAAAAGAATTTCTGATTTAAAAATAAAATTAAAAATCTCATGTCACTAGCAGGAACTTCTTCACACGGTCTTTTAAGTTTAAATTCCAACAGCGCCGTTGATCTTTTAGATTTCAATGCCATCAAAATTTCAATTGCTGATCCTGATAAAATCAGATCATGGTCTTTTGGTGAAGTTACAAAACCAGAAACAATTAACTACAGAACTTTTAAACCTGAAAGAGACGGTTTGTTCTGTGCTCGTATTTTTGGCCCAATCAAAGATTACGAATGCTTATGTGGAAAATATAAAAGAATTAAATATAAAGGTATCGTTTGCGAAAAATGCGGTGTGGAAGTTACCTCTTCAAAAGTTCGTCGTGAAAGAATGGGCCACATCGAACTTGCTGCCCCAATTGCTCACATTTGGTTTTTAAAATCACTTCCTTCAAGAATTAGTACAATTCTTGGTTTGACTCTAAAATCAGTTGAAAAAGTTATTTATTTTGAGTCTTACATTGTTACTGACAGCTTAATGTCATCACTTAAAGATGGCGAAATTTTGACTGAAGATGAATATGAAAAAGCTCAGCAGGAACATGGCTTTGGAAGCTTTGTTGCTGAAATGGGTGCTGAAGCAATTCAAAAAGTTTTAGGAAAACTTGATTTGAAAAAAATTCAAAAAGAATTGCGTGAAGATTTGGCTGTGCAGACTTCTGAGCTGAAAAAGGAAAAAATTATCAAAAGATTAAAATTGATTGAACAGTTCCTTGAATCTGGAAATTCTCCAGCTTGGATGGTGATGAATGTATTGCCAATTATCCCGCCTGATATTCGTCCTCTTGTAATGCTTGATGGTGGTCGTTTTGCAACTTCAGATTTAAACGAACTTTATCGTCGTGTAATTAACCGTAACAATCGTTTAAAAAGATTGATGGAACTTGGTGCTCCAGAAATTATCATTAAAAACGAAAAAAGAATGCTGCAAGAATCAGTAGATGCCTTGCTTGATAATGGTAGATCTGGTGCAGTTGTAAAAAATTCAAACAAAAAACCTTTCAAATCTTTAAGTGATATGCTTAAAGGTAAACAAGGACGTTTCCGTCAAAACTTGCTTGGTAAACGTGTTGATTATTCTGGTCGTTCAGTAATTGTAGTTGGTCCAGAATTAAAACTTCATCAATGTGGTTTACCAAAAAGAATGGCTTTAGAACTATTTAAGCCTTTCATTTACTCAAAACTAGAACTATACGGAAAATCTCCTTCTATTAAAGTTTCGAAAAAAATGGTTGAAGCTGGAAGATCAGAAGTCTGGGATATTTTAGATGAAGTTATTAAAGAGCATCCAGTGCTTCTGAATCGCGCTCCTACTCTTCACAGACTTGGTATACAAGCTTTTGAACCAGTTCTAACTGAAGGTAAAGCAATTCAATTGCATCCTCTTGTTTGTGCTGCTTTTAATGCCGACTTTGACGGTGACCAAATGGCGGTTCACGTTCCACTTTCAATTGAAGCGCAAGTTGAAGCTCGTGTCTTAATGTTGTCAACTAACAACATTCTGAGCCCTGCGAATGGAAAACCAATTATTGTGCCTTCTCAGGACATTATTTTGGGTCTTTACTACTTGACAATGGAAGGAAAAGAATTTGCTAAAGCCAAAGCTAAGCCAATTTCTGACATTTTTGAGTTGGAACATGCATTGGGAAATAAAGTTATATCGCTTCATGATAAAATTTTATATCGTTTTGCTATAAAAGATTCTAGTGGTGAAAGAACCTTCCAGAAAGTTGAGACAACTGCAGGTAGAGTAAACTTATATAACACTCTTCCAAGTGCTATGAAAAATGACTTGGAGCTTGTAAATAAAGTAATGACTAAAAAAGCCGTTACTAACCTAATAGATACTGTCTATAGAAACTGTGGTCAAAAAGAAACAGTAATGTTCTGTGATAGAATAATGTCACTTGGTTTCAAAAATGCTTGTCTTGCTGGTATTTCTATCGGTAAAGACGATATGATTATTCCACAAACTAAATCTAAAAATATTTCTGAATCAATAGATAAGGTTAAGAAGTTAGAAAAACAATATCGTGACGGTTTAATTACTGCTGGTGAGCGTTACAATAAAGTTATTGACGAATGGACTCATTGTACTGACAAAATTTCCAAGGAAATGATGGGTGCAATTTCAAGCTACTCAATTCCATCTCAAGCAAACTCAATCTTTATGATGGCTGACTCCGGTGCGAGAGGTTCAGAAAACCAAATTAAACAGGTTGCTGGTATGCGTGGTTTGATGGCAAAACCATCTGGTGAGATTATTGAAACCCCAATCGTTTCTAACTTTAAAGAAGGTTTAAACGTATTGGAATATTTCATTTCTGCTCATGGTGCGCGTAAAGGTTTGGCAGATACAGCTTTGAAAACAGCAAACTCTGGTTACTTAACTAGAAGATTAGTTGATGTTTCACAAGATTGTATTGTTGTCGAAGAAGATTGCGGTACAAAAGAAGGAATTATTCTTGAATCAATTGTTGATGATGGACGTGTTATAACTTCATTGTCTGAACAGGCTTTAGGTCGTGTTCCTCTTGAAGATGTAAAAACTCCTGATGGCAAAAAAGTTATCGTTAAAGCTGGAGTTATGATTGATGAAGCTTTATCTGAAGCTATTGAAAAAGCGGGCGTTAAAACAATTAAATCAAGATCAGTACTTACTTGTAAAACAGGTGATGGAGTTTGTGTTAAATGTTATGGTCGTGATTTATCGACTGGTAATATTGTTAGTATTGGTGAAGCAATTGGGGTTGTTGCAGCTCAATCGATTGGTGAGCCTGGAACTCAGCTTACAATGAGAACTTTCCACATTGGCGGTGCGGCGCAAAGAGGTGCTGAACAATCAGCAATTTCAGCTGTTTCTGATGGTATTGTTAAAATTATCGACAAAGGAACCCTTATAGATCGTCATGGAAAAACAATAGTTATTAGCAGAAACTCAGAAATTACTCTACTTGATCAAAACCAAGTAGAAATTCACAGCTATAAATTGCCTTATGGTTCAACAATAATTCATAAAAATGGTGAATCAGTTAAAAAAGGTGACCACTTAGCTGAGTGGGATCCTTATAATATTCCAGTTGTTTCAGAGGCAAGTGGTGTTATCAAATATAATGATTTGACTGAAAATGTTTCTCTTCGTGAAAAAATTGAAGAGTCAACTGGTGTTTCAACAAAAATCATAATTGATTGGAAACAATACAGTAAGCAAGATCTAAAACCTAGATTATCTGTAGTAAATTCTAAGAACGAAACTGCGTTAAAAGAATATCCGCTTTCAGTTAATACAATTATCAGCGTTCTAAACGGTGATGAAGTAAAAGCTGGTGACGTTATAGCAAGAATTCCAAAAGAATCTTCTAAAACTCGTGATATTACGGGTGGTCTCCCAAGAGTTGCTGAATTGTTTGAAGCTCGTAAACCTAAAAATGCTTCAATCATGAGTGATATTGACGGAAGAGTTGAGTTTGGTAAAGATTACAAAACCAAACGTCGTATTGTAATTAGACCAGAAGATGCTTCTCAAGAACCAATTGAATACTCTTTCGTAAAAACTAAACACTTGTTTGTAGGTGAGGGTGATTTTGTCAAAAAAGGTGATATCTTAGTTGATGGAAATCCAGTTCCTCATGATATACTTCGTATTTCAGGCTTACAAGCTTTCACTAACTATATGGTAAATGAAGTGCAAAAAGTTTATCGTATGCAAGGTGTGAAAATTGACGACAAGCATATTGAAGTTATTTTAAGTATGATGTTGAAGCGTGTTGAGGTTACTAACTCTGGTGATACAACTTTGCTTCCTGGGGAATATGTAGATCGTGATGTATTTGAAGAAATTAATAAGAAAATGATTTCTGATAATATGAAGCCAGCTCAGTGCCAACCAGTATTGCTTGGTATTACAAAAGCTTCACTTCAAACTAAATCATTCATCTCTGCAGCTTCATTCCAAGAAACTACAAGAGTACTTACTGATTCTTCGGTTCAAGGTAGATTTGACAACTTGAAAGGCTTAAAAGAAAATATTATTGTTGGTCGTTTGATTCCAGCAGGTACTGGTCTTTTGGCTTCTAAATACAGAAAAATTGCTAACCAAGAAAAAAATTCAGAAGCAGTTGAAAAAACATCTGAAACAGAAGTTGAAGCTTAATACTTTACTTTTATTTCAAGAATTTAAAAAAGGCTCCCCTAAAAAGGAGCCTTTTTTGTTGTCCTTTTACTCAGGTTAGTTGTATTTATTGACTAGCATAGCTAGTTTTTGGTTATTTTTGTATTTTTTAATTTAGTCTTTCAATTTATTTATAAAACTAATCTATAAATTTCTGAAATAAAAAAATGTCGCAAAATTTCTTTGAAAGATTCAAAAAAAATAAAAGAGGGTATTATTCCTTTTGCATTTTTTTAGTTATTTTTATTTTTACTCTTTTTGCTGAAGTTATATCTAATGATAAACCTCTTTTAGTGAGATTTGGAGGAGATTTCTACTTCCCAATTATAAAGTCATATAATGAAGCTGAATTTGGTGGGGTTTTTGAAACTGAAGCCAATTACCGAGATCCAGAATTACAAGACTTAATTAATAAAAATGGATTTATTATTTTCCCCCCAATTCCTTTCTCATATGATACTATAAATTATACAATTAAAACCCCAGCTCCTTCAAAACCAAATTGGCAAAACTTACTTGGAACTGATGATAATGGACGTGATGTTTTAGCAAGAATAATATATGGACTAAGAGTCTCATTAATCTTTGGTTTAGTCCTAACTTTCTTTAGTGCGATAGTTGGAATTTTTATGGGTGCAATTCAAGGTTATTTTGGTGGTAAAATTGATATTATTTTGCAACGCTTTATGGAAATCTGGGGAAGCATGCCAGTTTTATTTTTGTTGATAATATTATCATCTGTTTTGGAACCTGGATTTTTTACTTTATTGGCCTTAATGCTTCTATTTAGTTGGATGTCTTTAGTTTCTTATGTGCGTGCTGAGTTCTTACGACTAAGAAATTTTGATTTTGTGCGTGCTAGTAAAGCAATGGGAGCTTCAAATAGCAGAATTATTTTTCGTCATATTTTGCCAAATGCTTCACCAATAATTATTGCTAATTTGCCATTTTTGCTGAGTGGTTCAATTATAACTTTAACTTCTCTTGATTTTTTGGGGCTTGGAATGCCAGTCACTGCTCCTTCACTGGGTGAACTTCTAGCGCAAGGAAAAAATAATATTAATGCTTATTGGCTTGGTTTAAGCGGCTTTTTTGTTATTACTATTTTACTATCTTTATTGGTTTTTATTGGAGAAGCAATAAGAGATGCTTTTGATGTAAGAGCGGTAAAATAATTTCTAAAAAATATTTACTTTTTTGAGATAAAAAATAAGCTGAATTCTCATCCTAAAAGAAAATAAACTAAAAATTACAAACACTAAATATGCCTATTGAAATTCTTATGCCTGCTCTCTCTCCAACAATGAAGGAAGGCAATCTTGCAAAATGGACTAAAAAAGAAGGTGATAAAATTAAGTCTGGTGATGTTATTGCAGAAATTGAAACTGACAAAGCAACAATGGAAGTTGAAGCAGTTGACGAAGGTGTTTTAGGAAAAATTTTGGTTTCTGAAGGAACAGAAAACGTTGCTGTAAACACTTGCATTGCTTTAATTTTAGAAGAAGGTGAAGATAAAAAAGCCCTTGATTCTTATGATGCAAAAACAGTAGCGACAGTAAAAACTGAAGAGAAGAAAGAAGATAAACTTGTTGAAAATAAAATAGTTGCAAGTGAATTTGTTGCATCTTCAAAACCTCAAAGACAAAGTTTTGCGTCAGATAAAGTCAAAGCAAGTCCTTTGGCAAAAAGAATTGCTAAAGATGAAGGTGTTTCATTAATCCAAGTTACTGGATCTGGACCTCATGGCAGAGTTATAAAGGATGATGTGTTAGAATTTTTATCTGGTGGAGCCTCAAAATCTGGAGTTGTTCGCCGCAATTCGCAAGAATTTTATGCGGTTAAAAACAACAATATGCGTAAAGTAATTGCCAAAAGATTGTTGGAGTCAAAGCAAAATGTACCTCATTTTTATTTGTCATGTGAGCTTAATATTAGCAAGTTACAAGAACTTCGTTCTTCTTTAAATGAAGTTGCTGCGACTGACGAAAGTGGTAAGCCATCTTATAAAATTTCGGTAAATGATCTGATAATAAAAGCAACAGCAATGGCTTTGAAGCAAGTTCCTATGGCTAACTCTTCTTGGTCTGATGATGCAGTTTTAGTTTATAATAATATTGATATTTCAATGGCGGTTGCAATTGATGGTGGTTTAATCACACCAATCATCAAAAATGCTGATCAAAAAACTATTCAAGTAATTTCTAATGAATCTAAGCAATTGGCTAAAAAAGCACGTGAAGGCAAGTTACAGCCTGAAGAGTTTCAAGGTGGTTCTTTCAGCATTTCTAACTTAGGAATGTTTGGAATTGATAATTTTTCAGCAATCGTTAATCCACCTCAAAGCTGCATTTTAGCAGTTTCAAGAGCAGTTGATAAACCAATTGTAGAAAATGGTCAAATTAAAGTTGCCACAATGATGAATGTAACTTTATCTTCTGATCATAGATCGGTTGATGGTGCAGTCGGAGCGGAGTTTTTGAAAGCTTTGCGTCGTTATATTGAAAATCCAATTTTAATGCTTTTGTAATAATTGCATTTCATTTTAATTAAAAATAAAAGACACTGAAATAAACAATAAAAACTAATAAAAATATGACTAAAACAACCGAAGCAATTGTAATTATAGCGTTAATGTTAATTTCCTTTTTTATGGGTGTTAAATGTTCTGATTCTATTAAAAGTCATGTAAGTTGGCTTTCTGAAACAAATGAGTCGGATGTTGAGCTTCCTGAGCTTAATGAAGATGCTGCAGGAGTTGATATTATTGATGAAGCTGGTAGCGATGTTGGTGTTGCTGAGCCATCAGCTAAACCAGTTGAAAGCAATTTTTCTTCAGGCGATGTAAATGGTCGTTCTGAAGCAAATGAAGCTGTTCAGCCTTAATATTTAAATCACTAAATGCCACACACAAACCCATACAACATTGCAGCTTCCTGCTGCAAATTATTTTTCCTCATATTCGTCTGTTTTTTTCTGACAAGCAATGCTTTTGCAATAGATAATGAATCTGATCGTGAAAGAATTGTTTCTGCTAAATCAAGAAAGTTCTATAAAAACGGCAATATAAGCCAATCAATTTTACTTTCTGGTAATCGTGATTCTGATCAAAATTCCAAAGAATATCAGCTAGATTGTCGTTATTATTATCGTAGCGGCAAACAGATGCATGAGTTTTATTTTACTCATGAACAAAATTACTCAAACCTTGGTACAGCTAAAAATAAACACCACTTGGTTAAAAAATCAGAATTATATGATGCCATTATTTCTGATAAATTCATGATTGCAGATAGTAATAATTACGCTGTTTTTTATGGTCGTGCTAATTATGACGACTTGTCTAGTTATTATTATGACTATCGTGTTGCTGGTGGGGTTGGAAGAATATTTTTTGATGATAAAGTTGAACTTGATGCAAGCGTTGGATACAACAATATTAAAGTTTATGATAAGTATCAGATGTTTTTTTTGCCTTCAGTAAGAATTAATTTACAGCTAACAAAAAATATAAGTTTGATTAACAGGGGTTATTTTTTCATCAATAGCAACAGTATTGACAACGATTTCAGAACAACTATCAAATACCGGATTAGCAAGAAGGTTTCTTTTGCTATAAATCACACATATGAGCAAAGAAGATATAAAGAAACATCTCAAGAAAGCGTTTCCAATCAAATTAGAAAATATCTTTCTTTTGGTTTAGTATTTGATTTGAACTAAAAATATTTAATTCTTAATACTTTTAGACACAGATCTTGATTTGTAGATTGCAACATAACATTTAATTATGGTCGCAATTACAAAAATTGTTTTAAAGATTGATAAATTTACTCATATCGTAAAAGTTCAGCAGGATTTGCCTTGCTGGCTTTGTAAGCTGGGTAAAGTGTTGCTAAAAATGAAATTACTAAAGACATAGAAACAATCAAAGTGACGTCTGAAACTAAGATTCTTGAAGGCAAAGTTGATAGAAAATAAATTGTTGGATTAAACAAAGTTGTATTAGTTACAGATTCTAACCAAAGTTTGATGTTGTTGATATTGCTTGCAAATACAGTTCCAAGCAAAAAGCCAAAGAAAGTTCCTACAAATCCAATTGATGATCCACAAATTAAGAAAATTCTCATAATTGAAGCTTTACTCATGCCAATTGTTCTAAGTAGGGCAATGTTTTTGTTTTTGTCATTTACCAACATAATCATGCTGGAAATGATGTTAAATGACGCTACTAAAATTATTAAAGTTAAAATTAAAAACATCACAGTGCTTTCAACTTTTAATGCGTCAAAAAAGCTGGCATTTGATTGTTGCCAATCAACAGCATATAAATTTGAATGTTGTGCTAAAATTTTGTAAAGATGTGTTTTAACTTCATCTAAATTAGTTACATCATTAACAAAAATTTCAATTCCAGAGACTGATTCAGGAAATTTGAAATGAGTTTGAGTCATGCCAAAATTCATAAAAATTGTGGTAGAATCATATTCATAAAGTCCGCTTTCAAAAACTCCACCAACTTGGTAAGTTTTAATGCGTGGAATTACCCCAATAATGGTTTCATTCACTTCGGCAGCAATTACTCTAACAGAATCACCAATTTTTAAATTCATATTTTGTGCAATTCCAGAACCAATTAAGACAGAGTTTTTATCAGAAATGCTGTCAATTGATCCAGCAACTATATTTTCAGCAATTAGTTTTTTATTTTCTAAATCTTCTAACTTCACACCTTTAACCAATCCACCCATATTTTTGCTCTTGGAAGAAAGCATGGCTTGGCTTTCAACAATTGGGTTGGAATATTTAATACCGGGAATTTTTTTCACTTCTTCTAATAAGGTTTCGTAATCAGAAATTTGATGGCTGCGGCTGTAAATTGTAAGATGCGAATTAATTCCTAAAATGCGGTCAATTAATTCTTCACGAAATCCGTTCATCACTGACATCACAATAATTAATGTTGCAACACCAATCATAATGCCAACAAAAGAAAACACTGCCGTAACTGAAATAAAGCCTTCTTTGCGTTTTGATTTAAGGTAACGAAAGGCAATTAAAAATTCGAGTTTTGAAAACATTTTATTTACAAAGAAATTTTAGTTTTACATATTTTTTTAGAGAAACTTCGCATTCTCTCCAGTCTGAATCTACAGCATTTACAATTTCTGGATTTATTTTGCTTGCAATGGCAACAGCAACAAATTTTCTATCACTTTTATCAAAGTTTTTGAGGTCAGAATCTTTTGGGAAATCAAGGTAGTATTTATTGTACTTATCTTTTTTTACAGGTATTCTTTTGATAATTCCATTTGGTTCGTGGGAATAAATTTTTTGCAAAACCCAAAATGCTCTATCTTGTGGTGATAAGTTCTTAGAATATTCAATCGCAATTTCGCTAATAAACTTTTTTGACTTTTGATCAAAAAAATCATCAATCAAAATATTGTGACTTTTTTCTAGAAGTTTATCCAAAAAATCATAACAACAATCTGCTAAATCGTGATTTTCTTGACTTGCAACCTTGAAAACATTGGTATCGATAACAAAAGTGTTTTTCATTATTTGTGGTTAGTTTTTGGTGTTTTTTCGATTTCTAAATGCCATAACTCTGTTAGATGTCTCTTCGAGCATATTACCAAAGAAATTTGGTGGCCAATTGGTAATTCTGCCTGATTCTTCAATTTTAAGTAATTCTAATTCTGAATAACCCTTTTCGTTTTTACAAAAATAAAGTTTTGCGTCTTCTTTTGAAATCGTTGCATCAGCAACTCTGGTTTGGATTCTGGTCAAAAAATGCTCACTATGACTTTCAATAATAACCTGGATTTTCCTTTTTTCCACGGCCTCAATTATAACATCAGCAAGTTCAATTTGAGCCTTTGGATGGAGATGAATCTCTGGCTGTTCAAGCAATAAAATCGCCCCCTCTTTTGAATGATAAAGAGCGGTTAAAATTGGTAAAATCTGCGACACTCCAAAACCTACATCCGGCAATAAAACTTCCGCTGAATATTTGTTCTTTTTTACCCTCACCTCGTAATGATCATCTCTATTCTTCGCAATTGGCTTGATCTTAAAACTTTCTATCAAACCCATTTTTTTTAGGGCCTTAGCAACCTCGCTCTCTAAATTTTCTTTTTTTAGATTTGACGCCACTATGGTTTGAATTGTAAATTCTCCTCTTTTTCCAACTTCAAAAGGGTAGTTATTTTTCCATGGATAGTCTCTTTCGGGAAAATTTCTCAACGGTCCTATGTAGTAAATCTTAGAAACAACCGCAGACAAAAGAGCGCTCCATCCATGTTTAAAGAAACTCTCTATTTCGCGTTTTACCTCGTTCCCATCTTTATCTTTAGGATCCAGAATTTGATTAATTCTTTTTTTCCAACTAAAGCCACGGATGTCTTTTTCCACAACCTCTTTCACATCAATCTTTTTAAAGACCATTTTTCTATCTTCTTCAGCTACGATAGCGTCAATACTTTCTACGTTATCAAAAAATCTGGACCTTTTGCTAACCTCCCTTGAGATTGAGAACTCAATAGAATTATTTTTATCACACTGATACACAACTTGTTTAAAATTTCCCAAGCTAACAATTCCATCAAACTTAAAAATCTGACCAGAATAATCTTCTGCTTCAGATGTCTGTTTTAACATCAACAAAAACTGCAAAAGTGAAGTCTTACCAGAGCTATTCCCACCGAAAAACATGGTGATTGGCGCCATTTCAATTTCGCTAGTGTCTTTCCAACTTTTAAAATTTTTTATTCTTAGTTTTTTTAACATGGTTTTAAAAATTAAATTTAAGAAACCCCTTTAGAAGTTGAATATTCAAAATGGAAAACTTCATTGGGATGAACAATTTTACGAATGTCGTGGCAAGCAGTTGCTGCTTCAGCAAAGCCATTTAAAATTAGTTTCAACTTGTTTTTGTAAGTGATGATGTCACCAACAGCGTAAACGCCTTCAATTGAAGTGCGCATGGTTGAAGGATCAACTTCAATATGATTTTTATGTAAATTTAAACCCCAAGAAGCAATTGGACCCAATTCCATTGCTAAACCAAAGAAAGGAAGTAAATAATCAGCTTCAAGTTCACGCACATTACCATCAAAATCTTTTACTAAAACTGCTTCAAGTTTTCCATCTAAACCTTTCAAGCCATCAAGTTGATAAGGAATTACCATTTCAACTTTACCACTTTCAGCCAATTTTTTTAATTGATCTGCGCTTTCAGGTGCACATCTGAATTTATCGCGGCGATGAACCACATAAACTTTTTTAGCAATTGCGGAAAGACTGATCGCCCAGTCAACTGCTGAATCACCTCCGCCAGCAATCACAACTTTTTTGTTAGAAAATTCAGATTTGCTTTTTACAGCGTAAAAAACCGATTTTCCTTCAAACTCTTCAAGGCGCGCCATTGGAGGACGATTTGGTCCAAAGGCACCACAACCGGCAGCAATAATTACAGCTTTGCAATTAATTTTAACATTTTTAGAAGTTGTAACATTAAAAGTTCCATCAGAGTTTTTTTCAAAAGTCTCAACTCTTTGGTTTAAATGATATGTTGGCGCAAAAGGACGAGCTTGTTCTTCAAGTTTTTCAATTAATTCACTGGCTAAAATTGAAGGATGAGCAGGAATATCATAAATAGGTTTTTCTGGATAAAGCGCTTGGCATTGCCCACCAATTACTTCTAAAGAATCAATAACATGGCATTTAATTTTAAGCATTCCAGCTTCAAAAATTGAGAATAATCCAGTTGGTCCTGCACCAATAATAACAAGGTCAGTTTTGTGTAATTCAGTCATTTTGTGAAATCAGTATTTGAGTAAATCTATCAAGGCTTAAAAAGCTATTTTAAAAAGGTAAAAAGGCAAGAATTACTTGGCTGAAGTTTGGGTAATTATTCCGAAAGAACTTCATACCAATTTTAGGTCTAGTTTATCGTAGACTTTTTGCATTAAAATTTACTAAATTTATTAAAAAATATAACTATGAAAGACCGCATTCTGGAAAATATTGTTATGGAAAAACCCCATATCAAACTTTTTTGGAAAGCAAATATATCGCTAACGAAAAAACTATTGACGAAAATAGTAAAAATAACGATAGTGAAAAAAGAATTTCTGATAGTTTAAATTATTAGAATTTTAACTATCTGAAAATGCAGAATGTCAGATTAAATTTAAATTATTACAAGTAATCTATTGTTATAAAGTAAGATTTTAACTTATGATAAAAATTGACAATATAACATTACAAGACAAAACCTTGCTGGCTCCAATGTCAGGAGTTACTGATTTGCCTTTTCGTAAATTAGTAAAGAAATTTGGAGCTCCACTGCTAATTTCAGAAATGATTGCTTCTCGTGCAATGATTTTACAAACTCGCGAATCTTTAAAAAAATGTCAGAAAGATGATTCAGTTTATCCACTTTCTGTACAACTTGCTGGTTGCGAGCCAAAAGTTATGGCAGAAGCTGCCAGATTAAATGAAGATTTGGGAGCAGACATAATTGATATTAATTTTGGTTGTCCAGTAAAAAAAGTAGTTAATGGTTTTGCAGGTTCGGCTTTAATGAAAGATGAAGATTTAGCAACTCGTATTATGGAAGCTGTAGTTAAAGCAGTAAAAATTCCAGTTACCATGAAAATGCGTTTGGGTTGGAATTATGAAAATTTAAACGCTCCAAGTTTGGCAAAAAAAGCAGAAAATGCTGGAATTAAAATGCTTACTGTACATGGTAGAACTCGTTGTCAAATGTATAATGGTAACGCAAATTGGGAGCTAATTTCACGAACTAAAGAAGCAGTAAAAATTCCAATTATTGCAAATGGTGATATTAAAAACACTGAAGATGCTAAAAAGGCTTTAGAGCTTTCAAAAGCTGATGGAGTTATGATTGGTAGAGCTTGCTATGGAAAGCCTTGGTTGATTGCACAAGTTAATGCCGAGTTGCGAGGAGAAACGCCAATGCCAACTCCATCAATTGAAGAGCAAAAAGAAATTGTTCTTAATCACTTTAAAGAGATGATTGATAATTATGGTGAGCAAACAGCTATTCCACTCGCCAGAAAACATATTGGTTGGTACAGTGCAGGACTTAAAAATTCTTCAGAGTTTAGAGCAAAAATTAACACAACTCAGGGTTGTGAAAACGTAGTTGGTGAAATTGAAAGATTTTATGATGAAAGGATAAAGCAGGCTGCTCAAATTTCTGAATTTTAAGTTATTTTTAAAACCCATCATAAATTTTTTGTTTAACAATTAACAATCTAATAAAAGCTAGCTGAACTATAGTTGGTGAGGTTGAGAGCTTCTTCTTATAATTTTTCCATAACCTTCTGAATTTTTCTAACCAAGCGAAGGAACTTTCTACGACACAAAGTTTTGGAATAACTTTAAAAGTATGAAGTTCATTTCGTTTAACAACCTCAATATCTGCTCTGATCAGCTCTTTTATTGCATCTAAAAAAAACTCT
>JACCDY011351262.1_pt1 | contig 21548 bp, 21 predicted proteins | sample 7446391 | NCBI WGS metagenome assembly JACCDY01 (sample SAMN15323451, study PRJNA562643) | freshwater metagenome | isolation source: river surface water | place: USA:Blue River Watershed | collected 2017-08-18 | reverse complement strand
TCAATTGAAGTTTCACTTTATCATTACAGTATACAGAAATGAATTGATCTAAATTATCATATACAAAAACCGAAGGAATGGGTATTTCAAATGATGCTGCAACTTTACCATTTCGAAACTTGACTAACTGAGCAATTAATTTAAATTTCTTTTCCTCCCCCTCTACAACTTCTTCATACAAAACAAACCGATTCATTTTTATAAATTATGGTTAGATTTTATTTTTTGGATTTTTTCCTAAATAGAATGAATTTTAAAATAACCATTCAATATATATGCATCCCCCATGGAATCCCGAAATTATTAATATATTAAATAAAATTAGATTGAATTCAATCACTTTATCAAATAAGCATAGAAAAATCGGTTTACAATACCAGTATTACAGCCGATTTTTTGATTTGCCTATTATTATTTCCTCTACTGTGTCCTCCTCTTTAGGTAGTATTACCTATATACAGGAAGCCGATAAATCAAGTATTATATTATTTATCTCTATTTTCATAACATGTTTAAGTAGTATTAAGATTTATTTAAATTTGACTACGAATCTAAATAATGAAATTACATTATCAAGGGATTTTTATTTACTTAGTATTGATATTTATAAAAATTTAAATCTTACTTCCGAGGATAGACCAGATGCAAACACTTATTTAAATGAATCATATTCGCAATACTGTAAACTCATTGAAAATTCATCATTATATGCTAAGTTAAACCGTGATGAATTATTAAAAATAGATAAAGATGATGATATGGACATAGAATCCATAACCTCATATGGTTCAAGTTCATCATTAAATAGTCCAACGATTTTAAGAACTGAAATCAATGAATTTTAATGATATTAAGTAAAAATAATTATAATACTATATAATATATAATGCATAGTCCAGATTATCAATATTATGACATAATGGTAAGTAATCTAAATAATACCCTTGCTACGTTACCTCCTCCATTGTCTTTTGTAGAAACTCGATCCATTCCAATCTTAAAAAATCCTAGAGATTATGCAATGAGTATTACCCGCTTTAGTTTATCGACTCAGTGCTTACCTGTATTTTTGCCAACAATAGCCCCTAATTCAACTGATATTAATGAAACCGTTTATAAAATTACATTAGCATATGCATGGACTAGTGAAGGAGGTGTACAAAGTGAATTTATATACACGGAGACAGTCTCATTTAGACCACAAAATTTATCAGCTGCTACTCCATCTAGTCCAAGTAATACATCTGATGGACTACAGGATAATTCGACTGGTTATTATAATATCTATTCTTATGAATATTTTGTAGGAATTGTGAACTATTATTTAGCAAAATGTTATTCTGATTTATTAGCATCTTTACCAGCTGAAGTTTTAGCAACTGTCCCAACTAGTGCAATTAACCAGCCCCCTATCCTTATTTTTGATACTTCCACGAATTTAGCAACTTTATACATACCGGCTACTTTAGGAAGTACAGGAGGTAATTTATGGGGTGTATACAATAAAACCGTTGATACTGCACCAGCTAATAACCAATTCAGATTGTATATGAATACTGGTCTATATTCATTATTTTCAAGTTTTCCGGCTTTAAATACTTTAGGATATACTTATTCTACTTTAGGAGTTTCTACAACTAGTACTAGTATGACCAATCAAATTATTATCCCTTACGTTGACTCGTTATATCCTACTATTAATATGCCCATTGGTGCAGCAGCGGCTAATCAATATGCATGTTATCCAGTGGTTCAGGAATATTCAACTGTGAATAGTTGGTCACCTGTATCTAGCATTGTTTTTACCAGTAATTTTTTACCGGTCGTAAATAACCAGTTAAGCAATCCTGTTGTTTATGTAAACAATCAATTGGTTTCACTAACTCAAGCAAGTTCTAATTTCGCAACGGTCATAACGGATTTTTGCAGTGCAAATTTTAAAACAGATGATGTAGTCCTATACAATCCAACTGCTGAATATAGACGTATTCAATTAATTGGTGATAGACCTATTAATACTGTTGATGTAAATGTATTCTGGTTGGATAAAGCAAGTCAAAAATTATTACCATTTTATTTATTGGCTGGAGGGTCATTTAGTATGAAAATTTTATTCGAAAAAATACTCAAAGATTAAGGAAAATTTTGAAGGAAATTTATTATAATTTTATGCTAAATTATGATAAATTAAAATATCAACCTAATTTATATTATGTCCGATTTTTCCACCGTCCTAGTTGAAGATTCTGTAATTTCCGAGTTAACCGATGAAGTTTCGTTTGGTGTCATATCGGGAGCTGCTCAAAAAACATTCCAGCCATATGTTGCTAACAGTGTTAGCGATAGCACTGTAAATTTTTCAATTCAGATTCCTTCTGAATCTATTTGCATTAACCGTCATTTACTTATTGAGACTGATATTAATTTGACCCTTACTGCCGCAAATGTCCCAGTTGGTCTATCTGCTTGGAATCCTAAATTATGCTCGTTCAATGCATACCCATTTCATCAGCTTGTTAACAGTGTTACAAATACTATCAACAATACCAGTGTTACTACTCAGACATGCGATATTCTTCCTGCTGTCCTCCGTATGAATGACCCTCGGGCTATGGGTCTTACCAATTCGTTTGCCCCTTCTCTCCGTCAGGGAGCATATGCTAGTTTAGCTGATGCATATTGTGCTAGTAATTCTGCAGGAAGTGGATATCGTGCAGGGGCTTTAGATAACCGATTCATGGGCGATAGTTCGATTGTATACAAATATGTAAAAATTGAGCATTATGATGCTGCAGGTGATTTTATTGATGATAGTTTAATTTCATCGGCTACAACTGAAACATGGAAAATTTATTTAACCATTACCACTCGTGAGCCTCTCGGTCTTTGCCTCTCTCCATGGGTTGCTACTAAACCCGATGAGAAGGGCGGTATATATGGGGTCAATAACATGTCCTTTTTATTCCAGCTTGATTCGACCGCTTCACGTGTTTACAAAGCACCATACCTTGATGCTTCATCTACCCCTTCCATCGGAACTAAGGCAGTTAGTTCGGGTGAGTCAAATTTTATTACATCTGTATCGCTTGGTAATAAATTAGGAACATCTGCTGCTGCCGCTGCTGCTACGGTTCAAATTGGTCTTATTCAGCCACGATTATTATTTGAATTCAATACATTCAGCCCAGAACAGGCAACCAAATTATCAGGACGCTGTGTCAATAAATTTCTTGATTATCCTCGTTATATTTCTCAATACAGTCAGACTGCACCAATTGAGACGTCTATCATTCAATCTGGGTCTACTTTCTCATTTGCCCCATCTATTACTCAATTAACATCTCAATCGATTCAATTGAATCAAGTTCCTGATTATCTTGTCGTATATGTACGTGTTCCACTCTCCAAGCAGTCATTTACTGATAGTGTAACCGGTGGTTCGTTAACAACAGTTGGGTCTGATGGATTCTTATCTATTAATAAATGCTCAATTACATTCAATAACGGTGCTGGTATCATGTCTACTGCTTTACAGCCACAGCTTTATGACGTAAGCCGTAGAAATGGATTGAATATGCCATTTGAGGAATTTCAGGGCTTTTCCAATGACTATCAAGCCGAATTTTCAGCTGTAGAAACTGAGGGTCAAAATCCTGTTGCTGTATCCGGTGCTGTTCCTGGTATATCATATGTAAATCCTCAGGTTGTCCCAACTGGTGGAAGTATGCTTGTGTTCAATCCTGCTATGGACTTTAACGTACCAGAATTCATTTCGGCATCTTCGCTTGGACAATTCAATTTTTACATGTCACTTGATGTATATAATCAGTATCCTGGTACTGTCCAGCCTGAAATTGTTATTATTGCAGTCAATTCTGGTGTTCATGTTACATCGGCTGGTCAATGCCAAGTTATGACTGGTTTGCTCACCAAACAGCAAGTTCTTGATGCAAAGGCATCAAAGGCTGTCCCTGCTATCTCGACTGGTGAATTTGAGCGTCTTGTTGGTGGGGCACATGAACATCGGGGTATGTCCCATATCAAGTCCCTCCTTGGTCTCCGTAAGCGTGTAGGTGCTGGTATGTCCGGAGGTGGTGTTTCGGGTGGTGCTTCTAGCGGCGGTGTACTTTCTCGCCATATCCGATAAAATCCTATTTTTCGTATTATAATAATTAAATATTACCAATATTTTTATTATTATTATAATATATATTATGAATTTTTTGAAAGACTACAGAAGACAAATCGCAAACGAAGTTAACGGACATATTCATGATTGGATAAAACATGTCCCACAACCGACCATGATTGGAGGTGAGCCTCTCTTGTTTGGTGGAGGAGCTAAAAGCAATTTTTCAAAACCTTTAGGATATACTAGTCCACATGGTCCATCTACTCTAGCAACTGGTGATTCTTGGAGAACTCGCCAATTGCGAGGGGGTGAAATGGAGGAAATTATGAGCGAATCAGACGATGAGGAAATAGGAGGCGGTTTTTGGAAAGATTTCGGTCATGGTTTTGAAAAGGGGTTCACTGATGCAGCAAAGGTTGTATCCGCTCCAGCTATTGCTTTAGGAACTACTATGGAGACAGGCGACCCTATGAAAGGAGCTGAGGCATTTAGCACAGTCAATAAAGTATTGAAGGGTAAGGGTATTTCTATTAATCCAACGGTTAACAAGGTTAAGGCATTAATTAAGAAAGATAAAATGCAAAAGATATTAAATGAGTATGAGGATAAATTAGAAGGTCAACTCAAAAAGAATCAGGAAAAAGCAATTGAAAAAATGATTAAAAAGGAGGAGTTGAAATCTAAAAAGAGCCAGGAAAAGGAAACAAAAAAGCGGTTAACCAAAGCCGAAAAGATGGAAATGAAAGAGCGTAAACAGGCTGAAAAATTGGAAAAGGAAGAGCGTAAGAAAGCGGAAAAATTAGAAAAATTGGAAAAGAAGGAATCGAAAAAGGGTAAAAAGGCTATGAAAGATGCAGAAACCCAATATGAAGAGCCAATAATGGAGGAAGGAGGCGTTATGGTAGGACGTGATAAAGCGAGTAGAAAACCAATCCCAGTATCCAATATGTCCTATATTAAACAATTGAAAGGAGGAGGTAAGACCCATAAACGTGCGGAAATTGTCAAAAAAGTAATGCGGGAAAAAGGTCTTAAAATGATTGAGGCTTCTAAATATGTTAAGGAACATGGTCTATATTAATTTTTAAAATTTAAATGATTTATAAAAAATATTATAAATCATTATAATATATAATGCCAACTTTTTTACATAAAGATTATTTATCCTCGTTGGATGACAGTTTTATCAAAGCATCTAAAAATGTTGTTAAGAATTATGATCGTGGATATAATTCTGATTATGTTTTAGCAAAAAAGGAATTATCCGCTCATCAACAAATGGAAGCATCTAAATTTATGGGTTCATTATCCAATGTTAGCGTATATCTAGATGAAATTATAGCATATTCATTAGGTGAACAATACGAAAAATTAGAAGGTGGATTTATAGGTGAAGATGGTAAACATGCTGATGTAGATTCTAGAATGTTTAAAGCTTCATTAAAAATGGGGTTAGATCATGCAGCAATATCCGATGAAATGTTTAAATCATTTCTTACACGTTATACTGACTTGTCATTTGAGGAATATATTAAAGTGTCGTTGGATCAAATAAATACTGAAACCGCAGAAATGGATTCGACTGCAACCGCCCGATATGTTATCGACATAATTGATAATGATATAAATGAATTACTTGCGTCTAATCATGAGGAACAACTAGATGCACAACGTGATATAGACGAAGAGCCATTAGAAAGTGATGGAGAATCCGAAATATCCGAATTATCAGAACCAGAAGAACCAGTAGTAGAACAAGCACATCATGTCCATAAAGATTTAATTATAAAACAATTATTGAAAGAATTAAAAAAATTAAGAAAGCCTCAACTTATCGCATTAGCAGAAAGACTTCACATTCCAACAACTAACGCAATAGGTAAACAAATATTATCAAATGACCTTATGGATAGAATCGCCGAAAAACAATTTAGCCAATTATCACATGAAGAAATAGAATCTTTATTACCAAAAAATAAAGAAGTTGAGCAATTGGCAAGTAGTATTAAAATTACATCAAATGAGGACACACCAGAAGCTGGATATCCTGAAAAGGTCGCAATGCGTGAAATTCCTGAACATATTGAACCAATCCGTAAACCATCAAATACATACAATCAGATCTTATCAACTATTAGTAAGGCAAGAATTGAATTAAATCGATGTGGTAAATATTTTAAAGGTGCATTTATGCAACATATAGCTAAAATGAAATCTGAAGATGCAAATGAAATAACCGAATTATTATTTAAAATTAAAACTCAAATTCAAGAATTATTATTGATTATGGATAAAAATATATTTGATAAACCAACTGAAAAATTAATGGATAAATTAATCGAATCAGTTAAGGAATTATGTGATTCTATTCAAGCTGGGTTAGATTCATTAAAATTTAAAATGTCTTCAGAAACTAGATCAGAACCAGTTCAGGTTGATGATGACGCATCATTAGGGGATGTTACATGGGTTAGCCCAGATAATGTATCAGTTGATGATTCAATGTCGGGTGGTGCAATGAGACCTAAATTTAAATTCTATTTTGACGAATACAAAAATATGCCTATGAAATACTTTTTATGACCATAATAAATGAATTGATAAGTTATTAGGTGAATATTTGTCATCTTTCCATTTTCCCTTTATATGGGATGCTCTATGATTATATGCATTTTTACGAGTTTCATCTCCATGTCGTGTATAGTCTTGGTATCCTAATTGACCAAAATGAATCCATTTACCATCTGGATTTTGGACCATATATTTTTTATCCTTTTTAGACGATATATATATAGGTATTTCTTTACCTAAATATTTATTAGCATTTTTACGCACTTTTGAAGGATCACTCCATTTTATTAATTCGTCCATATAAATTATGATAATATTTTATATATCATTTATATAATGGAGAATGTTTTTAAATTATTGTCAATTACTGGTAAATATCATATTATCGGGTCAGGAGCTGATAAAAAAATGAAATACAAATCCGATTATGACCTAATGGAATATATCAATGTTAAAAAACCGGTTACATTAACTGATATTTATTATAATTTTTTGGATAAATTCAAATATGCTGAAAGTCACCCTAATATATTTATAACTGATTTTAAATGTGGTATAGATAAAGAAGGTGAACCATTAAGATGGTCCTATGAAGATATGAAAAAGGGGTATAAAATAGTAGATGGTAAACATATTACATTTCAAGATGCATTAAGATATAAAACAACTTGTAAAATGGATATTTTAGCTATCATTGATAAAGTTTTTTATGAATTTAGTGAAAATTATTATTTCAAACCACATATCAATTATTATGATTCTGACATGGACGAAAACGTAATATATAATTCATTATTGCATTCTTATGATGATTATATGAATGTACAACGTAATTATTTTAAAGGATTGAAAAGAGCATATAGTATATATAAATTAAAAGGTGATCCAAAACAAAAAAGATTAATTCCCTTATTTAATTCATATTTAGGTCAATATAATAAAATACGATCAGATATACAAGTAATCAAAGATATGCAAGAATATGCACCTAAACAGGCTATACAATATAACATAAAACGAATAAAAGATATTATAAAAGGACTTAAAGACGGAGATAAATTTCACGGGTCAATTGACCAAATACATAAACAACTCGATAAATACATTAATGATAAAACATTGGATTTTATCAAAAAAAATCAAGATTTATTATTGGATTAATTTTATATCATTATATATATAAATGAATTTCGAAAATCAAGGCGAACCTTTAGCAATCATTAATGCTGAAAAATATAATAAAAAACATAATAATCCTATCCTTATGTTAGGGGATAAAGCTAATCATATTTTTAATAGTGTTAAACTGAATGATGGCGAAACATTCCAAATGATACCCAATACAGAAAAAGAGCGTGATGTATTATATGTTTGTGGTCAATCTGGGTCTGGTAAATCCTATTTCTGTTATCAGTATTTAAAAGAATACAACCGCATTTATCCAGACCGTCATATTTATATGTTTTCATCTTTAGAGAAAGAGGGGGACGGTGATGATATTGATAAATTGAAAAATTTTCATCGTATTAAAATAGATCAACAATTTTATGATGATGATGATATACCCATTCAGGAATTTAGAGATGCAGCTGTCATTTTTGATGATATTGATAATCTTAAACTTAATTTTAAAAAGAAGATCTTATATCTTGCAGATTGCATTTTACAAACAGGACGCCATTATAACATAACATGTTTATTAACTTATCATGTTGCAACTTCAGGAAATGACACTCGAAAAATGCTCAATGAATGCCGATCCGTTACATTCAATCCCCGTACAATGGGTAATAATTCATTAAAATATTTATTGGGTGAGTATTTAGGATTAGATAGACATGAAATAGCAAAAATTAAAAAATTAAAAGGGCGAATGGTCACAGTTTGCAAATCTTACCCGAAATGTGTTATTTCAGAACAAGAATCATATATTTTAGAATAAAATCTAATCCTATAATATAAGATGTCCATTATAACCGACCAATATTTAGACCGTTTAATATCCGACATAAAACAGGAGCAAAAATTATATTTAAATAAACAACCATTTGAAGTATCAGAAAATGATAATAAATACATAATCCTATTATCACAACTAATAACACAGTGTACTAAAATAAAGACATTTAGAGAACCGAAGGAGGAAAAGAAACCACCCGTCAAAAAGAAATATTAATTTTTGCAATACTTTTATATAAAAGTATATATATAATGGAATTAAATCGTAAATTATTAAACCATTTAATTTCACACATAACTGACCCAGATGAACCAGTCGATAAACGGGATTTTAGCCAAGCAAAAGAACTAATTGATAATATAAAAGAACTTAAAGGGGGCAAAATGACCAAAAAAGGGAATAGTGTTATACAATCGATTATATTTGATAAAAAAGTATGGGACTTATCCAATGCTAAAAAATGGTTAAAAAAACATGGTCTAAAACATAGCGTAGACGAAAAGCCCAATTTTTTACGGTTTAGACAGGTTGACCCTAAACTATTAAAAAAAGATGGTTATAATAAATATAGGACTATCAAATTAAATAATGATGTTGAAATGATTATATGTGCTAAATCGTCCCCATTGAAAGGGGGCAAATTACAAGTAAATGTTATACAAAAAATGATTAAAGATTCATACCTAGACAATGCAACTGATGATATAGAATTTTATAAATTAGACCGGGATTTATCCACACCAGAAGCAAAAGTTTATTATAATCAACCATTAAACCAAGTTGTTATATGCAATCGAGGAACAAAGGAAGCTATGGACTGGGGGAATAATTTAGTATACACGGTTAATAGTTTAGCGTATAAATCAACCCCTAGATATAATCGAGCCGTTGATGTGCAAAAAAAGGCAATCTCCAAATATGGTAAAGTTGACACAAATGTAGGACATAGTCAATCGGCTATTATTACAAGAGGATTATTAGAAGATGGTCTAACAAATGAAATTATAAATGTAAATGGTGCAAATAAAGGAGAAAAGCCATTAGCCCATGAATATAATATAAGGTCATCTGGTGATGTAGTCAGTATGTTAAAAGCACCCAGTCAGACCGTATATAATTGGTTATATCCATCTAGTAAAAAGAAGAATATTACGGTTAAATCTACTTCATGGAATCCATTAACTGAGCATAGCAGTGATATATTATCACGATTACCACCAACCCAATATATTGGACGATAATTATATATCTAAAATTTTAATATATTTTAAATATATATAAAATGCATATTAAACTTAAAAAAATACATGATGCAATCTTAAAAGGTGGAGCTTTAGAGGAAAACCAAGATAAATTATTCGAAGCATTAGGTGATTTAACACCTGAAGAAGCAGATGCTCTATTTTACCAAAATAAAATTAAGGATTTAGAGGATAAATTATCTAAAACCGAAAAGAAATTAGAAGAGGCAAATATCATCATTGAGGAGAAGACAAAACCTAAAAAATATAAACAAATATCAGATTATGATGTTATTAATTTTTATAAATTTTTTAGAACTGAAGATGGAAAATTAATTCAAAATGATTTATATATAGATGAAGAACATCAAATTTATAAAGATAAATATTATGATTATAGAAATGGTAGTGCATTTGATCGAAACCTTGAAAAAAATAAAAATTATTATCGAGATTACCAAAAACGATTTATTGAGGATTGGTCGTTATCTGCTCAGGAATTGGTCATTTTGTATTATGGGGTCGGATCAGGCAAAACAATGATTGCGGTCAATTGTGCCGAACAATATCATGATATTACAGCGGATAGTCATGTATATTTTTTGACCCCTGCGTCATTGGTATTAGGTACAATTAAGGAAATGTATGACCGAGGAATCGATGCAAAACGTAAGAATGCAAAGGGTGAATATATTTATTATTTCGTATCCTATCAGCAATTATTAAGATCTAAATTTGATTTTAAGGAAAAATCATTGTTAATTATTGATGAAGCTCATAATCTTCGAAATATTGCATCAGTTGAAATATCCGAGAAGGTATCCGCTAGAAAGTATAAAAAAACAGGTAATTATTCATTAATTGGTAATAAATTATCAACTATGATGATTGAGCAGTCCTCTAAATTCTTAAGGTCCATTTTTATGACGGGTACACTATTTGTAAATAGTGAGACGGATATTGAGGCTCTAATGGCGATTGGATATAAAACAAAACCGATGCTCAATATGGATGCTAAAAAATACATGTCGATTATCAACAGTCCAGAAGAATTCAAAATTTATTATGAAGGTTTAATATCCTTTTATAGAATACCTGATAATTACCCAACTATGCCAAAAAAACGGTTTGAATTTGTCCCCATTGTAGATAAAGAATTGAAATATGATATCATGGTAGTATCCAAAAATGGAAATGAAGTCAGAGAACCCTATTTTATGGAATCACGTAACCAGTCAGTCCGTCAAAAGATTGATTATATTATTAAATTCTTGAAAAGTCATAAAGGTGAAAAGACCCTCATTTATTCCCAATTTTTAGACAAGTCCATTATACCATTAAAATATGAACTTGAGAAAAACGGATTTAAATTTGGGTTTATATCAGGTGAATTAAACCAGGTTGAAAAATTAAATGTAGTTAAAAAGTACAATACAGATGAGATTCAAATTTTAATATTTACATTGAGTATCAAAGAGGGTATTTCATTTAAAGAAACCAATAATATTATTGTATTTCAACCTTATTGGAATTATGCCATTATGGAGCAAATTTTGGCAAGAGGTATACGATTAAATTCTCATAAAGAAGGCAATAAATCGACCATTCATTTATATTTCTTGGTTGCTGTACAGGACGTAGCCTCAACGGCTGAATGGTTCAAAAAAGCAGATGCGATTATGAATAATGATATAAAAAAATTAAAAGTTGACAAAAAAAATCAAGGTGAATTTTCAACCGCATATGGTAGTCGTGATATTAATTTATATAATCGTATGTTTTTGAAACAGGGGACAATTAATATTTTTGAATCTAAATTATTAGCATTGCCAAAATTCGAAGAGGTTAACAATAACGAAAATAATGATTTTATCAAAGAATACAAATTGGCACTATTAGAGAAAGAACATGAAACGGGCAAAATACCCACCAATAAAGAGGTAATCCAATTGAAAAAAGTCATGTATAAAGAATTTTATGAAAAACAACTTAAAAAGATTGATTCCAGAATCATTCGATTTGACAAGGACACAAAATACAAAACACAGCGAAATCCTGATGTAGAAGAAAGGGCATCAACTGCCCGATTTGGTGATAAAACAAAAGAAATTCAAGAACTCATCGAACAAAAGGCGTCTTTAAGTTCTTTTTTAGAACTATTTAATATTACAAAACAGGACATTACATTATTTCAGTCCAATTTTACACCTGAACGTGAGATTGACATTGTAATTAAATTATCAGGAATTGAAGACGATCCAAGGGAACAATTACGAGTATTAGAACCAACCGCAGGAATTGGCAATTTTATTGACCATTTACTCAAATTACCTAATAAAAGCAACATGATGATTGACTGCAATGAATTTGTAAATGCATATTATCAAATTGGTAAAACCATGTATGATGGGATTGATAATGTCAAATGGTATAATTCCGATTTCTATATTTACCAGAATAAATACTATTATGATTATATCCTAGGTAATCCGCCCTTTAATTTGGCATACCAAATGACCGTATTTAAGAAGGATAAAGAATCAGGCGAATTGATTAAAAATAAAGTGGATACTCGATTATATGATGTTCATTTTGTATCAAAAGCATATAATATGTTATCACATAATGGGGTATTATCCATGATTATAAGCGATCGATTTATGAGAGACCAAAATATACCCGCTTTTATTGTGTTCAATGAATTTCTTGATTCTATGCGTAAAATTGAACCGTCATCTGTATCCATTGAAAAAACTGAAGAATTCAAACGAGATAAGGGTGTATCCAAAGAAATGGAAACATCTTTTGGTATGGTATGCATTACATTAAAGAAATTGGATAATTTTGATATTGATTTAGATAATAAAAAATTACGTAATACTAGTAAGAAAGGAGATCTTAACACTGATTTAAATGATGAATAAAAATTATTATATAGTTATTATATATAATGATTTACGATGGACTTTTATTTCACCAATTACCACAAGAGGAACAGGACCGTATCATTCATAATTGTCGTGTATCCTTTAAAGAATTTGATGAATATCTTAATGATAAAATAGAGTCATTTGATTATCAAACATGGAAATATCAAGACCTAAAAGCCAAAAGACACCCTGAAAACCCAGAATTAAAGGCAAAAGCTGACCGTTTACACGAAGAAATTATTAATCGTACAAAACCTCAAGGCTATTTCAAGGACAGATTTATGAAATATCTATAAAATATATGAAAAGTTCCAAAAGTTCCAAAAGTTCCAAAGTTCCAACCTTATTTCAAACTTTTATATAGTAATTTATAAAAAAAAGTAAAAATTCTCAAAATCTTTTTTTTTTTCCCAAAAGAAAAGGAAAGTTTCATTTAAGCCTGGAACTTTGGAACTTTGGAACTATTATTAATATTTTTATTCTGACATTAAAAAAATAGAATGTTATCTATTATGATAATAAAAAAGAAATAACAAGACTATAAAAAAGTAAATATGGTCACAAAATATTTTGGAACTATTTTGGAACTTTTGGAACTTTCAAAAAAATGTTTGTATATTAAGGAATATTTAAATAAATATATACAAACAAATTAAATATAAAATATTATAATAATATAACAAAAGATGGTGTATAATGATTCTGTCCGAAAAGCAATTCTAAAATACAAGCAAAAAAATAGGGAAAAGATAAATGACTATGAAAAGAAAAGAATTGCAATGAAGCGATCTATTATTATTGATTATACTCATGAAATACAACGATTCAAACGAATTGATACAACCCTATTTTTTTAATTAAAAAATCTAAAATATTAAGGAATTTTTTAATTAAATTAAAACAATATAAAAAAAATGTTGGTATATATTATAAGAATGGAATTCATTGAACGATGCCCCCTAAAAGAACTTCACTATCTATTAAACATGAAATTTAACACCTATAAGGTGTATGTAAAAAATGATTGTAGTAATGATGATGAAAGACTTAAATATTATGAAAAAATGAAACAAATGGCGAAATCATTAATCAATACAAATGGTGAAATAAAACGACTTTATAAATTTACAGGTGGTAATGATTGGGGTGATGGGAGCGGATCGGGTCGATTATTTGCAATTGGTAATAGTATTCAAGGGTTACACCGATATTTCAGAGGGTTTTTGTTAAGAAATTCAACTACTGATATTGATATGGTCAATTGTCACCCTGTACTACTACAATATCTTTGTAAAATACATAATATTAAACATACAGAACTATCCTATTATATTGAAAATAGAAATGATATATTATCAGCATTTCCAGATCGTGAAAAAGCTAAAAAAATGTACTTAGTCGCAGTAAATAAAGATGAATTAAATAAAAAAGAAACTGATAAAAATTTTAAAGCATTTGATAAAGAATGTAAAGTAATTCAACAACAGCTTACAAAATTACCATGCTATGCTAATATCGTAAAAGATATACCTGAACATAAAATATATAATTGGTATGGTTCTGCTATTAATCGTATTCTTTGCTATTATGAAAATCGAGTACTACAAATTATCATTAACTATTTAAATAAAAAAAATATTGAAATTGCAGCTCCTATGTTTGATGGTGTAATGGTATACGGTAATTATTATGATGATATGGATCTTATTCGTGAAATTGAACAGGAAATTAATGATGTATTTCCTGAAATGAATATGAAAATATCCTATAAACAACATAACGCAGAAATTCAATTACCTGAAGATTATGAAATACCAGTTGATGAACCGAAAAAAAATGTTCGATATGCTGAATCTGATGAGGCGGCATGTGAATTTTTATTCGATGAAGTCAAACCATATTTAATCTCCTATAAAGGACGGTTATTTTATAAATCAAAACATATATGGATTAATGATAAAAATAAAATTGATGATATTATTCTAACTCATATTACTAAAGCTAATATTTATAAACCAACTGACAATGGAGATACTCCATACTGTCAGAACGTGAAAAATGCTAAAAATATTCGTGAGTTATTATATGCACAAATTAGAACAAATAATGAAAATCATAGTCTTTATGATAAATTCCATGAGTCAACCAAAGATCGGCTTTTCTTTTTAGATGGAGTTCTTGATTTTAAAACTAAACAATTTTATAATTGGGAACAAATCAAAGAAGAAGATGATTTCTCATGTATTCAAATTAATAGAAATTATGCTGACTATTTCAAAAATCCTAATCAAAAAATAATGGATTATATTAAAACAACTATTATTGAGCCTATGTTTGGTGATAAAATGTCTATTCTTCTTCATTTAATATCCCGTGCATTAGCCGGATACTATGATGATAAAATTTGGGCGACTTATCTTGGTAATCGTAATTGTGGTAAAGGTGTACTATATGATCTTCTTAAATATGCATTTGGTGATTATGTAAATACATTTGAACTTGGTAATATTATGTATAAACGTAATACAGATTCGACGGGTGAAATTAGTAAAAAATTATATTGGACAATTGACCTTGAATTTGTCAGATTAGCAATTTCACAAGAAACACCCGACCATAAAACTGGTTTAAAAATAGATTCTAAAATTTTAAAAAAATTAGCAGGTGGAGGTGATACTATGGTTGCTAGACGTAACTATGATAGAACGGATACATATTTTAAAATTGAAACTACATTTTTTATGATGGGTAATAACTCTCTTGAAGTTGACAATGAAGATTGCAATGAACAGCGGATTGAATTTAACAGTGTAAATCAATTTAAAACACAAGCTGAACTTAACGCATTGAAAGACAGTTTAACCCCTGAAGAATTAGCCCGTTATAAAATTAAAAATCCAGACATAAAAGCATTATGCAAAACAGAGGATTTCATGAATGCGATGGTCTATATATTATTTGAAAATTTCAAAAATGAAGCCGTGACTATTCCTACAAAATCAAATGATGAGGAAGACATGGGATTAATTGGTGTACTAAAAGATAAATTACAATTTACAAATAAATCTGATGATTATGAATTATGTAGTACTATTTACCAAAAGATAGACTTTGATAAGGGCAAAATTACAAATGAATTAAATGCTCGTAACATATTTAAAAAAAAATTAACATCAGGTCCAGACAAAAGCAAATATGCATTTATCGGGATTAAATTAATTAGACAAGCTCAACCAATAGGAGACGAAGACATCGAAGAACTCAATGAAATTGAATAAATAATATTTTTTGAATATAAAAATATTATTCAAATATATATGGATGATCATTATATTGATTATTTTATGATTGATCTAATTGATAAATTAAATGAACATTATCGACCAATTGATATTAGAGAGGATATACAAAAAGCTAAGAATTCATTAAATTTAATAGAAAAACAATTAAATGAATTACAAAATAAAATAGACCAAATATTAACAGATACATAGTTTACCTGTTTTACATTTATTAGAATAATAACGAGCCAACGAAGCCTCTTTAATACGCTCTTTATTCATTTGATAATAACTTTGTTTTTTGGTCTTATCTGCATTATATGCATCTCGTAATTTCTTTAAAATAGCCCCTTGATTATCATGATAATATTCAGATTGACTACGTAAGGGCATATTTTTATTAATACATGATCCGTCCTCTCTAAATAATTGGACATAGTGTTTTTCCCTTAATAATAGCTCATTGTGGGTATTGCATGGGAATAATTCAAGTAATTCAATTTTATAATCTCCTTCTTTTAGTATATCATAAGCAGTAATATAATTATGGTTAGTTGTTAAATATTTTTTATAATTTGCTTTGTGTGCATTTAATCGGTTGAATAGCTCATTACATGTACTGCCAATATAGACCTTGTTTGTTTTGTTGCATTTTAATGCATATACTTTACCCGATTGATATTTATTCATCTTGTAATATAACAAGAAAAAAATTTAGATTTTTTACGGAAAATATCCAAAAATAATTCCTAAATATAATATAACATGGAAATTCTTGATTTATTGCCAAATGAAATAGTTGAATATATAGGAACTTATACAAATGAATATCATAAAGCAAAGAATGAAAAACAGATTAGATTATATGAGGCAATTAAAACTCCTAGAAATACTGAATTTATTTATGGTCAAATTATTGGATTCATTCAAAATGTATCAGTTCAATTTTTATATAATTATGAAAGAATTGAGAAATGTAAATGGTGTAATAAAATATGCCAGTTTCAAGTTCTTGATTCCCCCATTAATATGTTTTACATTGATATTAAAAAACATACATGTCAACATAATTGTTTGAAAGCTAAACATTATCATAATTTTAAAGATTGTTTATTTTTGATAATCAACAAATCCAATCCATGGATTGACATTCATTTTTATAATCGTCATAGACAATATAATATATTTGATAAACTATTATATAAAAAATTGTTACGATATATGAGACAAAAAGGATTTAAAATGAAATCATTAAATCACATAGTTAATGTATTTCATAGGGGTGATGTAATTCGTCAAATTCAGAATAATAATTATAGTATTAATATATAAAATGATTGGGTTTTATTCTGGGTATTGCACAATGTTTTTAGTCAAATTATTTATGGACAGACAACAAATTTATGAGATTATACAATGGAAGTTAATGAAACAGTCATGGTATAAAAAATTAAAAGATCCTATACAGGACGAATATATTTATATTTGATCCATTATAGGAATTGGTTTGTTTAACAATATTAATCTTAATACATAAAATATAAAAACATCATTGCACCAATCAGTGAATTGTTGATCTTGTTTATTTTTATGCTCATTGAATTCTTCTTCGGTATACATAGTCAATCCTCTATATGCATATTTAAATATATGTTTGACTTCATCAGTTGTACGAGATGACCATGTTTCAAGAATTTTATTAATTAAGGACTTATCTGTTGTAATATGAATACCAGCAAATTTGTTATCAATTTGGTCACATGGAATTACAATCTTTTCATCAATCGGTAAATTATTAGAATCAATCATTATAATATATATCAATATTATTTTTTAGATTATTTTCCTTAATTATTTGATTCAAAAATACCGGATTTAGATTATTTATATATAAAATGTAATATAGATTAGATATTCCTATATAGTAAATAGATAATGATTGAGAAAAATTTATAAATTTTTACTATTCTATATATAAATATAATCTAAATCTATATAGAATTCAATTAGATTTCATTGAATATAATCTATTTTGGGTATATTTAAGGGTTTTATATATCGTATATAAATAATCTAAATAATTAGGTCAAAATAATTATATCATACTATATTATAATGTCCAATGTTGTAGAAAAACAAAAAGTATTAAATGATTATAAAAATAAACTTGCTTACATGGTAAGTGATGGGGATATTAGACGGGCTTTACCAGAAGCCAAAACTATGAAGTATTCCGAGTTAGCAGACTATAAGGATATATTTGAATTATTACCACATGATAAATCCTATGTAATTGTATTAACTGAGACTGGACCAAATAGGGGTCATTGGTGTTCATTAATGCGTTATGGTAATACTATTGAGTGGTTTGATTCATACGGAGTAAAACCAGATGGTGAATTGTCCTTAATACCTCAATCGGTAAAACGGGCTTTAGGAGAAGATAAACATTATTTATCTAGACTATTAAAAGCATTACCCAAAGATTATCATTATGTATACAATAAGGCTAAATTACAACGAGATGGACCAAATATTAATACATGTGGTAAATGGTCTATATTACGGGTTGAAATGATGAAGATGAATTATGATCTCCCTGAATTTATTGAATTTATTAAACGAAACTGTAAAGCACGAGAAATGCCATCTGATATATTGGTAGCCGGTTTCTTTCCTTTTTAAATCATTTTAATTTATATATTTAAAATGATTAATCATCCTTGATGTAGGTATTGATTAATTGGTCAACACTTGTTCCCATACTGTCAGCCGCTTCTTTAAGTTCATCTTTTAAATCTTTTAATTCAGATGTTGCAAATATATTTCTTAGCATACTAGCACCTATTTTTTTACCAAAAATTTTATTTAATCGTTTTGTTATATCGTTGATATTGGATAGATGAGATCCATCTTGTTTAATTAAAAAATAACGTGGACCATCTGGTTTCTCATAACGTTTCATGATTTTTAAATATTGAGTAATTACTTTAAATAATTCATCTGAAATAGGAACTTCTTGATTCTGATATGTTTTCGCAGTTTTGAAATTACAGAATATAAATTTATGATTGGTTAAATCAAGATAGTTATATGCCTTATCCATTCCATCATTCCATTTTTTAACAATGACCATTTTTTGATAATCTGCATTTCTACGGGGTTTATCTAAAACGTATAATGACAAAATCATGTAATTTAAAATAGCATCATATTCCTGTTCTGTTAATTTCTTTTTTCCAAATAATGGAATCACTACTTCTCCTAAATCATTGTAAATTTGTTTTACGTCATCTTGACTAATCCAATTGTCTTTTTGTTTGTCAGATTTATTCGGATTCTCTTTATGGTCATCATTCATTTTTTTCATAATTCCGTAATATTCCTTATATAGTTTTTCTTGTTTTGGATCTAATTTTAAAATGGATACTATACTAATGATATAAGACCGTCTTGTATTTGGACTGTATTTTTCCAATTTTTGTTGTATAGCTTCTATGTTTTTTAAAAATGTAAAATTCTTAACCTCTTTATTATCGTTAAGGCGTTCTAAATTTTTTTTATATAAATTGAATGTTGAATCTGTAATTCTACGCTGTTTTAATAAATCAATGGTTGCCATAATATATATAGGATTAGATTTTTATTTTTGGATTATTCGAATTTTTATGGTTATTTTTTATATATTCATATAATATAATTATGTCATCTTTACAAATATTAAATTTCAGAGTATCTAATTTAGAAACACAAGTAAACAGTATTGAAAATTTAACAGGATATACTGGAACTACTGGACCTACGGGGGCATCTGGACCTAGTGGACCTACTGGTATATCCGGTCCTACTGGACCAACTGGTCCTACTGGTAGTGATGGTCCAACTGGTTATACTGGTCCTACTGGTGTTATAGGACCAATGATTTATGATACTGGTAATGTTAATCAATTAGGAATCGATAATTCTATTATTGTTTCTGATGGATTAGGAAGTATTCAGTATAGCTTAATTACATCAACTGGTGGTTTTAAAACACAATCATCAACGACTATTTATTCTTCCATGGATTCGACCGGAATTGATATTTTAGGGGCAACATCTGAATTAACACAAACCAGTAGTCAAATTTCAATAAAATATAATGGAGATGAAACAATGAAAATAGATGGTGGATCTGTAGAACCTTATATCGAAATGGACCAACGATTTACAACAAATGAATATGCACTTTATGGAGTCAATACGATGGAACTATCGGATACATCAACAAATTCAATGGTCATCACTAAAGATTCAATTGAGATGAAATATAACAATTTATCAAATACATTTACGATTGATCCCTCAGGTGTTTCATGGTCGGATGTTACAAATAATAAAAGTTCAATTTTTACACCTGAACATAGCCAGTATAACATAACAGGAACTCCTAGTACTTATGGTGAAATGGGAGCATACAGGACCTATTTTCAGACTGGAACTGATATTTATACATTAACTAATGCAGATGGTGTACAAGTTAAATATAAAAATCCATCTAATCCAGATGATGTTACAACTGCAAATCTTATTAAAACTGGATTAAGTATTTATCAATCTGCTAGTGGTACAACATCTAGTTATACAACTGGTGGTTTTAATTTATCATCAGGAGCTTCTGATTATTATAATGGATCTTACGAAGGATCTAAATATATTGGAGGTTCTACAAATGGTATTGATAGTGGAACAATTTATTATAGTGATCAAGCTAAATATGGAACTACAAATCATTATACTATTAATGGTAGTACTATTCAAAATACATTATTAAATCAATCTGAATTAAGTCAAATAGAGGTTATCAGTGATGTGATTGTATCGACCAATACAGCTCTAATTAGTGATATTATTGATTCAGCTAATGCGTATGCTTCTTCAGGTGGTGGATATGTTAACATTACAGGAACTCAAACTATTACTGGTGATAAATCATTTGAATTATTCAAAGTTTCAGATTCTACAAATCCTGGTAATTATTCAGAACTTACGTCTACTCAATTAAGTTTATATACAAATAATGAACTTACAGTTGGTGGTAATATTCAAAATATTATTTTTGCTGGTAATCTTCAACAATCACTAGGATTGATGTCATTATCTGGACCTGATACTGCATCTGGTGCAAAAACATTTACAGGTCAAGTATCATTTGAATCATATGCACCACATTGTGATACTTTGGCTACATTTGGTAATGATCTTTGTACAAAGGCTTACGTTGATTCTGTTGTAAATTCAAATACTGGATCAGGTTTAATCTTTTATTTAGATCAATCCATGACCTCTGATATAACCGCTTATAAAACATTAACAACTACATATTATTATGGTGAACCCACTGTCTATTTAACGACCCCATCACTTGGAACTAATTTAATATCTGGATTTATT
>JACCDY011322891.1_pt1 | contig 21552 bp, 15 predicted proteins | sample 7446391 | NCBI WGS metagenome assembly JACCDY01 (sample SAMN15323451, study PRJNA562643) | freshwater metagenome | isolation source: river surface water | place: USA:Blue River Watershed | collected 2017-08-18 | reverse complement strand
CACGCCTACGCAAGCTTTCATTCACCGGTTCAACCGGCATTGGACGCCGCTTAATTGCAGATTCTGCCGATCAGGTGCTTCGTGTATCAATGGAGCTTGGCGGCAATGCGCCGATTGTGATTTTTGAAGATGCAGACATGGACAAGGCAATTGCCGGAACCATGTTGGCAAAGCTTCGCAACATGGGTGAGGCTTGCACCGCAGCTAACCGTGTGATTGTGCACGAAAGCATTGCCGAGGAATTCTCAAACAAGTTGGCTGCCAAGATGGCAGAGCTCAAGGTTGCTCGCGGAACATCTGACGGCGCAAACATCGGCCCAATGATTGACAGCAAGAGCCGCGACAGCATTCACGAGTTAGTGCAAGATGCAGTTGACAAAGGCGCAAAGGTTTTGACCGGTGGGTCTGTGCCAGCGGGCGAGGGATACTTCTACCCACCAACAGTTTTGGCTTCTGTTCCTAAGAATGCCCGCATTCTCAAGGAAGAAGTCTTTGGTCCGGTTGCACCGGTTATTACTTTCAAGACTGAGGCAGAGGCAATTGCACTAGCCAACGACACCGAGTTTGGTTTGGTTGCCTACGCATTCACCAAAGACCTAAACCGCGGTCTGCGTTTGGCCGAATCACTTGAGGTTGGCATGTTTGGTTTGAACACAGGAATTGTTTCAAACCCTGCAGCACCTTTCGGTGGTGTGAAGGCTTCTGGTCTTGGTCGTGAAGGCGGCAAAGAAGGTATTGAGGAATACCTTGAGACCGTTTACATCGGTATTGCTGATCCTTTTGAGGACTAAGCAGTTACACCACGCGGCAGAGTTTTATCAGCGTCACTTCTTTTTGGTGATCTTTACCTTGATTGTCTTCTTCGAGAAGGTGAAGCCGTAGGCCGCAAGCTTTAGCCAACCGTTCTTTTCACTAACCACAGTGGTTGCAGTGGTCTTTGCGCCCTTGTCGTTAATTACAGAAACTGTTGCGCTTAGAGGCGCCTTGCTAAATCCATATAGGCAACGTGCGACATCGCTTCGGATCACCATGTCGTAGGTTCCAATCGCAAGTTCAGTTCCGTCTGGCATGTAGTGCAGACCAGCAACTTGGTAGTTGAGGAATCCACCCTTGTAGGCCGGTACACCACCGTCATAAACCATCGAGTTTGTAGTCACGATACCGAGTACTCGGGTTGAATCGTTTAGACACTTTGCGTTTGAGTTCACGTTGATTGTGCCAAAGTTCCAAAGAGTATTCACACCTTTAGAGGTATCGTTCACAGATTTGCGGAAGTAATCCAAGAAGCCAAATGCTTGATTTTCAGAGGCCTTTACCCAGGAGGTGAATCCGCTTTCCCAACCGCCGGCCATACCATTCTTGTTGGCGTAGTTCTTTTCGGTCTCATCGAGTGCAGAAATAGCTTTAGTTGAAACAAATCTAGGAACCACTGCAGGTTCGGCGCCAATAGCGACAACATTGTTGTCTTTTGAGAATGGCTTTGCCTCAAAGATAGGGTCCTTCAAGCGACCGCGGTACCAGCCACTCAATTCCTTTGGCAAACGAACTGTCAAACGAACCTTGGTGCCCGCAGCGTAATCCTGAGGAATACCGCAGTGGCCGACTTCATTCCATGCGCAATCCGTTGCGTGGCCACCAATTCCTATTCCACGAATTCCAAGGTGGTTCTTTTCAACTGTTTCGGCATAGGGATCGATGTAATCGCCTTCGATCTCCTTGTAAGGAATCACCGAGGCGACCATTGAATCAGTGCTGAATGGCTGTGAAGCCTTGCCGTGGCCGCTGTGAATTCGCACATTGACCGAGTAAGTCTTGGTACCTGAGGCACTTGGAACATCTTCGACTTCCCAAAGAGAAGGAGTGGTTCCTCCGATGTAGTTCCTTGATGGAACAGGTTCATAGGTAATTCCTGTTGTGTTACGCAGGTATTTAGCCTCGTGGTAAACGCCATCAGTTGCATTTGCAAGTTCTAGTTTCACAATGCAGTTTTCAGAGGTTGCGGTTTTGCACACACCAAGAATCGATGCTGCCCCAAAGCTGTCGCTACCCGCACACGCTGAGTCACTGAAGGACTTGCAGGTGTACTGCGCCCTGCCAGAAGCAGTCTTTTTCTCACCGGTGAATAGAGAAAACGTGTCAACTGATCCCTCTTCACCGATTACGAAGGTGGCATCCTTTTCCCGGCTCTGACGGGTGTCTGGGTTGAACGCATCCGCGGCGTTTGCTACTACCGAACCCGATAGAAGCAGCGCCATAGTCGCTGCTATTGAGATAAGTTTCTTCAAGATTCCCCCTGTGCCTGTGAACTTCTATTGCCAAGGTTAGTGCGATTTGGAGTAGATTGTGAATGAGTATTGGGGGGTCTAAATCCCTCATATAAAGGGGAAATCATGAAGAAGTTCAAGGGCCTATTGGCCGCCGCAGCCCTAGTCGCTGCCGTACTAACTCCAACTTCGGCGCAGTCTGCACCGCTAGTTGTGCCAAAGACCGCATGGCCAGTTTGTAGTGATGTTCGCATCACCTACTGCATCGAGTCAGCAACCGTTCAGTCAATCGGTGGCCTACCTGAGTCACTAGTGTGGACCCCGGTTGCAGAGTCAAAGACTTACGGTGGTTTCTGGACCACCGCCACCTGGGCAACAACTCACCCAGCAGTTGAAGGCACCACCGGATACGACGGTTTGTTCTTCAGCGTGAAGGGTGCAAACCCATTCACTAACCACCTGTCATTCGATGTTCTTCCTGCGACCAAGGCCGGCGTTGTTGCTGAGAACGCAACCGCCAAGGGTTATGCAACATCACTCAGCTTGGATGACATCGTTACTTTCACCGCACGCATTGGCGAAATTTTGCCAGGAGTTTCTATCGGTGTTGGTTCAACCTTGAACCTAACCACCGGTACCGGTGCCAATGGCGCAACAATTACTTTCTCGGGAACCGCGGTTCCGGTTGCAGAAGCAGCGAACAAGAGCAGCTGTACCTCTGAGACCGGTGTTGCAGTAAACGACGGAAACCAGTTGGGCGCCTTCATGATCGTTGAGAATGACGATCAAGGATTTGGTGTTGATGGTCTAAGCGGCAAGATGAACATCACTTCAAACGGTACTTGTGAAACCAGCACACCAAGCTGGGACCCAAACACAGCGTCGCTAACTTGGACAGCATCTGCACCACATTTCAAGAAAGACGGCACCAGCGTAAACCTTGGTGTCTACCGTGCAGTTATTCCTGCAGCTGACGCGGCAATCCTTTGGGGTCTGACTCGTCCGGAAGATGCAGTAAGTGCATTGACTATCTCTGTTACAAATGACGGCACCGATAAAACTACTGCAGTGAAGAAGGTTGCTTACAAGAAGGGCAACATCATCATTGAGCACTCTGGTTTCCAGTACTCAAAGAACACTTTCGTGATCAAGAAGAAGTCAAGCTACAAGAAGTTTGCTCCTTTGAAGAACCGCACCTGTGTTCAAATCAAGAAGGCAAACCGCGGCCCTGACAAGATTAGTCAGAAGGCCGGAGCTTGCCCAGTTGGTTACAGGGGCTAATTAGTTTCAAACAAAAAATCCCCCGAGGAAACTCGGGGGATTTTTTATGCAAACTTATTTTGCGCCAGGCTTCAAATCACGCAAAGAAATTAGGGTTCCACCCAGTACTGCTGGAATACCGCCACCCGGGTGAACCGATGCGCCAACCCGGCGAAGCCAAGGCTTGAAGATGCTGCGGTACTGCGGGTTGTGGAATGGGCCAGACATCCAAAGCGGATTGGTCTTGCCATACAGCGCACCAAGTGCCGAGCCCCACTCGCCAAAGTACTCCGGCGTCAAAATTATGTGGTCTTCAAAGAGCGAATCAATCGGTGCATCAAGACCCATAACCTTTGAGATGCGGTCCACCTCGGCACGCACCCAAGGGCTGTTTAGGTCATAAGTCTTGCCATCGGCCGGAGCGGTTAGCAGCACGGCAACGGTTGGCTTTTCGTTTGGGTAAACCTCACCAGCCTTGTAGTAATTCACAAAGGCCATGGTCTGTTTTGGTGGTACGGCGGCCTCAAGCGCGGCATAAAGATCGGCAGGTTCATCGGGCATTACAACAGAGTGGGTCACGGTGCCCGCAGGCAAGGGCTGCTTGAGCACGGCGTAAATTGCCACTCCAGAACAAGAACGCTTACCGGTTGGCTGCTTTGGCTTCTTGCCCAGCAACACCCGCAGCACCTCAGGGTCCAGCGAGCTAACCACTAGGTCGGCGGGGTATTCGCCGTCTTGAGTAGTGACTAAACCTTTTTTAACACCGATAACCCGCTCGCCCAAACGAATCTTGGCACCGGCGGCCTCTGCGAGCTTGGCGATGGTCTGCGGAATTTCGTTCACGCCACCAACCGGAACAGAGATTCCCTGAGTGGCCATGGCCGCGGTCATTGATGCGTAAATTGCCAGGGTTTGCTTTGGTGAGACACCTGCGTTCAAAGTGTGAATAGCTATTACCTCGCGAAGACCAGCGGGCATCCACCTGAGCGACTTGATGTAGCTCTGCGTGGTCAAGCGCGCGCCGTATATCTTGAGCATCTTGCCAAGTGCCGGCAGTGCCTTTGGATCAAAGGGATGTGCGGTCAACAAAGTTGAAATCGACGAGGTGATTTGATCGTGCTGTTTTTGAAAACGAGTCCAGGCTGCAAACCACTCGTGATTTTCTTTTACCGGCAGATCAGTTTCGTGCTCGCGAAAAAAGTAACGACCAACTTCGTTTAGTTTTGTAAATTCAACTTTTGCAACTGATGCGTTTTTTATCGGCGCCGACTTGGTTGCGCCAAGCGCATCGTAAGTTGCCAAGAACTGCTGCCAAACTTCAGGAAAGGTAACCAGTGCCGGGCCGGTATCCATGCGCTGACCACTTACTTCAACGCGTCGAGACTTGCCACCAATCCAGGTGTTTCGTTCTAAAACAGTCACTTCATAACCTGCCTGAGCCAGCAGTGCCGCACTTGCAAGCCCAGAGATTCCAGCGCCAAGTACAACGGCTTTTTTCACTAGTACCAACCCATGAAGATTGCGGTTACCAACTGCACACCGGCAACTGCGCCAGCAACGTAAGGGAAAGTAATTGAATACTTGTATAGATCGTGTGCAACCTTAGGAGTTGGGTTCTGCCAAACCTTAAGAACCAAGTAACCAGAAATCAAAAGGTTAACAAAGGCAACCGGCACATTTACCATGGCGAACAGCACGGTGGCAACCAACCACCAGAAACCACACCAGATCAAAGTTTTCTTAACGCCCAGGTGCACGGCGGTGGTGACGATTCCGGTGTCAGAGTCCTGCGGAATATCTTGAATCGCATCGTAAGCATGCTTGGCAATAGACCAAGCCATCAAAGCAAACACCGCCAACCAAATTGGTTCTTTACCAAGTGCAAGAGGAACGAAGGCCAACGGAAAGGCGTAATCGGTGTTGGAAAAGCTGTCTAGGTAAGCGCGGGCCTTTAGGCGAAGCGGCGGGGCAGAGTAGAAGGTGAAGAACAGGGCGTAGGCCAGCATCCAGGCGGTCGCCTGCCACGGCAGGGTCAGGGCAAAATAACCTAGGAACGGCAGGTTGGTCAGCGCCACACCCCACCAGATTGGCTTTACCTCGTTTGGGTAAATGTGCGCGCCCTCGTAGCCGCCCTTGCGAGCGTTGATGTTGTCTGTTTCTTGGTCGAAGATGTCGTTGATGCCGTAGATAAGAAGGTTAAAAGGCAGCGTGACCCAAATCAGAATTGGCAGCACGCGCCAGTCCCACAGGAATCCGGCCAACCACATGCCCATCACGGTGGTACCAATGGTGTTGATCCAAAGGACAGGTCTTGAAATAACTACTAGGCGTCTTAGCACCCCTTTAGCCTACGCTCAGTTGCCTGTTAGTCTTGGGCGTATCCGACAGAAATGGTTTAGCAATGAGGCTAGAACATGACCTTTTAGGTGAGCTAGAAGTTCCCGAAAGTGCATATTGGGGGGTTCACACCGCCCGTGCCGTGAATAATTTCAACATCTCCGGCGTATCAATCGGCCACTATCGGTCGTTCGTAAGAGCCCTTGGCTACATTAAAGAAGCCTCAGCACTGGCCAATCATGAACTGGGCGAGCTTTCCACTGATTTGTTTGAGCCAATTAGGCAGGCCTGCATTGAGGTTCGCGACGGAAAATTTGACTCCGAGTTTGTTGTAGACGCCATTCAGGGTGGCGCTGGTACGAGCACCAATATGAATGCCAACGAGGTGATTGCTAACCGCGCCCTTGAAATAGTTGGGCACAAAAAAGGTGACTACCAATTTATTCATCCGTTGAACCATGTGAACATGTCGCAATCAACAAACGACGTGTATCCAACCGCCATCAAGGTTTCGTTGATCATTGAGCTCAATGCCCTACTTGCCGAGATGAAATTGCTGCGTGGATCGTTTGCGGCAAAGGCTAGCGAGTTTGCATCGGTGATCAAGATGGGTAGAACGCAGCTGCAAGATGCAGTGCCCATGACGCTTGGTCAGGAATTTTCAACCTACGACATCACCATGGGTGAAGACGAAGCGCGAATTCGAGAGGTTATTCGGCTACTGAGTGAAATCAATCTTGGTGGCACAGCTATAGGCACGCAATTAAATACTCCCGATGGCTATGCAAGGGCAGTAACTAAGCATCTTTCGCAAATTACCGAGCACGAATTTTTGTTGGCAGAAAATCTGATTGAAGCAACTCAAGACACCGGAGTTTTTGTAAGTGCATCTAGCGTCATGAAACGTGTTGCGGTGAAACTTTCAAAAATTGCGAATGACTTGCGTTTGCTATCCAGTGGACCACGAGCCGGTTTTGGCGAAATAAATCTGCCGCCACAACAGGCAGGCTCTTCAATCATGCCTGGCAAAGTAAACCCGGTAATTCCTGAGGTTGTAAATCAAATCGCCTTCACCGTAATTGGTAATGACCTAACCGTGACCATGGCATCTGAGGCTGGGCAGCTAGAGCTAAATGCTTTTGAGCCGATTATTGCCAGATCGCTAATGATGAGCATCACCTACCTGCGACGGGGTTGTGCAACCCTTAGAACTTTGTGTGTGGATGGCATTACAGCAAACGTTGAGTACCTGCGCATGACTGTTGAAAATTCCATTGGGCTGGTCACGGCTATCTCACCGCGCATTGGTTACGAGAACGCCACCGCGGTAGCTAAAGAAGCCCAGGCAACTGGAAAATCAGTGCGCGAGGTAGTGCTACAAATGAAACTGCTCACCAGTGAAGAGTTTGACGCGATTCTTGGCGATGTAGATCGCCTAACTGGAAGAAGATAAATCTGCAGTGGTACTAGATGCCACCACCAAGAGAATCCTTGCCGAGGGCAGACTTCTTCTTTGCAATGCGGTTGTCGTTGATGGCATCCATCAGGGCGAACATCACACCGGAAACAACGAAGGTTAGGTGAATGATGATTCGCCAAATGGTTCCATCGCCCACCTTCTGCTGCGGATCAACCGATAGCTCGATGAAGTCCTTGAGCAGTTCAATAACAGAGATCGCTACCAGGGAACCAATCAACTTGATTTTTAGACCAGAGAAGTCAACGCTGCCCATCCAGTAGGGCCGGTCAACCGATTTCTCAGCCACTTCAATCTTTGAGACAAAGTTTTCGTAGCCGGCAAACAGCACAATCAAAATCAAGTTAGCCAGCAGCACCAGGTCAAGCAGGGCCAATAGGTCAAGCACAAAGGTGTCGCCACCCTTATCAACCATCACGTGCTCCAGCATGTGCCAGAACTCAATGCCGAACTTGACTACCAAGACAACTAAGACGCCAACTAGGCCAATGTAGAGCGGAGCCAGCAACCAGCGTGACCAGAAAATACCCTTTTCAATTGCAGAAGACGTGCGGCTCATTGATTCCTCCATTGGAACGAACTGTTTGTTAAAGCCTAGTCAGCGCCACCCGCAAAAGAATCCAGAGCCGGCCCAGAAAATCGCCTAGAAGGTAATGGTCACCAATGCTCGGCGGTAAGCCCCGCTGTTGTACTTGGTGGTCACTGACTTTGACGACAGTTTGGCAACCGCTGGGTTCACCTTGGCCAGGTAGCTGCAAACATTTTTAGCGCGATTTCTGGCCAAGGCCTGATCGCCCTTCAAAATGGTTGGGCCCATGGTGTAGCCAACGCAGGAAACATTTGCAATTGAACTTGATGTCTTGGCAAACTTGCCAATTGCTCTCTTCATGCTGATTGAAAGCACCGATGAACCCGGCTTGAAACCAGTCACCTTCAATACCTTGTTTTGTTTCACGACCGGTGGCGCCTCAACCACTGGAACAGGTGCAGTGACAACTCCGCCACCTCCACCGCCCGATGATTGCTGTGGTGCCGAGATCGTGGCCGAAACAGTTCCGGTTTGATAGGTGGAGTTCAAGAAGTTTCGCTGAGTCACAGTTGCCGATTGACCAACGGTCAAACCGCTCACCTTAAGTTTTCTGACGTTGCCCACAGTTGAAACAATTTCTACGGTTCCAGCTGAAACGGTTGGAGCATCCCAGCCGTAGGTTGAGTCGTAGTTGGTGATGTCAACCTCAAAGCCAGTGGTGCCAACTATCGGTGTGCTAAAAATTGGCATTGGCGAAACGTTTGCCGCGGTAATTACCGGGTCCTCGGTAAAGCTGAGCACCAGCTCACCGTCGCGAGTTGCCTTGCCGATTACTTGAACATCATCACCGATAATCTGCCATGCCGTTGCGCCATTTACGATCGAGGAATTTGTAATTGTGATCGATACGGGGATAGCTGCAGTTTGCACGGTCTTTGCCGTGGTCACATCGTCACCCTTAGACCAGGTAATAGCCATGTTTACAAAGTAAGAGTTGGCGCTGTTGATCTTGGCCTTCGCCAAGTTGTCGTCTACCAAGCGCCAGAAAATTACCTCAGTGCCAGCGGCCAAGGCATTCGCGGGCACTTGAATGCGCACTGAATTGTTGGCTCCCGCCGAAACCGTGGTATCAATGGCCTCGCCGGCGATGGTGTTCCAAGTCAGTACACGTGAGCGACCAGCAGGGGTCGTGCCAAGCAATGAATTCTGTGCCCACTGAGCTGTAAGGGTTGGGTTGCCGGCGCCAACTGTGTAGGTATCGCCGGGGCTGTAGGACACCGTTCCGTCTTTCCAGCCGGTGAACGTGAAGTTTGCACGAGTTGGTCCGGCGGGAACCACAAATGTGTCGCCCGCTATCAAGGTTGCCCCAGCAGGCAAGTTGGTTACCGTTGCCAACGTGCCTGACTCGTAGGTCAAGGTTCTGGTTGGCACAATTCCTGGTTTCACAGAAATGGGAAGCGACGGATCACCGGCGCCAAATGGATTTATCGCACGTAGTTTTACAGAGTACGTGGTGCCGTCTGTAAGTCCACTTATTGTGATTGGTGTTTCGGTGGAGGCCGGCGTTCTGGTAATCCAGGTTGAACCGTTATCGGTTGAATAGGCGTAGTTTGTGACAGCCAAACCGCCGTCATTTTCTGGCGGACTGAAATTAATAGACACCGATCCAGTGCCAGCACTATAACTTTGATTCGCCGGACGAGATGGTGTTCCGGTTGGCACCACTGATCTACCAAGCGACGATGCCGAGCCCGAGACGTTGTTAGCTGTTACACGCAGTGTGTAGGCAATTCCATTTGTCAAGCCGGTAACTGTTGAGGTGCGTATGTTGCCAGCAACGGTGCCAAAGGTCTTAAAAGATGCGTCGGGCTCACTAGATTCTTTATATTCAATCAAGTAGTTGTCAACGGCTCCGCCGGCTTGTGGGTCCTTCCAGGTGACAGTTACTTGACGGTCACCCGGCGACACTGGAAGGTTTGCATTGCTGAGTGGATAGCGGAACAACGCCGCCGCACCGTCTGGAATATTCCACGCGCCATTCGGAATTGATGGTGAGAACATGCCGCCGTTACATGAAACAGAGCATGAGTTCTTAATGACGGTTCTGGCTGGGTGATTGTTGCGCAGCGCAGGTGCCCAAATTAGATTTTGGCTTGCTGGTTGCATGTCAGCCAGCAAAGAGTTAAAAGTTCCCCCGGCAATTGCACCGGCCGAGGACTCATATGCGGTCATGTGCTTGTGAATCATTAGCATGTCTGAGTGGAACAAGTCCTTTGCATTTGCAACGCGGCGCCCAACGGCAACCTCAGCACCGGGGTAGTCGAGCAGTGGAATTCCGTTTAGAACACCATTCCAGTCTTCTTCGCCGCCAACGTCACCGGTGCGTCCGTCGTCGGCGGTGTAACCACCGTTGCCACCCATTGGCACAACATATACGTAAGTCTCACCGCTTTGAGGATAAACATCGATAGTTTGAATGTTGCTCACCTGTTGAGGCCAGCTGACGTTGTTCTGGTAAAAGAGGCGGGTAATCTCAAGATCGTTGCCCATAAAGATGGCAAAGTCGTTGTCGGCCACTGCCTTTAACTGCACCTGATTGAATACCGGTCCGGCTGGTGGCAGCGGTGCGCTTGCCGACGCAGACAAAGGAATCAGTAAATTAGCAAACGCAAAAATGGCTGTTAGCAAGAGGACCCTGAGCTTCATTTATGCACCCATCTGCTCGACGATTTTGCGAAATTACTTCGCCTAGACGAACAGTACTCACGGAAACCTGCGGGTAGCCGAACACCATACATTTGTTCGTTGTTGGTTTGGGCGCTTGTCTGGGACGCCGGGCCAAACCCCAAGTGGCGGTTTAGTCAGCGATGGGGAACTCAGCCCAAAGGGTGGTGTTTGTATCTACCTTTTTAACAGTCCACTGGCCCCGATACTGGCTGACCCAGGTATCGATGATGGCAAAACCCGCCCCGGCCACCAGTTGCTGGGCTAACTCGCGACCGTCGTTGGTGACCCAAATTCTGATCATGCCGTCTTCGATTTTGACGACGATCTCAATGTTTCTTGGGCTGCCGTGCTTTGCGGCATTCAGCAGCGCCTGCTCCACGATTCGGTAAATGGCCAAACGCTGTTGTTTGGTGAGCTTGTCTTTTTGATCAACCTGCACCTTGACCTCAAACACCGATAAATACTGCCGACTCAAGTCATTCAGTGCCGGAGCAATTCCGGGACCGTCAAGCTCGGGGGCAAGCGCTCTGGATGCCTCGCGCACGTCAATCTGTCGGATTCTTTCGATTTCTTCCACGAAGGCGTTGGCAACTTCTCTAGATTCAACCGGCATTGATTCGGTTGCACGGTTAATTTGGATGCCAAGCACCACTAAGTCTGATTGCAGCCGGTCGTGTAAAAAGTCAGCAATTTCTTTTCTGGTTTGTTCCTGCGAATCAATTAGTCTGCCGCGCTGAACCTCAAGTGCGGCCTTAGCCTCTTTGGCCTGTTTAGCTTCTTCGGCAATTCGGAAGTTAGAGATTCCAAATGATGCGTGCAAAAAGTAGAACAAAAATATGACGACTACGAAAAGCCTTATTTTACTAATCGGATCCTGCCAATAATCTGGCGTGGTGTCACTGCTCATAATTTCGCGAACCAAGACTGTGCTGGCCGAGAAAGCAATTGCGGTTAGGTGATAAACCAGCGCATAGATTTTCTTGACTTTTTTGGCAACCAAATTACCCAGATAAATTACGCTGTACCCAAATCCAAAACACAGAGCAGCCATTGCAAAAATCCATGGAGCGTTTTGCCCCCTTGCGCCAACGCCAGATTGCTCACTTAGCGAAACGACTACAGCGCTGACCACCATGAAAAGGAAAGCTGTGGTAACTGTGGTCACCGCAACTGGCTTGAATGGCCAAGGGGAAAATGCAAACTTAAGCGTCTTCATGATTTTCATTTAGTCCAAACCAGACCTTGTATCGCGAAGATACTTGAGTACTGCTGCGGTGCGTAAATCGGTGCCAGGTTTTGGATTGGGAATCAGAACCTTGTAGCACTTTGAAAGTTCTTGCCGCACAGACACAGCAGCCAAATTCAAATGCTTAGCAATCTCAGTTGCGTCAAGGCCGGTGGCGGCAAGGGCGATTACCTGATGCTGACGCTTGGTGAGCTTGGCCGAAAGGTTGGCGTTATCTTCAACGCCCATCGAGGTATTGGGATCAACCACGGTTTTTCCTTTGGCGGTGTTCTCTAAAACATCAACCAAATAGTCAAAAGAGAGAGTTGCTGATTTCTGAATTGCCGACCAGCCATAGCCAAACTGATCTGGCAGTGAATTTAGGTAGCCGGCCGAAATGTGCTGAGACAGCAAGACAATGCCCAGGTGCTCGTTCTTGGCCCTAAGTTCAAGGGCCAATTCAACACCCGTCAACGAGGTTGGGCCAAGCGAAACATCAAGCAGGGCAGCGTCAAATCGATTAGATTCGGCAACTTCTAGGGCCTCGCTGCTGTTTCGGGCGGTAACCAGCTGATCGACTTTGGGGTGAAGGCCAATGGACTGACCAAGCAAGCCAAGTAGGGCCTCGTCGTTCTCGACGTAGAGCACCTTAAGTCCCCGGCTCATCTTGGCTCCGATCGTATGCGTCTCTTGAAATTACCACGAAGTAAGTTGGCCCAGACCGGCCAGACTTTACCTAATCGGCAGAGAGGGTGAGGGTCACTCTTGGTACGGACTGTGACTTTATGGCCTTTAGTTTCTTGACCGAGCTAGCCGGTAATTTAAACGACTGCAAAAGAGAGCTGGCGTATCTTGCAACGGAGTTTGCCCGGTACTTGGCTAACAACTCGTGCCGATTCAAAACCTTTTTCCCGGCGGTGAAGCCCATTGCGCTGACATTTAGATACCCATTGTTGGTGGTCATGAACTGTCTAATCTTTAGCTTCATGTCTGCAGTCAATTTGGTGGATGTCGCCTTGAACCCAGCAATAGTCAAACTGACTGGAGGCTTTGTTGGCTTTACAGCTGGGGGTTGTGGCGCGGTGTAGTTTGAGCCGCCGCCACCCACAGAAGCAATACGAGTCCACTGCGCGAATAGAACCGTATCGCTACTCAGGGCCACATTTGATTGAGCCGGGGTGTAGGCAACACCTGAGCCATCATCGGCAGTATTCCAGCCAGCAAACGTGTAGCCATCTTTTGCAAGGCCACCGATGTTATCCCTGACGTTAACGGAACTTCCGTAGGTGAATGTTTGCGCCGCTGGCTCACTGCCAGCTGATGCTCCGTTGCCCGAGTAAATCACAGAGTAGGTTGCAGGAGTCCAGTGCGCATAGAGTGTGCGCGCAGTTGAAAACTTAACGCTGCTGGCACCAAGAGCATATGGTGTGCCGGTGCCGTCATCGGCGGTGTTCCAACCCGCAAGGCGGTAGCCACGCTTTACTAAGTTGCCAGAGTTCAGCGGCAAATTAATTCCTGGTGATCCCACATATGTATTTTGTGAGGAGGGAGCAGAGCCAGAGTCAGCACCGTTGGCGTTGAAGGCGATAGAAATGTTTTGACCCCACTGGGCATACAGAGTAATTCCCTCAGCAAAGCTGTAAACATAGTTGCTTTGGTAACTCACCCCGGTGCCGTTTGCCAGCGTGTTCCAATTTAGAAACGTGTGATTGTCTTTCACAAAACTATTGGCAGAAAGCCGTGTGCTATTGCTGGCTGTTTGATTTGCCATTGAGCCACTGGTTGAGGTATTTCCATTGAAGACGATGTTGTTATTTGCTTGTGCCACCCAAATCGCATACAGGTTCTTATCTGCAGCGAATGAGTAGTTTTGACCATCCTTAAAAGTTGCCGTAGAGGCACCGTAATTTTCATTCCAGCCCAAGAAGTTGTATCCGGTCCTAGTGAAGCCATTTAGATTTAGAGCCGTTGAACTAGAAGCGGTTTGAGAAGCGGTTGAACCACCAGTTGCCGCGTTCCCATAGAAGGTGACTTTGTAGGTGGCCACGATGGCCTCCCATTGAGCGTAGAGAGTGACGTCATCGGCAAAGCTGTAGATGGCCTGATTGTCATAGGCGAACCCAGTACCATTTGCGTTGGTGTTCCAACCGGCAAAGGTGTAGCCAGAGCGGGTCATGGTATTTGGTGAGAGATTCGTTGAGGTGCCAGAAACCTGATTCTCCATAGTTCCCGTGCCGCCATTGTTATTAAAGGTAACGGTGTGGGTCACACCTGCAAGCCACTTGGCATACAAGGTGATGTCTTGCGAAGTAGTGAAAGCAGATTGATCGTCATAAATGGTTCCGGTGCCGTTGGCCAGGGCAGTCCACCCGCTGAAAACATATCCGGTGCGTGCAAAGGTGTTGGCACTGAGTTGAGTCTCTACACCGGCTGCAACATTCTGAGTAGTTGTGCTGGCACTTGAAGTATTTGAGTTGAAAGTAATTGTCTTGAGGTTTGTGTTGGAAACCCAGCGGGCAATGACGACACCGGAGCCACCGTCACCTGCGTCGATATCTTCTGGGTCAGTTCCACCGCCACCACCGCCGGTGTTGGGTGCACCGTCGGCTGCGTTTGCTTTACCTGAGGCACCGCCGGCACCATAGGAACTTCCATAGCCGCCGCCACCTAGACCACCTTGACCACCACCAGTTGTTAGGGGTGTTTGCCCGTTGAAGATCAGGTTTCCGTCTGAGCCCACACCAACGTACTGGCCGTGGTTATTGTTGATACCGCCACCGCCACCGCCGCCGTAGTAAACGCTTGAACCGGTGATGTCAGAAGCAAGACCAATGCCACCATTACCACCGATGTAAGTTCTGGTTGTGTTGAAACCTGCACCGCCGGCACCACCCCCACCACCACCTGCGCCGTAGCTGTTGTAGGTTGAGTAACCACCGTTGTTACCTTGACCAGTTACACCAGATCCGGCAGGGCCAGAACCACATGTTGAAACTGTGCAGTCAAATCTGGATCCACCACCTGAACCACCGCTAACGTTTCCATTTACGTTCTCGGTTCCGCCGGCGCCACCGCCTTTGGCGGTAATCGCGCCAAACTTTGAATCATCACCCTTGGTTGCCGCAATTACTGTTCCGCGACCACCAGAACCACCGGTTCCACCTCTACCCACTGTGACAGAAATAGCGCTGCCGCTAACCACGGAGTAGTCGTTTTGTTTCAGCACGCCACCGCCACCGCCACCGCCAGATCCACCACCGCCACCGCCGGCAACCACTAGGTAATCAATTTTTGAAATACCGGTGGGCACAGTGAACGAATAGTCAGAACCAACAGTTTTGAATTTGGCAACGCAGTAGATACCAGAGAGTGTGATTTCAACATCAGTTTCACTGGCGGGTGATCCACCCTTTGTGATTGAAACCGAACAGCCCGCGGGAACAGCGGCTGAAGCTACCAGGGGCGTGAGGGATGCTCCACTAACAGCTAAAACTAACCCGGCTACCATGCCGAAAATTGATTTGGACTTCATTTCCGCAATCCCCTCCGATTGCTGGAAGTATAAGTAGGTAACGTTTCCAAGCATCAAAAATTTCACACTTGTATTAAGACCGCACCGGCTAACCTGAAACCATGACCCCAACGACTGTGGACCTGCAAGACAGCCAGATCACACCTGAATTGCGCGGAGTTAGTGCCACCCCGCCAGCCAGGGCAGGCCCCGGCCCGTTCCCCGCAGTTGTGATGGTGCACGAGGTATTCGGCATCGATGCCGCAATGCGAGCACAAATCACCCGACTAGCCCAAGCCGGCTACGTGGTTCTAATGCCCGATCTGTTCAGCCGAGGCGGCGCCCGCAAGTGCCTAACCGCAACCTTCAAGGCTCTAACCAACGGCAAGGGCCAAGCCTTTGACGATGTTGAAGCAGCCAAAGCCAACCTTCTGGCCCGCACTGACACCACCAAGAAAATCGGTGTGATTGGATTCTGCATGGGCGGCGGCTTTGCACTGTTGCTGGCTAATCGCGGCTACGACGCATCGGCTGTGAATTACGGCATGATGCCCAAAGATCTTGATGCCGTGCTTGAGGGCGCGTGCCCAATTATTGGTAGCTTTGGCGCCAAAGACAAGCAGCTGACCGGTGCCGCAACCAAGCTAGAGCTTGCGCTAACTAAAAAGAAGATTGCGCACGATATAAAGGAATACCCAAATACCGGTCACGCGTTCATGAACCCGCACCAGGCAGGTGGCCCGGTGTTTGGAACCCTGCTGCGAATTTCCGGAGCTAAACCCAACCCCGATGCCGCCGCAGACGCATGGTCACGCATTGAGAAGTTCTTTGCAGAACATCTGGGTTAGAAATTTTTATTTAGTAATTAGTGCATTGACCATTGAGTCAATAGTTTCGGCGTCAAGAACATAATCAATTGCCATTACGTTGGCGCCAATAATTCCGCCTTCTTTGCCAACTTTACTTTGCACAATCAAAAGATTTTCGCTAGCCAACGGCATTGAACGGGCATAAACGACTTCACGCACGCCAGCGATTAGATGTTCACCAGCAGATGCTAGAGATCCACCAATCACAATCACGGCGGGGTTAATCAAACTTACGCAGGTACTCAGAACTTCACCAATGTCACGACCGGCTTGACGCACTGCTTGAATCGCTTCTACCTTTGCGCGCTTAGTTGCGTCAATTAGATCAGAGCTGTTTCTTATTGGTAAGCCATCAGCAACTAGCTTCTTGATAATTGCCGGCGCACTTGCAACTGCTTCAAGGCAACCAAAATTACCGCAGTGACAAGATACATCTCCACCGCTTGATACACGCACGTGACCAATGTCACCAGCGGTACCTTGAGCACCACGCTGTAACTGGCCACCAGAAATAATTCCTGAACCAATTCCAGTTGCTGCCTTTAGAAAAATTAGGTGATCAACATCTGGATACGATGCGTAGCGTTCGCCTAGAGCCATAACGTTTACATCGTTGTCTACCAAAACTTTTGCATTGAAGTCTTGATTCACGCGTGCAGGAACATCAAAAGCATCCCAACCCATCATGATCGGGGGACTTGCGGGTTTTCCGGTTGAATGTTCCACCGGGCCGGGCAAACCAATTCCAATTGCTAACAAATTTTCTTCTGCTATTCCTTGCCCTGCTAAAAGGTGTTTAAGTTCCGCAATCATCCAGCGAAGGCAGACCTCAGGTCCATCAGAAATTTGACGTTTAGTTTCAATTGAGGCCAGGATTTTTCCGCTGAAGTCGGCCAGCGAGGCAACCGCGTGAGATGCGCCAAAGTCAACACCAGCAACCACAAAGGCGCGTTCGTTCAAAACCAATTGCGTGGAGGGGCGGCCGCCGGTTGAAGAGTTCTCTGCCGCAGGCGAAATGACGCCAAGCTCAATCAGAGGGTCAAGTCGCAGTGAGATGGTTGACCGGGCCAGACCGGTTAGTTCGGCTAATTCGGCCTTGGTGTGGGGCTGGCCATCACGGAATAGCTGAAATAGTTGGCCAGAACTTAGCCCAAAACTACTTCTGTTGATTTCAACCATTCATAAAGCATAAGCACAAAGATTTGAGGACTTTCGAAATAAGACTGTCACAAATCCATAACGTTATGACGAAACTCGACATAAGTACGAAAATTGGCGTCATTATGTACTTAGGTAATAAGCGACACCGGATTTAGGAGATTGAACAATGAAGTTTGGATATCAAACCATTACTTGGGGCGGAGTGGTTGGCCACCCAGGCGGCGTCACCAGCATTAAGGACTTGTTCTACATGACTCACGGTGACACCCAGGCCGCGATTCGCGATATCGCTAGCGTCGGTTACCAGGGCGTTGAGGTTTTTGATGGCAACCTAGCCGAGTTCGCCGATAAGGCTGAGGAACTGTTATCGGTACTTTCTGAGACCAACACCGAACTTGTTTCTGTCTACACCGGGGCTAATTTCATCTACGACGAAATCCTGGACGACGAGCTCTACAAGATTGAGCAGGCAGCCACCCTGGCCAAAAAGTTTGGAGCCAGCCGAATTGTGTTGGGTGGTGGGGCAAAGCGCCCCGATGGCCCAAAGGCCGACGATTTTAAGAAGGTTGGCCGCGGGCTAGACATGGCCGCCGACATTGCTCGCAAGCACGGGCTAGAGAGTAGCTATCACCCTCACCTAGGCACCATCTCTGAAACCCTTGACGGCTTTCACCAAATTATGGACTCGTGCTCGATTGGCTTTTGCCCGGATACAGCACACCTGACTCTTTCTGGCATTGATCCAGTTGCGGCGATCGATCGATACGGCGACCGCTTGAAGCACATTCACTTCAAAGACGTCTCTAACAAGACCGGAAACTTCACCCCGCTTGGTGAGGGTGACATTGACTTCAAAGAAATCCTTTCGGCTATCAAACGAGCTAACTACGACAGCTGGCTAATGGTTGAACTGGATTCCTACGAAGGTGATCCAAAGAAAGCAGCAGAAATCAGCAAGAGGTATCTAGAGCAATTATTTGCTAACTAGAGGAACCACCCATCCATCACAGCATTTCCCTATACAAGGAGATTACGAATGAAAAAACTAATTACAGGAATTGCGGTTAGCGCGGCATTGATGCTGTCGCTGTCTGCATGTTCAGTAAGTGGCAGCACAACTGAAGAAGCAACCGATAGCAATGTTGCTGCAACTGTTGACGCAGCACTTGCAGCTCTTGAAGGTCAGGTTCTGAGCCTTGGCCCAAACGGTGAGACTCCATCTGGATTCGAAACCACTGAAGTTAGCGACGAAGACCTAGCTGCAATCAAGGCTGGTAACTTCACCGCTGCAATCGTTATGCACTACGGCGGCAACGACTGGGCGACTGCTCAGGTTGAAGGCCTAAAGAGCGAATTCGCTCGCCTGGGTATCAAGGTAGTTGCAGTAACAGATGCAGACTTCAAGCCAGAGAAGCAGGTTTCAGACATTGAAACTGTTTTGGCTAAGAAGCCAAACATCATCGTGTCGATTCCTACTGACCCAGTTGCAACTGCAGCTGCGTACAAGAAGGCAGCGGCAGCTGGCGTGAAGCTAGTGTTCATGGACAACGTTCCAGCCGGCATGGTTGGCGGCAAGGACTACGTATCAGTAGTTTCAGCTGACAACAAGGGTAACGGTGTTGTATCGGCTCACCTAATGGCCAAGGCACTAAACGGTAAGGGCAAGATTGGTCTGATCTACCACGATGCAGACTTCTTTGTTACCAAGCAGCGCTTCGAAGGCTTCAAGGAAACCCTTTCTCAGTACCCAGACATTGAAGTTGTTGAAGAAAAGGGAATCGGCGGTCCTGACTTTGCCGGTGACGCACAGGCAGCAGCAACAGCATTGCTAACCAAGTACCCAGACCTAAACGGTATTTGGGGAGTTTGGGATGTTCCTGCCGAAGGCATCATGGCAGCAGCTCGTGAAGCTGGTCGCCTTGACCTAAAGATTGCAACTCAGGACCTTGGTACCAACGTTGCAATTCAGCTTGCTAAGAACGAGCTAATCGTTGGTCTTGGCGCTCAGCGTCCATTTGACCAGGGAATCGCCGAGGCTCGTCTAGGCGCACTAGCAATGATTGGCAAGACTGGTCTTCCAAACTTTGTAGCTATGGGTGCACTACCGGTAAGTCACGACAACGTTCTTGAAGCCTGGAAGACCGTCTACAGCGTAGACGCACCAGATTCAGTTTCAAGCGTTTACAAGAAGTAATTAAAAACCCGGGAGTTGGGTGCTTGCGCATCCAACTCCCGGGCCCACCCATCCATCTGGGTAGTTCCAAGTTTACCTAAGGAGAAATCAATGAAAAAAATAAACGTAGGCCTTATCGGTGGCGGTTTCATGGGCAAGGCCCACTCACTTGCCTATTCTGCAGTACCAATGTTTTTCTGGCCGACAGAGATTATGCCGGTCAAGCACACCATTGCTGAATTCACAGACAAAATGGCAGAAGAAGCTGCAACTAGATTTGGTTTTGAAAACTCCACCAGTAACTGGAAGAGCATTGTTGAAAATCCAGACATTGATCTAGTGGACATTGCTACCCCCAACAACTCACACGCAGAGATTGCCATTGCCGCTCTGGCAGCAGGTAAAAACGTAATCTGTGAAAAACCTTTGGCTCGCACCGTTGAAGAAGCGGCCGCCATGTATGCAGCAGCCCGTGAATCAAAAGCGGTCAACATGGTTGCATTCAACTATCGCCGCACACCTGCTGTGGCTCTTGCCAAGAAATACATCGATGAAGGTGCGATTGGCAAAATCACAAACTTCCGCGCTACCTACTTGCAGGATTGGTCAGCTGATCCAAACTCACCACTATCGTGGCGCTTCCAAAAATCAGTAGCCGGTTCCGGTGCGGTCGGTGACATCTTGACCCACGTACTAGATATGGCACGCTACCTTGCGGGTGAAGTCACCGAGGTTTCTGCAATTACAAACCACATCATCACCGAGCGCCCTCTGCAGCAGTCAGGTTCTGACTCACTGGGTAATTCAAAGGGTGGAGCAGACGCCCCTAAAGGCCCTGTTGATGTTGAAGACGAAGTGATGTCACTTTTGAAATTCGCCAGCGGTGCAATTGGTTCTGTTGAAGCAACCCGCAATGCCTGGGGTCGCAACAACTTCATCACTCTAGAAATTCACGGCTCTGAAGGATCCATTTACTTCAACTACGAGAACCGTGATGAGCTGCAGGTTTGCTTCAAGTCAGACGAAGGCGACCGCCGCGGATTCCGTACTGTTTACACCGGACCAAACCACCCAAACGGTGCGGCCCTTTGGCCAATCCCTGCGCTTGGAATTGGCTACGGAGAAACAAAGATTATTGAGGCGCACGACCTTTTCACCGCAATTGCCGGTGGTGAGCCGGTTCGCCCAGACTTTGGTGACGGATACCAGGTAGCCCTGATTGATGACGCAATTTTGAAGTCCGCAGCTACCGGTCAGTGGACCAAGGTACCGCAGTTAGATCGTGCAACAGGGCAGGTATCTGCCTAATGCCAAACGCCGCCGCAAACGCCGTTGAGATGCTTGGGATTGAAAAATCCTTTGGATCAAACCCGGTGTTAAAGAATGTAGATTTTTCACTCCAGGTGGGCGAAGTGCACGCACTTGCGGGTGAAAACGGTGCGGGTAAATCAACGCTGATGAAAATTCTTCAGGGTGTTTACTCAAAAGACGCCGGGATCATAAAGGTCTCGGGAGTCCCCGTCGAAATCACCGATACATTCTCGGCGCGCAAGGCGGGCATTGGCATGGTCTTCCAGGAGTTCTCGCTGATTCCAACCCTCACCGTAGCCCAGAACATCTATTTGACTAATGAGCCAACCAAACTAGGCCTAATCAGCGATGCCAAGGCTAAAGAGATGGCCCAGGAGCTTTTTGGCGAAATGGGAGTATCGGTTGATCCGTCGGCAACTGTGGAGAATCTTCCAACTGCCCTATGGCAACTGACTGAAATTGCCAAAGCACTTGCTCAAAATGCAAAAGTGCTAATCATGGATGAGCCAACAGCGTCACTTGCAAAGCACGAAACAGAAGCGCTGTTTGCGCTGATTGAGCGCTTGAAAGCAAAAGGCATTGCAATCATCTACATCTCGCACCGCATGGACGAGGTCTACAAAATCGCAGACCGCATCACGGTTTTGCGAGACGGCGTGCGAGTCCTCACTGAATCACTTAAAAAATTGACCCCGGTGCAGATTGTTG
>JACCDY011068172.1_pt1 | contig 21586 bp, 16 predicted proteins | sample 7446391 | NCBI WGS metagenome assembly JACCDY01 (sample SAMN15323451, study PRJNA562643) | freshwater metagenome | isolation source: river surface water | place: USA:Blue River Watershed | collected 2017-08-18 | reverse complement strand
ATTTTTCGCCGGCGCGCACCGGCATGCCGCCGTGTCGGCTGCGTGTCATCGGGTGAGGGCGGTCGTAACTGAAGTAGAGCGCGCAGCCTCGATGCGCTGCGATTTCGAAGCCTGCGTCAGGAAAGTTGGTGCCGCCACCGTCGAGTGGCGTATTCAGATACATCACAAGTGACGCCACGCGCTGTCCGCCGCGGGCGAGGAAGGGGGCCGCACCGGGCTGCGTCGGATCGACGTAGTCGTAGTGCGGTTTGTATTCCTGACCCACTTCATAGCGCAGGATTTGCAGCGCTTCGCCACGCTCGTATGGCCATTGCAAAAGCGCCTCGATGCGTCGCTCAATGCGCTGGATGAAGGGGCTCTCGCCACGATGGAAGGCCGTGCCGCTGCTCGTTCTGCCGGCGTCGGCGCGTGTGTTGCCCGATTCCATGTCGATTACGTGCGAGGCGGTCATGCGATCACGCGATAGGCGAATGAGCTCCTCGCATTCGGTGTCGCTCAAAAAATTCTGAAATAGCACCACGCGTGGCTGATCGAGGCTGAACATCACCTGGATGTCTCGATCGAGATTCGGGCGACTGCCGGCTGTAATGACCGAGGGCCACTCGATCGAGAGCGGCTGCGGAATCGCCGACACCGGATCGGGAACCGGCGCATCACGGTTGGCCGCTTTTTCTTTGAGTTCTTCGAGACGCGCCTCCAAGGTGCGCGTCATGAAGGCGACGGCTGTCTCTTCATCGATGCCGCGGTCGATCAGGGTTTGTAGCAGAGCATCGGGGGACTCACCCTTTTCGATGCGGGCGATGACCCAAGTGCGGGTTTCGGGAGTGATAGCGGCGTTCGTCGACACGCTCAAATCATAGCGCCGCGTCATGTGACACGCATTGTCATATGGCGGTCATGGCCTTGTCACATTCGAGCTCCATCATCGCGAGCGTTTGAATTCGCGCCCTCGCGTTTGCGCCCCAACGGAGTCTTTCCCACATGAACAACGCTTCCCAGTCTCGCAATCTTCTGTTCTTGGCCGCCTCCGTGGCGGTGCTCGCTGCGTGCGGCGCCGAGGAAATTTCCTCGCCCGGTAGCGGTGGCAACATCAGCATCACCAACAACACGCCGGCTCCGCCGCCGCCGCCACCGCCGCCGGTCAGCACGCTGGTGACCCCGGCTGCCGGCTGCCCGACCATCGATGATCCCGCGGGTCTCACCGACCTCGGTACGATCTCGGGTCCGACCGGTACCTACCGTAACTGCGCGCTGCCGGCGCGCATCACGCGCAGCAGCAAGCTGACTCGCGTTCCGGGCCTGCTGTACTCATTACCGGGTCGCGTCGATGTCGGTACTGACTTGGGTGCGTCGGGCGGTTCGGGCGTCACGCTCACCATCGACCCGGGCGTCACGATCTTTGGTGCGACGGGTGTGTCTTGGTTGGCCGTTAATCGCGGCAACCGCATCAGCGCCGTCGGTACCGCGACGCAGCCGATCGTCTTCACGAGCCGCGACAACGTCCTCGGTCTCTCGACTGATGACTCGCAGGGTCAGTGGGGCGGTGTGGTGTTGCTCGGCCGCGCGCCGATCACCGATTGCACGGTCGCCCCGAACGCCGAGCCGGGCTCGGTGAGCTGCGAGCGTCAGACCGAAGGCGCGACGGATCCCGCTTACTACGGCGGTGCGACGCCGACGGACAACAGTGGCACGATGAAGTACGTACAGATCCGCTACTCGGGTTATGTGCTTTCGGGCAATAGCGAGTTGCAGGCTCTCACCACGGGTGGTGTGGGTAGCGGCACGGTGCTCGAATACATCCAGTCGCACAACAGCTCGGATGACGGTCTCGAGTTCTTTGGCGGCACGCACGATATGAAGCGTTTGGTCGTGACCGGTGCCGATGACGATAACGTCGATCTCGATACGGGCTATCGCGGCTTGATTCAGTACGTCATCGCAGTGCAGAAGACTTCGGGTAATGCCGACTCGATGATCGAGCTCGATTCCACTAACGCGCTTGAGAACAACAAGCCGCGCACGTGGATGCGTATCGCGAACTTCACCATGATTCATCGCAATCCGGCCACGGGTAACGGCGCCGCCTGGCGCTTCCGCGGCGGTGCGGATGTGTCGATGGTGAACGGTTTGCTCGTTTCGCCGATGACCTGCTTGCGTCTCGACGGCGCGAACATGCTCACGACAGATGCCGCGATCGACAAGCTCGGTCCGCCGGTGTTCAAGTCGGTGGCGATGCAGTGCGGCGCCACGCCGTTTGCAGGCTCGAGCGGTTTGACGGCGGCGCAGGTCGATGCGGCCTTCAACGTCGCGGGTAACAACAACATCTCGACCTTCACTAACACCTTGACCGGCGGCTTCATCAACGGAGCTAACGAGACGGCTCGTACGGCAACCGATCCGAAGACCATTGCGGCGGGCTTCGACACCACCACCTACATCGGTGCGGTGAAAGATGCCAACGACACGTGGTATGCCGGTTGGACCTGTAACTCGGCCACCGCGAACTTCGGTTCCACCAGCAAGTCCTGCACCTCCATCCCGTAACTGACGATCATGGATCACCTGCTTAACCGTCAAAGAATGCTGTTGCTCGTCACAGCATTCGCCATGCCACTCGCCGCCGCTCAGGAGGTGCCACCGCCCGCTGATCAAGCTGCGCAGCAGCCTGCTGCGGAAGAGGTGGCCGAAGAAGCGGTCGATATCGACATCGCGGGCGAGATCGTGGTCGTGGGTCGTCGCGACCGCAATATCCAGCAGGCGACGACACAGGTGATCTCGGTGCTCTCGGCCGAAGACATCGCCCGAACGGGTGATGGTGACGTCGCCGGTGCTTTGAGCCGTGTGACCGGTTTGAGCGTCGCGAGCAATGGCTTCGTCTACGTTCGTGGCCTCGGTGATCGTTATTCGCAAGCGTTCTTGAACGGCTCACCACTGCCGAGTCCTGAGCCGCTGCGTCGTGCCGTGCCGCTCGACATTTTCCCGACGGACATCGTGGCTTCGTCGCTCGTTCAAAAGAGCTTCTCGGCGAATATGCCGGGCGAGTTCGGTGGCGGTCTGATTAACATCACGACCTTGGCCGTACCGAAGGAGTCTTTCGTCAAGGTGGGTTTTGGTACCAGCGGTGATTCCGAGACCACCGGTCAGATCGGTTACTCGCACTTTGGTAGTAAGTGGGATCCGTCGGGCAAAGATAGTGGCGTCCGCGACGTGCCGCCAGCATTGGCAGCGTTCTTCGCCAGTGGCGAGCGCATGAGCTCGGGCAAGGTAAATACTGGTGCCATCGCAAAACAGCTCGTCAACACCCGCACGGGTCTTGTGCAGCTGATTGATCAGATGCCGGCGAACTTCTCCGGCAACATCACCGCCGGCACGTCGGTGGCGATGGGTGAGGGTGAGCTCGGTTTGATTGGTACCGCGGGTTACAGCAACGCCTGGCGCACCAAGGACATCATTGAGCAGAGCCCGGCGAGCCTCGATCTGTCGCGTCTCGACAAAGATTATCGGAAGGTGGCGAGCGAGAATCGTATCGTCATCAATGGCCTTGCGGGCCTCGGTTACGAGTACGGCGATGGACATCGTCTGCGCTGGACGAATCTCATCGTCCGCGACACCTTGAAGCGCACGAGTCTTGCCGAGGGTAAGCAGAACAACCAGCGTCCGACCTTCGATTTCCTGGAGCAGGAGACGGGTTGGTACGAGCGTCAGTTGTGGTCCACGCAACTCAGTGCGGGCTTCAACCTCGATCCGCTCAAGGTTGATGCGCGCATCGCTTTGGCGAAATCGACTCGTGAGGCTCCGTTCGAGCTCGGCATGGGCTACTCCAAGTCGAACATCGCCGCGAGCCCCTACGGTGGCTATTTCATCAACCGACTCGACAACGGCCAGACGGGATACGGACGCATCTCGTTCTCGGATCTCGAAGAGGACTTGTTCTCTTACGGCGTCGATTTGACCTACTCGGTGTCGCCGACGACGGTACTTTCCGCCGGTATCGAATACGGTAAGACGGAGCGTGACTCGGAGCGCCGTGAGTTCCTGATGCTCGCTCCCTCCAGCTTCCTGTCGGGTGTGGCGATGTTCCGCCCGGATTATTTGTTAGGTTCGGCGGTCGTCGACTATTTCGGTATTGGTTTGGTCGAATCCACCGAAACCGATCCTGCCTTCACGGCCTCGCTTGAGACCCAAGCGGCCTACACGCAGTTACAGGCCGAGATTGCTGACGGCTTGGAACTGAGCGTCGGTGCGCGCTACGAGCAGGGCGAGCAAACGGTGGCGCCTTTGAAGGTCTTCAATGTGGCGTCGACCTCGGAAGCCGGCACGAATCTCGACAACGATTACATCCTTCCGGCGGTGACGCTGACTTACAAGTTCGGTGAGAACATGCAGCTGCGTTTGAACGGCTCGAAGACGGTCGCTCGCCCGCAGTTCCGTGAGTTGATGTTCCAGGCCTACTTCGATCCCGAATCGAACCGCTCCTATCGCGGTAATCCGCTGTTGGTCGATAGCGAATTCACCAATGCCGAGTTGCGTTACGAGTGGTACTTCGCCCCCGAGCAGCGCTTCTCGGTGGCAGGTTTCTACAAGCAGATCGATAAGCCGATCGAGGCTTTCACGGCATTCAACGACAACACGCCGGTCACGAGCTTCGCGAACGCGCCGAAGGCGACGCTGCTCGGTATCGAGCTCGAGTCTCAGAAGTACATCGACATGGATCTCGTGTTCGATAGTGCGTTCTTTGCGTCACGCCGCGGTGTCTTGATCGGCAACTACACCTGGTCGGATTCGAAGATCGACGTGGGCAGTGGCGACACCGTGGACGTCTTCGGTACGACGACACAACCGGCTAGCAACTTCTTCGTTGATGGTTCGCCGCTCACGGGGCAGTCCAATCACTTGGTGAACTTGCAGATCGGTCTCGAGGATCGCGAGTCGCTTTCGCAGCAGACGCTCCTGATTTCGTATGCCGCCGACCGCGCCTTCAGCCGCGGTGCAGCAGGGCTGCCGGATGTGGTTGAGTCACCGGGCATCAACGTCGACTTCGTGATTCGTCAGGGCGTCAACTGGTTCGGTCAAGACCTCGAATTGAAATTCGAGGCTCGCAACCTGCTCGAGACCGAGTATCAGGAATTTCAAGAGCGCAGCGGTAACAAGGTGTTCTTCAACCGCTACGACAGCGGCGTGAAGTTCTCAGCCTCGATCTCGGCCAGCTTCTAAGAAAGGGTTTCGATCCGCTGCGGTCGACGGTCAGTCCGTCGATCGCAGCAGGTCGTTGATTGAGGTCTTCGCGCGCGTCTGCGCATCGACTTTCTTCACGATGATGGCGGCGTAGAGCGAGTGGCTGCCGTCCTTCGAGGGCAGGTTGCCCGGCACCACCACCGAGCCGGCAGGCACGCGGCCCTGCAAAATCTCCCCAGTCTCGCGATCATAGATTCGCGTGCTTTGACCGATGAAGACGCCCATCGAGATCACCGACCCTTCTTCGACGATCACACCCTCGACCACTTCGGAGCGTGCGCCGATAAAGCAGTTATCTTCGATGATGGTGGGCGACGCCTGCAGCGGTTCGAGCACGCCACCGATGCCAACGCCACCGGATAGATGCACGTTCTTGCCAATCTGTGCGCAGGAGCCGACCGTTGCCCAGGTGTCGACCATCGTGCCGGTATCGACGTAAGCGCCGATATTCACGTAGGACGGCATCAGCACCACGTTCGAGCCGATGAAGCTGCCCTTGCGCACCAAGGCGTGGGGCACGACGCGATTGCCGCTCGCGCGTAACGCATTCTCATCCCAAGCAGAATATTTGAGTGGCACTTTATCGAAGAAGCGGGTGTAGCTGCCCTCGATGACGCGATTGTCATTCGCACGGAAGTAGAGCAGCACGGCCTTCTTCAGCCATTCGTGTACTTGCCAGCGGCCGTCGATCTTTTCGGCAACGCGGGCTTTGCCGCTATCGAGCAGGTCAAGCACCTCATCGAGTGCCACCCGAAGTTCGCGTGAGACGCTTTTCGGCGTGATGTCAGCGCGCGCTTCGAACGCCGCTTCGATGAGACTTTTGAGTTCGGTGTGATTGTTCATGAGGGTCTTCCTTGAGATTGAATTCCTTGGATGAAATCGGCGATGCGCCTGGCGGCCGTGACGCAATCCTCGACATCGGCAACGAGTGAGATCCGGACGCGGCCTGCGCCTGGATTATCTCCGCTCGGATCGATAGCTCCATCGCGCGTGTGACGTGCCAGATACGAGCCCGGGACGACGGTGACGTTTTGCTCGGCAAAGAGATCGCGCGTGAAGCGCGCATCGTCGCCCTGGACCTTAGGCCACAAGTAGAAGCCACCGGCGGGCTGCATCACGTCAAGATGTGGCGCGAGGATCGGCAGTACACGCGCGTATTTTTCACGATAGAGCGCTCGATTGGCTTTGACGTGCGCGTCGTCATTCCAAGCGGCGATGCTCGCGAGCTGCGTCGGAATGGGCATCGCGCAGCCGTGATAGGTGCGATACAGCAGAAAGTCGCGCAATACGCTTGGGTCGCCGGCGACGAAGCCTGAACGTAGGCCCGGGAGGCTCGAGCGCTTGGAGAGACTGTGAAAGACCACGCAGCGTTCGAAGTTCGAATGCCCCGCCTCGAGCGCTGCATTGAGCAACGAGGGCGGTGGATGGTTCTCGTCGGCATAGAGCTCGGCGTAGCACTCGTCTGAGGCGATCAGAAAATCGTATCGGTCTGCGAGCTCGATCGCACGTCGCAGTTGCGACGTCGACATCACCGCGCCCCCGGGGTTACCCGGTGAGCAGAGATACAGCAACTGGACACGCTCCCAAACTGAGGCGGGGATCGCATCGAGATCCGGTAGGAAGTGGTTCTCGGCGGGCGTCTCAAAGAAATAGGGGGTCGCACCGGCGAGCAGCGCGGCACCCTCGTAGATCTGGTAGAACGGGTTCGGCATCGCAACGAGAGGCGAATTGCGCTGTGATGGATCAATGACCGCTTGCGCAAAAGCAAATAACGCCTCGCGGGTTCCGTTAACCGGCAGGACCGCATCGAGACCGACTCGGTTGGCGCCAAGCTTGAAGCGTCGCTCCAGCCAGCGCGCGCACGCAGCGCGAAGATCGGGTAAGCCGATGGTAGAGGGGTATTGTCCAAGGCCAGCCAACGAGTCGCGCAAGACTTGCAGTGCGAAATCCGGCGGCGCGTGCTTGGGTTCACCGATCGAGAGCGGGATGTGCGCCAAGTGCGCGGGCGGCGTGACACCGTCTTTGAGTTTGGCGAGCCGCTCGAACGGGTAGGCCTGCAGTTCGCGAAGTTGCGGGTTCATGCGGCGCGGCGCTGATTCAGGGCATCGGTCAAACGGGCAACGAGACGCTCAGCCGTGGCCGCGGGCAGAGGACCATGATCGTGATCACTGACATAGAACACGTCCTCGGCGCGTTCACCGACCGTCATGACCTTGGCGGCGAGCAAGTCGATGCGCTCGTCCATCATCACTTTACCGATATCGCACAAAAGGCCCGGTCGATCGCCGGCGATGATTTCAAGGACGGAGCGTTGGTTGCGCTCGTCGACGTTGATGTGGATTTGCGTCGGAGTATTGAACATGCGCACCTGCCGCGGCGCTCGACGCGAGACGCCCATCAAGGCATCGCGAGGCGCAGCGAGTGATCGACGCAGTGCGCGCTCGATCTCTTCGTGACGTTCGATATCGGAGATCGGCGTGCCGTCTTCTTCAAGCACGTGATAGAGATCGATGCTGTTGCCATCCTGGGTCGGCGTGATGCGTGCATCGACGATGTTAAGCCCGAGCTGATCGAGCACGGCCGTCGTGCGCGCAAAGCCGTGGGCACGATGTGGCGCATAGGTCATGATCGCCGTCGTGCCACGCTCGCTTTCGGCTTGCAGCGACACCACCGGATCATCGCCCTCATGATCGCGCTCTAAGAGGACTCGCGTGTGCCAAGCGATCTCCTGCGGTGTGTGCCGCAGAAAGTAAGCATCGCTCAGGATCGTCCAGACTCGCTCCGTGTCGGCCTCGGTGATGCCGGTGGCGGCGAGCAGCTCGCGCGCATCGAGTTGATTGGCTCGCTTGAGTTCATCCTGATCGATGGGCGTCTCAAGGCCGCGGCGCAGCGCGTGTTTTACACGATCATGGAATTCGGCAAACAGCGAAGCCTTCCACGAGTTCCACAAACGCGGGTTCGTCGCACGCACATCGGCAGCCGTGAGCACATAAAGGTAATCAAGATGCGTCTCATCGCCCACGAGACGCGCAAAGGCATTGATGACTTCGGGATCGGAGATATCTTGTTTCTGCGCCGTGAGCGACAGCAGCAAGTGATTGCGGACGAGCCACGCGACGAGGCGTGCATCGTACCGAGTCAGTCCTTGCTCAAGACAAAACGCTTCGGCATCGACCGCGCCGAGATCCGAGTGGTCACCGCCACGACCTTTGGCGATGTCGTGAAAGAGCGCGGCGAGATAGGCAATCTCCGGGCGCGGCAAAGACTGCATGATACGCGAGAGATTCGGCAACTCGTGATCGAAGCGAGGGAGCGCCAAACGGCGCAAGTTGCTCACGACGAAGAGCGTGTGCGCGTCGACCGTATAGGCGTGAAAGAGGTCGTACTGCATACGACCGACGATGCGCCCGAAAGACGGAATATAGCGACCGAGTACACCATAGGTGTTCATGCGACGCAGCTCGTTCGTGACGCCCGCGGGTGCCCGCAAAATCTCGAGGAAGAGACGATGGTTCTTCGGGTTCTGTCTAAATTCCTCGTCGATCAACCACAAATTTTTGACGATAGCGCGAATGGTGTGTGCGCGTACGCCTTGGATCGAGGGGTTCTGCTGCAAGAGCGCGAACACTTCGAGCAGCGTCGACGGTTGCCGAACGAAGATCTCATCGTGCAGTGCCTCGAGGTAGCCGTTGCGAACCTGAAAGCGCGCATTGAGTGGCTCGGGCGCCGAGCTCTCATCGAGTATGGCCTCACGGAAGAGCTGCAATAACAATTCGTTTAGCAGCGAGACATCCATCACGGTGCGGTAGTAACGCTGCATGAGCTGCTCAACCGCGAGCGTGAAAGAGGCATCTTCATAACCGAAGATGCGCGCGAGCTTCATCTGATGATCGAACAGCAAGCGATCTTCGCGACGGCCCGTGATGCTGTGCAGTGCGAAGCGTACTTTCCACAAAAAAGACTGCGCGCTTTGCAAGCGACGCAGTTCAGCGGGCGTCAGAAAGCCCAGATCAACGAGATCATCGAGCGTGTCGGCGCCAAAGTGACGCTTCGCGACCCAAGCAATCGTCTGGATGTCGCGCAGGCCACCAGGGCCTGTTTTGACGTTCGGTTCGAGGTTGTAAGCCGTGTCGTTCGCTTTTAGGTGGCGCTCGTTTTGCTCGCGCACCTTCGCTTCGAAGAAATCGCGCACGGGCCAAATTGCGGCGGGGGCCAGCGCCGAGCGCATACCGGCGACCAAGGGCTCGGAGCCCGCGAGACGGCGTGCTTCGATCAGCGTCGTCATGATGCCCACATCTTTGCCCGCTTCTTCGTGGCACTGCTCGATGGTGCGCACGCTGTGGCCGACCTCGAGGCCGATGTCCCAAAGAAAAGCCACGAACTGTTCGAGCGCACGGCGACCGGCTTCGTCGGTAGCGGCAGGCACGAGCACGAGGATGTCGACATCCGAGGAGGGGTGCAGCTCGCCACGACCATAGCCGCCAACAGCGACGAGTGCCCAGTCGGCATCATGAGCGCCGAGTTTGCTGCGCCAAGCTTCAGCGAGTACCGCATCGATCAGCTTTGCTCGGGCGCGAACCAGTGTTTCGACAGGTTCGTCGCTCTCGAATAATTCTTTGAGTCGAGCTTGCGCTTCGCGCAGTGCTGCCGAGTAAGCCTCTGCGGTATCGCCCGCGTCACGCAGGCGGGAGGGCAGGGCGTCGAGCAGCGCGGTGAGTGGCATCAGGCGGCCTCGCGGCGCGCCTCGGCACCCTGGGTCAACACTTCGAAGCCACTGTCAGTCACGAGGACCGTGTGCTCCCACTGTGCCGAGAGGGAATGATCTTTGGTGATGACGGTCCAGCCATCGGGAAGCAATTTCACGTGGCGCTTGCCGGCGTTGATCATCGGTTCGATGGTGAAAGTCATGCCTGGGCGCAACTCGAGGCCTGTGCCCGGGTCACCGTAATGCAGTACCTGCGGGTCTTCGTGATACACCCGACCGATGCCATGGCCGCAGTACTCGCGCACCACCGAGAAACCTTCGCTCTCGACGTAGGTCTGGATGGCGTGACCGATATCGCCCAAGCGCTTGCCCGGCGCAACGGTGCGGATGCCGCGCCACATGCCTTCGAAGCAGGTCTCGACCAGGCGGCGGGCGTGCGGTTGGGGCTTGCCCACGAAATACATGCGGCTCGTGTCGCCGTGGAATCCGTCGCGGATGACCGTGACGTCGATATTGATGATGTCCCCGTCTTTCAGGCGTTTATCACCCGGAATGCCATGGCACACCACGTGGTTCACCGAGGTGCAGATCGTCTTCGGGAAGCCGCGGTAGTTGAGGTTCGCCGGAACGGCTTTCTGCACCTGCACGATATGGTCGTGGCACAGGCGATCGAGCTCATCGGTAGTCACGCCGGGTTTGACGTGTTCACCGATCATGTCGAGCACTTCGGCAGCCAAACGGCCGGCCTCGCGCATGTTCTGCTGCTCTTGGGGGGATTTCAGGGTCACGGGCATGGTAAGTGGGCCCGTAAAGCGTTGTTTTTACGGGACCTGCATGGTATAAAGCGCGGCCTTTTTTGGCAACGTAAACCAACCCACACGCACATCGTTTAACTGGTTGCTGGGTGTTTCGCTTCGGCGAAATGGCAACTGGGGATGTGCGGAGGCCCAACCCGACAAGGAGAAACTGATGTCCAGCGTGTCCATGCGACAGATGCTGGAAGCGGGCGTCCACTTCGGACACCAAACCCGCTTCTGGAACCCGAAAATGGCTGAGTACATTTTCGGTGAACGAAACAAGATTCACATCATCAACCTCGAGAAGACGCAGCCGCTCTTTGCGGAAGCCGCGCGCTTCATCCAGGGTGTTGCCGCCGACGGCGGTACGGTGCTGTTCGTCGGCACCAAGCGTTCGGCTCGCGAGCCGATCCAGAAAGAGGCGGTTCGCGCCGGTATGCCCTTCGTCAACCAACGTTGGTTGGGCGGCATGCTCACGAACTTCAAGACCGTGCGTCAGTCGATCAAGCGTCTCGCCGATCTCACCGAGATGAAGGCGAATGGTTCGCTCGATCGTCGCGGCAAGAAAGAAGGCACGATGCTCCGTCGCGAGATGGACAAGCTCGAGCGCTCGCTCGGCGGCATCAAGGACATGGAGTCCCTGCCGGACGCCATCTTCGTGGTCGATGTCGGTCACGAGAAGATTGCGATTCACGAAGCCAACAAGCTCGGTATCCCGGTCGTTGCGATCGTGGATACCAACTGCGCGCCCGATGGCGTCGATTACCTCGTCCCGGGCAACGATGACGCCATGCGCGCCATCCAGCTCTACGCGGGTGGCATTGCCGATGCGATCCTTGAGGGTCGTTCGTCTGCGCCGGCACTGACGGTCTCGGGCGATGATGAGTTCGTGGAGCTCGACGAGAACGGCAACCCGAAGCCGAAGGCGGCGCGCGGTAAGCCGCGTCGTGAGGCTCCGGGTCGCGGTGCACCGCGTCGCGGTCCTGCGCCGCAGGCTGCTCGTCGTCGTCCGGCTGCTGCCGTGGCGGCTCCGGCTCCCGCTGAGGTCGCCGCTGGCGCCGAAGTGGAGCTCGATATTCCAGAAGCGGCCGATGGTGAAGTGGCTCCGGCCGCCAGCGCCTCGGCTCCGCGCCGCAAGGCTGGCCCGACGGGCGCGCCGCGTCGGAGGGGCTAAGCGATGAGTGTGACTGCAGAAGCCGTCAAACAGCTCCGCGAGCGCACTGGCGCGGGCATGATGGAATGCAAGAAGGCCCTGGTCGAGACCAACGGTGATCTCGATGCCGCTGCCGAGTTGATGCGCAAGCAGGGACTCGCAAAGGCCGATAAGAAGGCCGCTCGCGTGGCTGCCGAAGGCGTCGTGGCACTCGAGAAGTCCGCCGATGGCAAGTCGGCTGCGATGGTCGAAGTGAACTGCGAAACGGACTTCGTTGCGCGCGAGTCGGATTTTCAAGGCTTTTCGGCTGATGTCGCTAAGGTGGCGTTGACCGCCGGCGCTGCCGACGTCGAAGCCCTGGTTGCCAATAAGCTCGCCACGGGTGAGACCATCGACGAGCGTCGTCGTGCGTTGATTTCGAAGATCGGTGAAAACATCACCGTGCGTCGTCACGCCACGTTGAGCTCGACGGGTTTCTTGGGTGCGTATCGCCACGGCACGCGCATTTGTGCGTTGGTCGCGATCGAGGGCGGCGATGCCGCGCTCGCGCACGATCTCGCCATGCATGTCGCAGCGAGCAATCCTGAGTTCCTCTCGGCGGCCGATGTGCCCGCTGATCTCGTCGCCAAAGAGCGCGAGATTGAAACCGAGAAGGCACTCGCCGAGGGCAAGCCCGCCGATATCGTCGCCAAGATGGTTGAAGGACGTATCCGCAAGACGCTGAACGAGAAGGCTCTCTTGGGCCAACCGTTCGTTAAGGATCCGGACCAAACCGTCGAGAAACTGTTGAAGGCCGCCAAGGCCGAGATCAAGGCCTACAAGCGCTTCGAAGTCGGAGCCGGCATCGAGAAGAAGCAGGACGACTTTGTGGGCGAAGTGATGGCCCAGGTGAAGGCCAGCAGCGGAAAATAACCCGCTCCGGTCGTGATAACGAAAACCCCGCCCCGGCGGGGTTTTCTTCAAGGGGAGTCGGAAGATGTCGAAGCAGTCGATCCGTTACAAGCGAGTCCTCGTCAAGCTCTCGGGCGAGGCGTTGATGGGCAGCGGCGAATACGGCATTGACCCTGCGATCATCAAACGCATCGCGCTCGAGATTCAGGAAATTTTGAACCTCGGGGTCGAAGTGGCCGTCGTCATCGGTGGCGGCAACATCTTCCGCGGCGCGGGTCTTGCGCGAGCGGGGATGGATCGCGTCACGGGCGATCACATGGGCATGCTCGCCACCGTGATGAATTGTCTTGCCATGCAGGATGCGCTCGAGTCGATCGGGACGTATGCACGCGTGATGTCGGCGATTCGTATCAACGAAGTCTGTGAGGAATACATTCGCCGTCGCGCCGTGCGCCACCTCGAGAAGGGGCGTGTGGTGTTGTTCGCAGCGGGCACCGGTAACCCGTTCTTCACCACCGACACGGCCGCCTCGCTCCGGGCCATCGAGATCGGTGCCGAGTTGCTCATCAAAGCCACCAAAGTGGATGGCATTTACTCGGCCGATCCCGTCAAGGACCCTTCGGCCGTCCGTTATCCGACGCTGACCTTTGACCGCGTGCTCGATGAGCGCTTGAATGTCATGGATGCGACGGCCATCGTGATGTGCCGCGATAACAACCTGCCGTTGCAGGTGTTCAATCTCGGTAACGCGGGTGAGTTGCTGCGTATCGTGCAGGGCGAGAGCATCGGCACCGTCGTTCGTAACAGCTGACCAACACGCTATTTTTCAGGAAGGTTCCGCATGATCGAGGATTTCAAGAAAGACGCCACCACCCGTATGGGCAAGTGCGTGCTGCAGTTCCAGGCCGACCTCAAGAAATTGCGCACCGGTCGTGCGCATCCGAGTCTCGTCGAGAATCTGCGCGTCGATTACTACGGTAGCGAGAGCCCGCTGCAGCAGCTTGCGAATATCAGCGTCGAAGATGCGCGTACGCTCGTGATCTCGCCTTGGGATAAAGGCGCCGTGCAGGCGATCGAAAAGGCCATCTACAAGTCTGAGCTCGGTTTGACGCCGAATACGGCGGGCATGGTCATTCGCGTGCCGCTGCCGCCGCTCACCGAAGAGCGTCGCCGCGACATCACCAAGGTCGTTCGGGGTGATGCCGAGAACGCCCGTGTCGCCGTGCGCAACGTGCGTCGTGACGTGCTGCAAGATGTGAAAGAAGCGCTCAAAGAAAAACTCATCAGCCAAGATGAGGAAAAGAAAGCGCAGGAAGAAATCCAGAAGCTGACCGACAAGCACGTAGCCGAAATCGACCAGGTGCTTGCGGCCAAAGAAAAGGAAATCATGCAGGTCTGAGGCAGGAGCCTCCCGCATGCCCGTCCCCGCGCACAACGCGATCGTCATGGACGGCAACGGCCGCTGGGCCGAAGCCCGTGGCGAGCCGCGCACCGCAGGTCATCGCGCCGGTATCGAGCCGGTACGAGCGACCATTCGCGAGTGCGCGCGTTTGGGTGTGGGTGCACTGACGCTCTTTGCCTTCTCGAGCGAGAACTGGCGACGTCCCGAGACCGAAGTGTCGACGCTGATGGGGCTCTTTATGGAGGCCCTCGAGCGTGAAGTGCAGGAGTTGCACTCGAATCAGGTGCGACTGCGCGTCATCGGCAATCGGCAGCGCCTTGCCGTCGGTTTGCAACAGCGCATCGCCGAGGCGGAAGCGCTGACCGCGGGCAATACGGGATTGCAGTTACAAGTCGCCGTGAGTTACGGCGGTCGCTGGGATGTCATCGAGGCGGCCAAGCGTTTGGCAGCGCAGGCGGCAAGCGGCGCCTTGCGAGCGGCCGATATCGATGAAGAGCGGTTCGCACGCGAACTGCAGCTCGCCGATTTACCGGATCCGGATCTCTTCATTCGTACCGGCGGCGATCATCGCATCAGCAATTTTCTGCTGTGGAACATTGCTTACGCCGAACTCTTTTTCACCGACGTGCTTTGGCCTGATTTCAATGCTGAGGTGCTCGCTGAGGCGATCGAAGATTTTCGCGGCCGTGAACGTCGCTTTGGGCTGACGGGTAAGCAAGTGCGACAGGAGTCTCGCTCGTGAGTCGCAAGCCGGTCGGTTTGCAGCAGCGCCTTATCACGGCGCTCGTGTTGCTCGCGCTGTTGGTGGCGCTGGTATTTTTGGCGCCGCCTTGGGCGACCGTCATCGTGATCGGGTTGGCGATGTTGGGTGGCGCCTGGGAATGGTCCGCCTTCCTCCATCACGAGCGACGCCGTGTGCGACTCGCTTACGTGGTGCTCGTCGCGCTCGGTCTGATCGCCGCTTGGTCGGTGACCACGACGATTGAATCACTCTCGATGCTGCTGCTCGGCGCGTGCGTATGGTGGGTCATTGCGCTGCTGTGGATCATGCTGGCGCCGCAGCGGGGCGGGGCTATTTCTGCGGCGATTGCCGGTGTGTGTGCGCTCGTGCCAGCGGGTGTGGCGCTCGCTCGCTTGCGCCTTGAGCCCAATGGCGGCGAGTTGTTGGTCTTCGTTCTGTTGATCGTCATGGCCGCAGACGTCGGCGCGTATTTCGCCGGACACGCTCTTGGCAAAACCAAACTCGCGCCGAAAGTGTCGCCCGGTAAAACTTGGGAAGGCGTGATCGGTGGATTTGCCGTTTCGGTGTTGATCGCTTACTTGGGCTCCCGCTGGCTCGGTTGGCCGACGACACCGATGATGTTGTTGGCCTTGGGCGCTGCGGCGTTTTCGGTGGTTGGTGATCTCATCGAGAGCTTGATGAAGCGCCACTCTGGCCTCAAGGACAGCGGACGCTTGTTTCCGGGTCACGGTGGTTTGCTCGATCGGCTGGACAGTCTCACCGCTGGGGTACCGTTACTGGTGCTGGGTTTACTCAAAGCCGGCTTGATCGGTGCCGCGCTCGCACCGGAGTTCATCGAGTGAGCTTGCAACCCGCGACGGTTGAACCGATCGGGGTTTCGGTGCTCGGTTCAACGGGCACCATCGGCGATAACACGCTCGATGTAATCGCGCGTCATTCGGATCGATTTCGCGTCGTCGCACTCGGTGCGCATCGCAACGCTGGCAAGTTGCTCGAGCAGTGTCGCCGTTTCAAGCCGGCGCACGCCGTGCTCGTCGATGCCGCAGCCGCGGCCGAGTTGCAGGCGGCGATTCGTGCTGAGGGTCTCGCCACGCAAGTGCACGCCGGTGAGGCCGCGCTCGATGTCATCGCGACGCTACCCGAGGCGCCCTACGTCATGGCGGGCATCGTCGGTGCAGCAGGTCTTGCTTCATCACTGGCCGCCGCGCGTGCCGGCAAGCGTTTGATGATCGCCAACAAAGAGCCGCTCGTGATGGCAGGCGCTCTGTTCGTCGAAGCGGCGAGTCGCTCGGGTGCGACGTTGCTGCCGATCGACAGCGAACACAATGCGATCTTCCAGTGTTGGCCCGCAGGGTCGCGAACGGGAGTGGCTCCCGTCGGTGTTCGACGAATCCTGCTCACCGCCTCCGGTGGTCCCTTCGTCGATTGGTCACCCGAACAGATTGCCGCAGCCACGCCTGAACAGGCGTGCAAGCACCCGAAGTGGGTGATGGGTCGCAAGATCTCGGTCGATTCGGCGACGCTCATGAACAAGGGTCTCGAGGTCATCGAGGCTCGAATACTCTTCGGTTTGCCGTTGGAGCAAATCGACGTGGTGGTGCATCGCCAAAGTCTCGTGCACTCGATCGTCGAGTACATCGATGGTTCCATGCTCGCCGAGCTCGGCTCGCCCGATATGCGTACCCCGATCGCGCATGCGCTCGGATGGCCGGAGCGACTCGACTCCGGTGTACAATTTCTCGATCTGGTGCAGGCCGGAAACCTGCAGTTCGAGGCGCCGGATATGGCCCGCTTCCCCTGCCTGCGTCTGGCACGCGAGGCGGCGGTGGCGGGGGGCTTGGCGCCGGCGGTGTTGAATGCGGCCAACGAAGTGGCGGTGGCGGCGTTCCTCGAGGGACGGTTGAACTTTGCGGGGATTGCCCGGGTCATTGAGGCGGTGTTGGCGGCTGCGCCAGCCGGAGCCGCTAGTGACCTCGGTGTCGTGATGGCGGCGGATGCCGAGGCGCGCGAGAGCGCACTGCGGCAGGTGAGTCGCGCGACTGGGGTGGCGGTCTAGCACCGCGAGGAGGCGAACGATGGATCTCATTTGGACGATAGCCGGCTTCATCGTAGCCGTTAGCCTGCTCGTGACGGTCCACGAGTTCGGTCACTATTGGGTCGCTCGCAAGCTCGGCTTCAAGGTGCTGCGATTCTCGGTAGGCTTTGGCACACCGCTTTGGAAAAAAACCGCCGGTGCCGATCGCACGGAATACGTTTTTGCCATGTGGCCTTTGGGCGGTTACGTGAAGCTGCTCGATGAGCGCGAAGGTCCCGTGCCGCCAGAGGATCTCGCTCGCTCGTTCACGCGCAAGAAGCCGTGGGAGCGCATTCTCGTTCTGCTCGCAGGTCCGGCCTTCAACATCATTTTCGCGATCATCGTGCTCGCCGCGATGCTGTGGGTCTCCGGTTCGCCAGAAGTGCGACCCGTGGTGGGTCGTATCGTGACGGATTCGGTCGCTGCCCAGGCTGGCCTGCAGACCGATGATGTGATCGTCGCGGTCGAAGGCAAGGCCGTCAACAATCAAACAGATGTGCTCTTCGGTCTGATCGAGGGCATGAGCGAGTCTGGACCCATCGACTTGCAGGTGCGACGTGGCGCTTCGGAGTTGCGCGATCTGCAATTGCGTATCGATGATCCGGAAGTGCGTCGCGCGCTCACCGAGCCGTCGGCGTTACTACCCGGTATCGGGATGCGTTTCTGGTCGCCGCCGATGCCAGCCGTGATCGGCAAGGCGGATGTGGGTGGTCCCGCTGATGCGGCGGGCTTGCTGGCAGGCGATCGTATCGTCGCTGTCGATGGTGTGGAGATCACCGATTTCCCGATGCTCGTCGAAGCGATCTCGGTGCGTCCTAATCGCGAGATCGCAGTGATCTACGAGCGAGAGGGGGTTCAGGGCAGCACGGTCGTCGCGACGACGGCGGATCTCGTCGATGGTCGAGAAGTCGGCCGGATTCGTATCCAAACACCGCCACCAGCGCCGTGGCCCTCATCGATGATCGAGGTCGTGCGCTTTGGTCCGCTCGAGGCGGTGGGCGAGGCGAGCGTGCGCGCTTGGGATATGACCGTACTGCAAGCCAAGATGTTTTGGCGAATGATCGTCGGTCAGGTTTCTTTGAAGAATCTCTCGGGTCCGATTTCGATCGCCGAATATGCGGGTGATTCCGCCCAGAGCGGCGTTGCCGAGTTTCTGGGCTTTCTCGTCGTGATCTCGCTTAGTCTCGGTTTTCTCAATTTGTTGCCGATCCCGATCCTCGATGGCGGTCAGATCGTCTACCAGTTGGCTGAGTGGGTGCGTGGTTCGCCACTCTCGGATCGTCTGCAGGCCATCGGTCAGCAGGTCGGTGTCGCCTTGCTCGTGATGCTCATGGGCGTCGCGCTCTTCAATGATTTCGCTCGGCAGTTCGGCTGACCAGGGGTCTCACTTGTCGCTTTTCTTAAGATTGATCGCCGGTTTCGCCCTCTCGCTCGCAGCAACAGCTGCGATGGCGCAGGATCCGCCCACACTGCGCGTCGATAACATCCGTGTGGAAGGTTTGCAGCGTGTCTCGGAAGGTACGGTCTATAACTACCTGCCGGTGAATATCGGTGATCGCATTACCCAGCAGCGTGTGCGCGAGGCCATCCGGGCTCTCTATGACACCGGGTTTTTCCGCGACGTGGAGCTTCGCTTCGACGAAGGCACGCTGATCGTCGCCGTGCTCGAGCGTCCCTCGATCGAGAGCTTCGAGCTCAAGGGCAACAAGGACATCAAGACCGAGGATTTGACCAAGAGTCTTCGCAATGTGGGCTTGGCTACGGGTAAGACCTTTGATCGCTCCGTGCTCGAGGACGTCAAGCAATACCTCACCGACCAGTATTTCAGTCGCGGTAAATATGCCGTGCGCATCGCGACCGAGGTGGAAGAACTGCCTGACAACCGCGTGCGCGTGAAGATCGATATCAAGGAAGGCAAGCGCGCGAAGATTCGTCAGATCAATCTCGTCGGTAATAAAACCTACAGCGAAGAGGAAGTGCTCGAAGACTTCGAGCTCAAGCTGCCGAACTGGCTGTCTTGGTACAAGCAGGATGATCGCTACTCGCGTGAATCCCTGCAGGGCGATCTCGAGAAGCTGCGCTCCTACTACATGGATCGTGGCTATGCGAACTTCGATATCGAATCGACTCAGGTTGCGATCGCGCCGGAGAAAGACGACATCTTCATCACGGTGAACGTGAATGAGGGTGAGGTCTTCAAATTGGGTGAGATCAAGCTTGCCGGCACCTTCGTCGTGCCCGAGTCGGAGCTCAAGAATTATTTGCTCGTCAAACCGGGCGAGACTTACTCGAAGAAAGAGATCACCAACACGCAGGAGCTGTTGCAGAACCGTCTGGGTCTCGAGGGTTATGCGTTCGCGAAGGTCGACCCAGTACCAACACCGGTCGAAGGCAAAAACGAAGTGGGCATCACCTTCTTTGTCGAGCCGGGTAATCGCGTTTATGTGCGTCACATCATTTTCAATGGGGTGACCAAGATCAACGACGAAGTGCTGCGCCGCGAAATGCGTCAGCTCGAGGGTGGTTGGCTCTCGAACATGTTGGTCGAGCGATCGAAGCAGCGTCTGCAGCGCTTGCCGTATATCGAAAAAGTCGAGTCGGAGACGAAGCCCGTGCCGGGCTCGGCGGATCTCGTCGACGTCGAATTCGAGATCAAAGAAGGCCCATCCGCACAGCTCGGCGGTGGTATCGGTTATTCCGAGTCCCAGTCGTTCATCCTCAACGGCAACTATGCCGACAGTAACTTCCTCGGAACGGGTCAGCGTGTGTCGCTCGATCTGAACTCGGGTCGCTACTCGAAGGTGTATGGCATTTCGCACACCGATCCTTACACCAACATCGATGGTGTGGCGCGCACCCTGTCGTTTACGTATCGCGATGTGACGCAGTTCGTTTCCGCCTCGTCGGATTTCTCGTCCGAGTCACTCTCGATCGGTGTCGACTATGGTTATCCGATCACCGAGTTCCAGGGTTTGCGTGTTGGGCTCTCGGCGCAGCGTTCATCCTTGATCACCGGTGAGGGCAGTGCGCTGCAGGCGCGTCAGTGGGTGCGTTCGAATGGCGACTATCGTCAGCAGATCGTTCCCGAGCAGGATTACGGCGAGGGTTTCGTGATCCCGGGCACTACGCTCGATACCACGCAATTCGACAGCTACGACCTCGTAATTGGTTGGAGTTACGACAGTCGTAATCGCGCGCTCTTCGCTGATCGCGGCATGCGCCACTCGTTGTCGTTGAGTTACGCCTTGCCCTTCAGCGATGTGCAGTACGCCACGGCTAACTACGACTACCTGCAGTTCGTGCCGATCATCGGCAATTGGACCATGGCCTTCGCCGCGGAAGTGGGCTACAGCCAAGAGCTCGGTGACACCACCGCGCCGCCGCCATACCGCAACTTCTTTGCCGGCGGTCCGGATACCGTTCGCGGTTTCCGCGAGAGCCGGTTAGGTCCCAAGGACAGCTTCGGTAACCCTTATGGCGGCAACCTGAAGGTGACGGCGCGTGCGGAGCTGTTGATCCCGACTCCGGAGAAGTGGCGCGCTTCGGCCCGTGCTTCGATCTTCTTCGATATCGGCAACGTATTCTCTACCAGTGACTTCTATCAGTTCACGGGTGCCGATGGCGTCACGCCGGTCGACTACAAGTTCGGCTATGATAAGTTGCGTCAGTCGACCGGCATTGCCGTTCAGTGGCTGGCGCCGCTCGGTGTCTTCCGCTTCAGCTATGCGCTGCCGCTCAACACCTTCGAAGGTGACGGTGTGCAGTTCGCGGACGAAGAAGAGCGATTCCAGTTCACGATCGGACAAGCGTTCTAAATTTTTCGGATAAGAGGTTCGAAGCGAGATGCGTGTGAATCTGAAGACGATGGTGCCGGCTCTGGCGGTGATGGCCACTCTGTTTACGGCTCCGGCGGCATTGGCCGAAGCCAAGATCGGCGTGCTCGATTTCGGTCGATTGATGGACGAGAGCCCGCAAGGCAAGTCGCTCATCGAGTCGCTGCGTACGGAAGCGGCCACGAAGCAGCGTGAGCTGCAGGGTCAGGCTGCCTCGCTGCAGACTAAGCGTGACAAGCTCGTCAAAGATCGCGCGACGATGACGGCCGATCAGATTTCGCGTGCCGAGAAAGAACTGCGCGATGGCGAGCGCGATCTTGCGCGTCGTCAGTCCGAGGTCAACGATGACTTCAATGCGCGTCGCAACGAGGAGATGACCAAGTTGCAGCGCACGCTGATCGAAGAAGCGCGCAATTATGCGAAGTCGCAGAACTACGATCTCGTCGTCACGGACGGTGTGATCTATGCGACCCCGGCACTCGACATCACGCCGGGCGTGCTGCAGAGCTTGCAGTCGCGTGGTGCTGCTGCCGCTCCGAAGCCCGCGACCCGCTGATTTCTCACCGGCGCAAGCCGATGACAGTCACTCTCGGAGATTTGGCGGTCCGTTTCGGGCTCGCACTCCGCGGTGACCCCGATCGCCCCGTTGATCACGTCGGCACTCTGGCCGGCGCCGGTCCACGGGGCATCGCGTTTCTGGCGAATGCCAAACGCATCGACGAGTTGGCGAGTGCGAGTGCGGCCGCGGTCATCT
>JACCDY010937115.1_pt1 | contig 21605 bp, 23 predicted proteins | sample 7446391 | NCBI WGS metagenome assembly JACCDY01 (sample SAMN15323451, study PRJNA562643) | freshwater metagenome | isolation source: river surface water | place: USA:Blue River Watershed | collected 2017-08-18 | reverse complement strand
CGGTTTCTAAACTTTCAGAATCTCTTGTTGAATTAGTAATTAGGAAACATTCTAATTTTAATCATTTTATTGATAACTTACCAACTGGACTAGTCCATTTGGAAATTGGAGATAAATTTTCCAAACAAGTAACTAAGCTACCAAGTAAAATTAAAAAAATTATTGTCCGTGAAGAAACTCAAAAAATTCATTTTCCTGAAAAGTATCGGTCTAAAATTAAAGTTTTTTGTCCTTGTTTTTAACTTTATTTTTTATATTATAAACAGTAAACTATAAAAATTGATATTTTTTTATTATATTTATATAATTAAATAATAAATATATAATCTTCTTAATGAGTGATAATACCTCTGAATCTACTAGTTCAAATAAAATATCTCCATTTACATTTGGTTATAATTATAGAACGAGAGTTGATGAATCAAATAATAATTTAATTAATGAAGAACCTCTAAGAAAAAAACAGTCAAACATAATCACAAATACAAGTGATAATACTAATAAAAATATCTTATTTGCAAATATATTTACATCAAGTACAACTAATGTACCAAGTACAACTAATGCACCAAGTATAACTAATGCACCGGGTATATTTAATACAAATAATACAACATCAGTACCTAATATAATTTCAAATACAATAGTTAATTTATCACCTGGTCGTATTAATTTCGCAGTTAATGGTAGAACTGGAAAATTAATATTTGAAGATAGTGAACTAACATTTTCAACTAATTCTACAAGTTCATTTACTTTGACAAGTAGTTCAGGAAATATAATCAATATATCTAATGGTGAAATTAAACTTAATTATAAATATAAATTTAAAAAATGAATTTACATATTAAATATACAAATTGAATATACAAATTATTTTTTTATAAAAAGTTGAAAAAGTAATTATAAATTAAACTTTATAATCAAACATTTATAAATGATTCGTATACCTAAACGTAATTTTATCACGGTAATAAACCAGGCCGAAGTGGCTTATCGGGAGTTTCTTGGTAAAAATCGAGTTAAACTAAACCCTGGACTAAGACTTAATCTTCCAATTTTCCATCAACTAAATAGAGTTTCACTTAAAGAACACTTTGTTAACCTTGACAATCAAGCAGCATACACTCAAGATAATGTTCCTGTAATTGTTTCTGGTACTGTATTTTACAAAGTAATTGATGCTGAGAAAGTGTGCTTTACCATTGGTAATCCTGTTGGTGCTGTTAAAAGTGTAGGGGAAAGCTCATTCAGGAGTATTTTGGGTAAATTTACATATGATGAAATTATAGCAGATCGTAATAATATCAACACTGAAATGTTAAAAGTTTTAGGTAAAACAACTACCGACTGGGGTATTGATACAACTAGATTAGAAATCCAAAACTTTGGTCCTCAAAATTCAGAAGTAGCACGTCAACTTGAAAAACAAATGCAAGCAGAAAGATCAAGACGTGAAAATGAACTACAAACTCAAGCTGATATTAGGTCAGCAGAAGGTGCTAAACAAATTGCAATTCTTGATTCAGAGGGTCTACTTATTGCAGCCAAAAATAAGTCAGATGCACTTAAATACGAACTATCAGCAACTTCATCAGGTCTTGCAGACCAAATTGAGTCAGTTGCTCAAAAATTTAATGGTGATACTGAAAAAGCCAGTCAATATCTTCTTGAGATGAAAAGACTAGACCATCTGGAAAAACTTGCTGGTACAAACAACAAGGTATATTTTATGCAAGATTCAGGAATGTTTCCTAAAGCCAAAATAATTTCAGATATGATTAACGAACATACCAAATAAATCACAAATTTGATATACTTTTCGTGTCATGATGATGTATTTATTTAATAAAAATTGAATATATATAGTTATATTGCAAATTATAAATCTCTTAATTATGGATAGCCTTCATACTTTGGTTTCTGGTAATACACAATTTACCGATTCTTCTCTTTCCTTTTTTCAAATAAATAATGTAGAACCAAAATATACTATAAAAGATGATACATTATGTTTTATTGATAGATTTAATGAAGAATTATCCGAAGACATAATTTCAGTTCTCTCTACATGTAAAAAGATTATATTTGGAAGAAGCTTTGATAAATCAGTTGATGCTTTAAAAAAATTAACTAATATAGAAGAACTAATTTTTGGTGATTCTTTTAATCAATCAGTTAATTATTTACCAAATTCTATTTCAAAAATATGGTTTGGAAATTGTTTTAATCAATCAATTGATAATTTACCTAATAACATAAAAGAAATTACTATTTATGGATATTCATGTAGGTTTAATCAAGAAATTAGTAAATTACCATCAAATCTAGAATATTTATATTTATTATCTAATTTTAACAAAACTATAAAAATTAATTATTCGCTTAAATATATTCAATTTGGATATTCATATAACCAACCACTTAATTTTATCCATCAGTCAAATGATTCAGAGGGTAACAACAAGTTTAATTTAAAATATATAAATCTTGAATCTAATTCAGAATATAATCAACCTATTGATGATCTTCCTGATTCTGTTATTTCAATTAGATTTGGTCGTAAATTTAATCGATCTGTTAATTTACTTACAAATAATATTCAAGAATTAAATTTTGGAATTGAATTTAATCAACCTATAGATAATTTACCAAATAGTCTTGTTGATCTAACACTACAAAATAATTTTGATCAATCACTTGATAATCTTCCAAATAGTTTAAAAAAATTAGTTATATCAAGTAAAATTTTTAATAGACCTATTGATAATTTACCCAATGGTTTATTAGAATTAGCATTAGACCATGGTATATTTAATCAACATATTAACAACTTACCTAATACACTTAAAAAACTTAGTCTAGGTGGTAAATTTAATCAACCTATTAATAATTTACCTAATTCAATTTTACAGCTAGATATTAATTCATATTATTTTAATCATCCAATAGATAATTTACCTGAGGGATTAGAACAATTAAAGTTTAGTATAAACCCAAAATTTAATCAACAGATTAATAATTTACCTTCAACAATCAAATCGATTATTGTATATTCTAAAAAAACTGCTAATCTATTTCCTGATACAGAACATGTTAGAAACTGTATCAAGATTGAAAACTAATTTTTATATACTACAAAATTTACTATTGAATCTGTGTTTGGGTATTAGCCATTGGATCAATTCAACTAATCCTTTAGATGCACATAAAGACCAAATATGTTCACATTCATTTGGTTCACAAATTATTTTATCCAAATATATTTGTTTGGCTAATTCTACATAATTATTTTCTATCAAATATGCGCATATTTTTGTATGGTCCAAATAATCTTCTGGTAACATTTCTTTTAACCATTCGATTTTATCATGTAAACCAGCTTTATACAATATATAATAAACTGAATTAATATTAGATTCTTTTTCATATTTTGTTTCTAAAAAGTTTTTATATTTTTCCAATTCTTCTTTATTAAATATTATTATCTTTTCTTCATCTTGATAAACATCGTGGTCATTATCTGTTGTGTATCCAAATCAAGCCATTATATAACTATATTATAATATAAATATTATTTTATATTATAACATTTTTTCAAAAATTTTGTTTTAGTTAATTATTTCGATTTTTTTAGGTCTACCACGTTTCTTAGGTGTTTCGACTAATTCTTCGTCTTTAATCTCTTTGATATCTTTGATGTCTTCCAGTTCCAATTTCTTTTTACGTTCGGTTTCTAATGCTTTATCATACAATAAATTATAATTGTTTTTAACAAATTCCTTAATACTGTAAAAAAATCTCATTAATTGTTCATCAGTTTTATTTTCAAATTCTGAGTCTTTTTCATGTTTGTTTCCATAATATTTTTTATAGAATTTACCAACTCGGTTAAAAAACTTTTCTTTAAATTTTGCATCTTTATTTAGTTTTTCTTGTAGTTCCTCTTCGTGCATGTCAATATATTCTTGGATTTTATTTTGTACTTCAGTAAAAACCTGAGTTCTTGTATGAGGTATCCAATCTTTACCGTTATAAACCATAAATTTTTCCCTTGATAAATCAGTGCAAAAAACTGTTTGGTTTTCAGGGTATTTTGGATTGTTATATATCATGTCTGCACATGCTTGAAATGCATTAGAACCTGTTAACATTAATATATTGTCCTCAAAATGTTTTTTGTTTAATAACTTTTCTAAATTTTCCTCTCCAAATTTATTCATTGATGTTTTTATTACTATATTGTTCATTGTGTTGTTGTTTGTAATCTTTGATGGTTTAATTTTCTTAATTAGCGCTGTTATTTTGTCATTTTGTTGATTAATCATAGATTCTAATTTTGAAATTATTTCTTTATGATCTTTTATTTCATCATTTTTATGTTCTAACATTAATTTAAACATTTTTTCTTTTTCTGCTTCCATTTCTTTTTTTACTTTACAACTATTATTTAAATGTTTAGTCAGATTATCTTTTCTTGTAAAGTTAGTACAGCAATAATTACAACTAAAAATATTTTTATCATTTTCTAAATAATTCATGGAGTTTTCTGGAGTTTTCGGGCGGGTTTGTAAAATTGGGTTTTTAATTGGTTGACATGGATTCTTTTTATTCTTTGTGTGCATTTCAAAGTTGTATTTCTTGTGAAATTCTTTAAGACATATTGGACATTGGTAATTAACCATTATATATACTTATTTTATATATTTATTATTTTATATTAATTTATTTTTTGGCATTATTTTTGCATTTTTTGGCATTTTTTGGCATTTTCTGCAATATTTTTACCACTACACTTTTTGACCTATTTTTCTACATCAACTTTGTCCTCTTTTTACTTTAAGGTTTCTAAATTATTTACACCTTGTGTGTTGGAGGGTAAATAAAAGGGTATTTTCCTTTTTAAATTTTTCTAGTTTGTTAAAAATTTGTAAAAATTTTTCAATAAATTCACTGTAAATATATAAAATGTATTAAAGTGCACTAAAAAGGTTATAAAAATAAAAAAAATATATATAGTGCAATAAATCAATATATATTTTTAATTAAAAGTAAAAGTACAAATAAATTAGTTCAAATAAATTGGTTTACATCTTCTTCTAAGTCCTAAATCTAAGTTAATAAATTCATATGATTCAAAACTAATAATAATATTTGGAATACATTTGCTAGTTTCAATATCATTTTGTAGAAATCTAATAATTTTATCACCACCTAATACTTGTTTTATAATTGAAGAACTAACTTTATTATCTTCTGAATCTGTTTCAATCATTAGACACTTAATTTTTTTATTATCAAGACTTTGATTGGTAGCAAATAATTCGATTTTATCCATATCATTAAACTGATTTCCATAAATTATTTCACATTCATCCGGATTTAAAAATTCTTGTAAATCCAGTAAAAATTTTAATGTTTTAACCTTGGAGCCTATTATAGCAAGGAATGTCATGTCTGTCCTGTCTTCCAAATTTATTTTGTTAATAAAATTTGTTAGAATTTCAGATTCAGAATCAGTAATTAAATTAGTTAAATTTTCCATTATTTTATTTAATCTTAATATATTTAGATTATATCTCAATATATTAAGATATAATCAATTTTTATAAAAGTTGATTTATATAATATATAATTAAACAATCAATTTATAAAATGGAAATCATTGATGAAAATACGATACAATTTGTAGAAACATTTAATAAACCATTAAATGAATATTATAACAAATTTTTATCACAATTTACAAAAATAATTTTTGGCCACAAATTTAATCAAAGTATTAAACATTTACCAAACAATATTACACATATAACATTTGGTAATGATTTTAATAAGTTGACAAAATATTTACCTACAAGTCTTACTCATTTGGTTTTTGGAAATAACTTTAATAAACCAATTAATAATTTACCAAATAGTTTAATTTATTTGAAATTTGGTGAAAAATATAATTTACCTGTTGATGATTTGCCAAATAGTTTAATTGAAATCGAATTTGGTGATGATTTTAATCAACTAATTGATAATTTACCAAATGGATTAGAAAAGATTACTTTTGGTATGTATTTTAATCAATCAGTTGACAATTTACCCAATGGTATTATTTCGATTAACTTTGGGCAATTATTTAAAAACTCTATTGATAATTTACCTAATGGTATTACCAATATTATAATTCTATCTATATATGAAACTAAAATTAACAATTTACCATGTAATTTAGAGCGTTTAACATTTACAAGTTGTAAATATAAATTTGAACCAAATGTTTTGCCTAAATCAATTGAAACACTAAAATTTTTAATTGAAATTTATGATGGTCAAACTATATTCGAAGAACTTGATTTTTTAGATTCAATTGAATTAAATTACTTGACCAATTTAAAAAATTTAATTATTCGTATTGAAGTATCTATATATAATGAATATGAAGAAGATGACGAAGAGTTTTATAAGGATTTCAATATAATTACTTTTGATGATTTAGGAAACAAAACTATTTTGTCCAAAGATGAAATAAATAATCAATATATAAGTTGGTATACTGAACTTACAACAGTATATTCTGATTAAAATTTGTAAAAATTGATTAAAAATTTATATATAATAATAAAATACCATAGTAATACTATAATATGTTGGCTATATCTATTTATGACAAATTCTTTTCCTCTCAATCTGAAATTCTAGAAAAAAAATTCAAAGAGGCTTTTAATCAAAATAATCAATGGGATGGACCACAATATTTTATAATGAAAAATAATTTTGCTAGATTTTGGTATGAGTTGGACTTGGTCCAAAGAAACAAATATCTGGAACTTGTTGAAATTGACCAATCCAATTATTCAAATCTAAATTTAATAATCAGGTATGTGTATGATTTGAAAATCGGTGAATTTGATGAAAAATTTTTTAATTCCGAATGTAAAAAACTTGATTTTGATTTGAAAAATGATAATGTCAAACAGTTTTATAGATTCGCACATAATTTAAGTGCTTTTTGGTTGAATTTGGATTTAGATTCCAAAATTAAATTTTTAGACTTGGTTTATAAACATACATTTAAAATTGAAGAAATAGTTTGTAAACCTATATACTGTGCTAATAATTATGAATCAATTTATAAAAAGTTAGATATAGTTCAAGGATGTTTAAAATATAAATCACCAGATGGAATACCTGTTCATGAATATTCTCAAGAACAAATTGATAATCTTGGTTCTGAAACTAAAATACTTTATATTCATAATATGAATTCGAGAAATATAATTACATCAATAAATAACTTACCTGAAGGAATTGAAGAATTATATGTGAATTGTCCCCAAATATTAAATTATGATAATTTACCAGAAAGTTTACGTAAATTAAGTTGTAGAATAAATGATAATATTATAAACTCGGTGAGTTTAAATAATTTACCAAATGGATTAAAAGAGTTAGAGATACAATCTAGTAATAGTGATAGATTTACAAATAATTTACCTCCGAATCTTAAAATACTAAAAATTACAAATAGTAATATATATGAGATACCATTAAATTTACCTAATAGCATAATTTATTTGGATTTATCAAGTAATTTAATTTATAAAGTTAAAAATTTACCGTCAGAACTTGAATATTTCAAATGTGATAATAATCAAATTTCAACTATTGAATATTTACCAAACAAAATAAAGTATTTAGATTTAGGAAATAATAAAATAGATACTATAGAAAATATTCCAGCCAGTACCGAATATTTAGATCTTCAATATAATAATATAAAAGTTGTGGATTTGCTAATTGATAAAATACTATATCTAGATTTATCAAACAATAAAATAGAAAGTATTGAAAATTTACCTCCAAATTTAGAATATTTGAAGTTGCATAATAATGCAAGATTATCTGAAATAAAAAAATTTCCTAATAATCTAAAGTATTTGAATATTTATAAGTGTAAATTTGAATCACTTGATAATCTTCCTGAAAGTTTAATACATTTGGACATATCAAGTAATTATTTTTCAGAAATTAAAGTTCCTAATGGGGTAGAATATTTAAATATTGGAGATAATGAAAATATTATTGATATTAAATTACCCAAAAATATTAGACATTTAGATATTGAAGCAACTGGAATTTCTACTCTGGATAATTTATCTGATAATATTGTTTATTTGAATATCTCAAATACCCCAATTAAAAATATTGTTTTACCTTCTGGACTACAACATTTATACTTTGTTGATTGTAATTTAGATTCAATGGAAAATTATAATCATGAAATTAGAGTAATGCGTTGGAATATTTCGAATAAAGAAATAAAGTGTTTTCCAAATAATCTTGATTATATATACGAAGAAGATAATGAAAAAAAGATTATTTTACCTTATGGTGTGTCTGTGAGAAAAACTCAGGATTTATATTATGAATTTATTAAGCCAACAAATTTTAACAGAATATAAAAATTTTAATTTTATATAATAAATTATTATTAGATAATATAATGTACATATATCTACAAAATTAAAAAACTATATATAATGAAACAAAAATTATAGTTTTTCTACCAAATGGAAAAATAATTATAAATCTAATGTTAAAAATTGATTTAATATAACAATATTATAATTATACATACTAAAATCAAATGGGTAATAAAATAGCTCACGAATCACTTATATTTGACAGAGTCATTGATGGGGAGGCAGGTATTTGGGTTGGGGTTAACGGTACCGAGGAACCAAATAATCCAATGGGAAAACAAAAATTATGTTTACAAAATGGTCAATATCAAAAACTAAAATTCTTTACAAAAACTGATAATAACTTGATGTATGAATTTGAAAATGATATCACATTGCGATTTTATAAAAATCCAGATGGTGTATATTATAATTTCAAGTATCCATCTAAACAAATTGACCAAACAAAATTAATGCACCAGGTAGTATGTTCAAACTATAAAAAAATTGGATTTAATTCAAACGAACTGGACCAAATTTATGATTTGATAAATAGTAATAATTATCTACAGTAAAAAATTTGATTAAATTAATTAATTTTAAAATTTATATATAAAAATGATAGTTTATCGTACAAAAAACTTTTCTGATTATCCTACTGATATTATTGATTTACCTAAAGAAAAATCATGGGTAATTTCTAATTCAGTGTCTGAAATAAAACTAACAAAAAACGAAGGTAAACAAGTTGTAATTGAAGAAAACTCTAATGAATCAGTTGTAAGATATTTAGTTTTACCTTTTCATCGTTTTTCTGAAAATTATCATACCATTTTACTTAAAAACAATTCCTATACTCTAAAAGAATTACTTGGAATAATTTATACATTTTACAATGAAAAAACTTTATCGTATTTAGATTTGAAATCATTAAATTCTGAAGATGTTTTTGAATATATAGATAATGCATGTGAAACACTAAAAGAAAATCCAAACCAAATTATACATCCAATTGATATAATGGGGGATAAAAAATTTTTTGAAGGAATTTATATTGAAACTGATAAAGTTGGAGATATCCAATATATTTTACGTTTAGGTAGTTAATTAAAAAAATTGAAAATTTAAAAAAGTGATAATATTTATTTACAAATTATAATAAACATATATACATATATATAGAAATGTCAACCAGTCTTAAATTTAATCGTAATGGATTTACAAGTCGTGGTATTCATCGTAACGGTACTCATCGAGATGATGATGGTTATGATAAGAGAGGCTTTAATCGCGTTGGTATTCATCGCAATGGTACACAATATAATGGTACTGGTTATGACTGTAATGGTTATAATCAAGAAGGTTATAATCACAAAGGTTATAATATTTATGGTTTTAATCGTGATGGTTGGAATATTAAAGGATTTGGCCGAGACGGATTTAACAAAAATGGTTACAATAAGTTCGGATTTAATCGTAATGGTATGCACATTAACGGGACCTTGTATAGTAATGACGGATTTGATTTTAATGGATTTTATCCTGATGGAATTAACCATCATGGATTCAATTCATCACGAATTCATCGTAATGGTACTATTTATGATGATAAAGGGTATGATTATGATGGATTTAATGTAGATGGAATCAACGCCAAAGGATTCGGTCGTAATGGATGGAATCGTCGTACACGTTTACATAAAAATGGCTCAAAGTATGATTATGATGGATTTGATTATTATGGAAGAAACTATAAAGGTATTCACCGCAATGGTACTAAATATGATGATGAAGGATATGACAAAAATGGTTTTAATTCTGATAAAATTCATCGCAATGGTACAATTTATTCTCGTAGTGGGCTTACTTGGTATGATTACAATAAAGAGTAAGATTATTACTTAATTATTAAAATTTTTATTTAATCAAAAAATATTAAATTATTTACATTAAAATAATTTTGAATAAATATGTCCAGCCATTTTTTCAAGATTTTCTTTACATCTATATATATCATAAAAATAATCAAATTCATAATTTGGCTCTAATTCATTTAATAAATAATAATCATGACCATCATCCGCATAAATATATTCTTTTTCATACACAAGATTAAAAGAATTATTAAAATCTGATAAATTAAAAATTATAACTATCTTTTTATTAGATTCTGAATTAGAAATTCTATTTTTAGATTTGGATATTTTTGTTACTTGAATATTATATTTAATTCTTTGATAATTTTGTTTTTGATACTTAAAATTTCTACACAATTGAGTAGCTTTCTTTTTCATATAATAATCTAGTTTTTCAGAAGAGTTAGTATTATTTAATTTGTCTATTGTTATTTCCAATAAATTAATTTTGTACTCGGAATCTGATAAATATTTTTTAATAATATTTTTTTTTATATCCAGATTTAATTTTGATTCGTCATCTGTATAATCTATACCTGTCCATAAATTATTTTCACAAATAAATTGATTATAATAATTGTCAAATATCAATTCATTATTATTGATTTTAATTATTTTTGTTTTTTCATCAATAATAATATAATAGTCAGACTCAAAAAATTGTGTCTACGATACCTATTATATCTATAGACAAATTACTATTTATGATTTCAAAATTCTTTAACCATGTGCTTATATATATTTTGTATAATTACTTGAATCATAAATTATATCATTGGTTTGTCTAAAAATAAAATCATTATACATCAATTCATCAAATACACAATATGATTTTTTATTATCATACATAAATAATATTGTTTTATAGAACATTATGTTAAGTATATATATTTAATAATAATTTATTATTAAACTTTATCAATTTTTACAAAAAATTGAAATTTGATTTTTATACATAGAGATTTCAAATAATACATATAAAAATGGAACAAGCACTTAGAGAGACGTTTAGTAAATACAGAGTTTTAGACTGTACAAATAAAAATGATGACGCAATTGAAACAATTGTTAAATTATGTCATACAAATAAAAATTTAATTGTGTACATTAAAAGACATGAGCAAAACCAAAGATACTTTAGATTTTTAGAACTAATTGAAAAACAAAAGCAATTTTATGATCCAAAGCCAATTCTTGAACTAGTTCTTAATTCTGATAATTATTTAGGATTTAGAGAATCTGATGCTACTATTGAAAGAAAGATTCGAGATATAAGAAAAAGCTTAATTGATGATGAGGAATGTACAGTGTGTATGGAAAAGAAATCAGAAACAGTTCATTTGTATGTGTGTCCTTCATGCTCTAATTCTACTTGTATGAGTTGTCTAGGTCAATACATTAAGACACAAGTTCTAGATGGAAAAGCAACACATGATCCAGAAACAAATAAGGTATATTTTGAATGTGCATCATGTAGAAAACAAAATAATATTACAATTTAATAATTTTTATATAATTGTAATTTATATATGTTAGAAAAGTCAAATATATTGATAATCATAATTGTGCTACTAATTTTGTATATTGTATTTGGTAAAAAATGTAATTGTGTTGGACCATGTTTACCACATTGTTATAAAAAATAAATAATAATTTTTTTGTTAAATATTATTATATGTCAATAAATTATTACAACAAATATCTTAAATATAAAGAAAAATATTTCAAATTAAAATATGAAATAAAAGGCAATACTCAGTATTACTATTCAGATATAAAAGAGTTTTGTCATGAAGCAAAAAATCAATATAAAAAATGTGGAGAAACATGGTTTAATGAAATTGTATGGTATGTACCAGAAATTAATATGTATCCTAAAATTGATGAATTGATTGAACAAAGAGAAATTATAGATGTTGAAAATCCTATTACAATTAACTTTATAGATAAAATAAAGTCTGATGAAAAGATTGTATATATTAAAGGCTTTTACAATAATAAAGAAGAGTATTCTGAAGAAACATTTGGTACATTTGTTCCTAGAGAAAAAATATCTAAAATATTTAAAAATCCATCTAACATACCAATAAGCAGAACTACTAGGTTAAATGGTGAAGTTTTAACTGGATTTGTTGCTAGCAAAGGAAGTGGAAAAATAAATCTTCATCAATTTGCTTTAAATATGAAGTGTTCAGGTTATAATTATATTGTATTGACAGCATTAGGTGGTCCTGAATTAGTTTCAATGTACGAATCATATGGTTTTAGAAAATTTATTTATGATGAAGATTTTGATTATTATGATATGTTTGGTCTAATCGATGAAATTATTGAAAAAACTAGATAAAAATTTGATTAATTATAAAATTATTCATATTATAAAATGGTTGAAATATGTTTTAGTTGTAATAGACGAGATAATCCTGAGGAAGGAACAATGTGTTTTAAGTGTAATCACTGGATTTGTTTTGAATGTGTCGTACCAATTAATGGTGATTATGCATGTGTAAAATGTTTATCCAAAAAACGTAAAAATAATAAAAAACAAACATGTAAAAATAATAATTCAAATAATAATTCAAATAATAATTCAAATAAAAAAGAGATTTTATCTGATGACTCAAATTCTAAATCATCTAGTGACTTAAGTTCAGTTGATAATTTTATTACAACTTCTTCAAATGATTTTTCTCAATTGGAAAATATATCAGTTGATTTATTTAAACCAATAGATAAAATTACTAATAAGTATCAACAAAAAGCAATAATCGAAAAAAATACAAAATATTTTGAATTATTGATGTTAAAAGAAAAAAATAGACATATAGAGGCTATCAAATAAACTGAAATTATTTATCGAGAAAAACTTATTGAATCTATGAAATTGGAATCAAAACTTTGCAAACTAAAAAAATAATTTTTATTACTAAAAATTGATTTTGTAGTTATATACAATATCTATTATAATTATATAAAATATGGATGCACATACAATTAAAATTCTAAGTAAATTTTCTAAAAACACTGTAGAATTAGATATTAACAATCAAGATATCGAAGGAATCTTGGATTTAAGTAAATTTAATAAACTTAAAAAGTTAATATGTTCTCATAATAAAATAACTCAAATAATTTTTAATGATAATTTTTGTTACGTGGGTAAATATTTTGACTGTTCATACAATCAATTAGAGTCATTAGATAAATTTAATTATTTTCCAGCCAACATTGACTATATTGATGTTAAAAAAAATCCAATAAAAACATTACTTTGTAGTTATAATATTAAACTAAATAAATACCCAAAAACTTTAAAAAAAGTAATATTTGGACCTGATTTTAATTGTTCTGTTGATAATTTACCAATAGGTTTAAAATTTATAGAATTTGGTAGAGATTTTAATCAATCTATTGACAAACTACCTGATACTATAAATAAAATTAAATTTAATAATAGTAATGAAGTTTTTAATCATTCAATTGATAATTTACCAAGTAGTCTTGCAAAACTTGAATTAAGTATTTTTGGTATCTTTAATCATCCTATTGATAAACTTCCGCATTCTTTAAATTATTTGGTTCTAAATTTTCATTTTAACCAACCAGTAAATAATTTACCAACCAATCTAAAATATTTACATTTTGGTGTTAAATTTAATCAACCAGTAGATAATTTACCTGATGGATTAAAACATATAATATTTGGAGAAAATTTTAATCAACCGATAAATAATCTTCCTAATAGTATTGAAATATTGTTTTTTGATACGTATTTTACCCAATCGTTAGATAATTTACCTGATTCGGTAAAAATAATTAATTTTGATCCAAGTTCTGAATTTAATAAACCAATAAATAATCTTCCGAATTTATTAGAAAAACTAACGCTTGGTGAAGATTTTTCTCAAACATTAAATTGTTTACCTAATAATTTAAAGATTTTAAATTTAAAAAAAGCAATTGATTTTGATAAATCACTTGATAATTTACCTGATTCTATTACCAAATTAATAATAAGTGAATACTATGAAAACCCAATTAATAAATTTCCTTTACAACTAAATATCCTAGAAGTTTCTAATAATATCGAACTAATATCTAAAAATTTACCTCAAACTATAACTGAATTAATTTTGGATATAAGATTTTTGAGTGATGAAATATGTCAAATAATACCATTAAATATTATTAAGCTGACTTTTGGAGATGATTTTTATGATGATGTACATGAAATACCTGAAAATGTGATAGAAATAAAGTTTGGACACGACTTTAATGGTAATCTTGGTAAACTTAACAATAAAATTACTAGGATAACCTTTGGAGATCAATTTAATATGCCAATTGATAATTTACCTAATACTGTTACACATATTACTTTAGGAAGTAAATTTAAACAAAAAGTTAATTCATTACCTGAATCAATTTGTGAAATAAGAATTCCCCATGATAAAAATCCATTATTTCCAAATTATGATTATTCCAAAGCCAAAATCAAATTGTTTCCTGAAAAATATCATGATAAAATTATCACTTACTAAAAATTTGAATTATTATTTATATATCTATATCAATCAAAAATAAATGAATTCTCATACAATATCAATTTTAAGTGGTTATCCAATAGATATTGAAGAGTTGAATATATCGAATAAAAATATCGAAGGACTACTTGATTTAACCAAGTTTAATAAATTAAAAAAAATAATATGTTCAAAAAATAAAATTACTGTAATAAAATATAATTATAGTAAACTAGAATATTTAGATTGTTCACATAATTTAATTGAAGAACTATGTGAACTTAATGAATTAATCAAATATTTTAATATTTCAAATAATCCTCTGGCAAAATTATATTATCCTTTAAATATAAAAACTGATAAATATCCTAAAAGTTTAAAAAAAATATATTATGGAGAAAAGTTTAATCAATCAGTTGATAATCTAAATCATGGTTTGACCTATATAGAGTTTGGTAAAAAATTTAATCAATCAATTGATAACTTACCAGAAACTATATCGCATCTTAAATTCGGTTTTAATTGTGCTTTTAATTTTCCTATCGATAATCTTCCTAATTCAATGATTATGTTAGAATTTATGATAGGAAGTATATTTAATCAACCAATTAATAATTTACCAAACAATTTAAAAAAACTAAAACTAGGAGAAAATTTTAATCATCCAATAAATAATTTGCCTGACTCCATAAAAACTTTGCATTTGGGCAAAAAATTTAATATGCCAATTAATAAATTACCTAATTTCCTTGAAGAATTAAGTTTTCATCATGATAGTATTTTTAATTCTGAAATTAATTTTACCTGTGTAAATATTAAAAAAATAACATTTGGTGGATATTTTAATCAACCACTTGATAATTTAGAATCATTAAATTCATTAACCACTTTATCTTTGCACCATACTTTAAATTATGAACAATCAATAGACAGATTACCAAATTCGATAATCGGATTGTCACTATCAAAAAAATATGCACAACCAATTAATAAATTTCCAACTAGTTTAACTATGTTGGTTATTGGGGAAAATATAAAAAAATATATGGATATTATACCACCAAATTTAACACATTTGGTTTTACATACAAAATATTGGGATGAAGAAAGTTATAAACTAGTACCTAAAAGTGTGTATAATTTAACACTGACTGGAATGATAACAGAACCAATTAGATATATACCAGAACAAATTACACATTTAAAATTCGATGGTACACTTTATGAACCAATAATTAAACTAAATAAAAAAATAACACATCTGGACCTTGGATATTTTTACAATCAACCAATTGATAATTTACCCAATACAATAAAATATTTAACAATTGGTGATAATTTTGAATATAACATAATATCTTTACCAGATTCAATTATAGAAATAAAAATTAGCAAAGAAAAAGTAAATTTGGTTCCAAGAAAATTTCGTGACAAAATTGTAATTAAACAATTTAATTATGATTAAAAATTTTATATATTAAACTAATTGTTTAGATGTAAATAAAAATATTATTTTGTTAATTTAATTTTAAGTTTTAGTCTTCGTTTATTTGTTGTTCAAAATATTTAATTCCAATATATTCGAATATTACTAATTGAGAATAGTATTTAGATTTGGTAATTAATGGTATTTGATTTGGTTTGTAATTAATTTTATCAATTGTATTAGTGTCAATAAAGTATTTCATCAATTCTTTATTTTCAGGATTAAAATCCAACATATCTGGATTTGTTGCTAAATAATCTAGAATTTCTTTATATTGTACATCATATCCTTGTTCTTCTGATCTTGTTAATACTTCTATCCAGTGTCTTGAATTTGATATCGTGTTGGAATTAAAGTCTAGGAATCCACCTGCAACTAATTTGACTGGACTGGACTTGATTACCATTTGGGTAATTTCGTCAGATCCAAAAATCCAATTGTTTTCTTTAGAATTTAAATCTTTTAGTCTATCGGTTATCCTGATAATATAACTGTGTCTTGATTCTTCTGCGATTCTTGCGTATCGATTGGCTGAAAATCCACCACACTTGTGTCTTTTTACCAAGTTTGCATTTATATTAAATATCTTAGCAAATTGTCCTGATACAAATTGATATCCAGAACATTCGTTTCCATTTGCAAATATGATCGTTCCTTTAATATTGTTTCCAATATATTTGCTTCCTATTTCTGTTTCAAATTTGTTAGCACATGAGTAATAAAATAAATCTAATTTGATTTCTGGTTCAATAAATTCAACAATTTCTTCGTTAAATTCGTTTATTCCTACATATATTAGGATTCCAAGTGTATAAGATGTATTTAGATTTATGGTTAAAAATTTCTGATTTAGTATAGTTAATAGCCTTTGAACATTTTGTCTATTAGACCTGTCTTTTATATTTTTTGCCATTGAAATTTCTTTTATTAACCATGCGCTAAATACAATACTTGGGAGGAATAACCATCGTTATCATCGAACTATGTGTGGCACCTTTGAGCTCGGATAGATAGGTAATCTTGGTTAGATTGTCCATAATAGTTGCTTCAAGTTTTGTATTTGACATTTTAGTATATATATATTATATATATTTTATATTCTAATCAATTTTTTTTTATTATATTAAATATTTATTTAACAAATACCTATTATATTAAAATAATAATGTATTGTAATAGGAATTAAAATATTATAAAAATTGAAATATTTATAACATTAATATTTTTTAATTAAAAAAATGCTTAGATTTAGTAGATTGGAATATAATTTAATCTCAAAACGTGTTATGTCGTATAACAGGAAAAATAATATACTAAAAACTAAAAAATATATAAAAAATATGTCTAAAGAAGAAATAGAAGAATTAAGAAAAAAATATCTCAAAATTGCAAAATACAGTTTAATATTTTTTATGACTTGGAATATTTATGATATATCTTATGATAGACAAAAATGTAAATTACATGATGATATCGGACCTTTTGTAGTTTTAGAAGAATCATTATGGTTTTCAATTCCTTCTGCTATTTTCTGGCCAATTACAATTCCTTTTACAATATTATTTAATATAAAAGATACAACTCACGATTTTGCAAATTTTTTAGATTATAAATACAACAAATGGACTAAAAGTTAAAACACGTATTATTATAAAATCAAATTTTTTTTATCTTGAACAAATTTATATTTTAAGTATAAATTATAATGAGTTATTTAGAAAATCCAATATGCAAATTAAAAACAAATTTTAAATTTAATCCCAAAGAAAAAAAGAATATTTTAGCAGTTAGTTTCTTTAAAATGTACGGGGGAGGATATAAGGATTTTAAATTATATGTGGACGGTTTTAAAAAACTACATAAAATAGTATTAGATGAAAAGAAATATAAATTTACAATTAGATTATTTATGGATAATTCTATTTATTTGGATAAAGAATTAATGGGTATGATTGAAGGATTAGAAAGGGTTGAAGTAGTTGTATACAGTTGTGAAAAATATTTTGAATCTAAAACAGAACCAAATTATCATATAGGATTATTTGGAACAATGGTGCGTTTTTTTCCAATGTTTGATTTCGCAAATAATGACGCAAATATTGTAGTAATTTCTGATATGGATGACTATGAATATTTTAATCTTAATGTTGAATTAATGGAAAAAGTAGACCCAGAATATGAAAAAAAAATATATTTACTTAAATCAGGTAATCTTTCTAAAAATATTAATTTTGCACATGATTATAAAGGACATATTACCCCATATTGTTTTGCATCTAGTTTTATTAGTTATAAAAGAATCGATTCAGATGTGTTGATTAATTTTTTAGATGATTTTGGTGATAAAAATATTGAGGAAATATTAAAAATTTATGGGTACAAATTAAAAGGATCCGATATCCAAAATAAAATTAAATTATACAAAAAATTTATTTATGGGGTTGATGAAAACTTTTTAAATCATTATCTAACCCATTATTTAGTAAAAAATAATATTCCTTATGCAGTTAATTTTACATGGGCTCTATTTAGAATATTTTATTTTTATAAAAATGTTTGGTTAAATAAAAAAGATAAACAAAAAATAAAGTTAATCAATTATATGATAAATTATCTGCTTGATAGATTGGAAATAAAATATGATCCAAATGCTTGGTTTGAAAAAAAATATAAAATTATTGATGATATATTGTACGGTAAAGATTTAGAGCTTAAAAATAAATTAAATTTTTATTATTATTTGATGTTTTTATATTTTTACAATAATTCTAATTATAGATTTTTATATCCAAAAGAATTATATCAACTTATAAATAAATATGGACTATTTGGTATGCATAATATAGATGCAATAGTGTATTATAATATAAATTCAAAATCTGAATTCGATGTTAAAATTATCAAAAAAGAAGAATTTGATAAAGAACAATTAGATAAATTAAAAATTTTTTCAAAATCTCATGCTCAGATATTTAGCTAAATAAATTTATATGTTAAATGATCAATCATTTCGATACTATTTGGACTATCTAAATCAGTAAATTGAAAATTATAAACATTTATTTTTTTCTTTAATATAGTTTAATCATTTATGACACAATTTAACATTTTTAATTCCGATATGATATCTTCTTGGTTATATAATTTACTAGTTTGATGTGTTAATTTATCATTTGTGTTTGAAATATGTTTTTTAATAAATTTTTTATGCTTATTTATATTTATATAGGTACTTTTTTTATTTTTAATATAAATTTTATCATAAATATAATCATTTACATTATGTGATGTAATGTTATCAATAGGATTAGATACTGTTTCGTTTAGAACCATTTGATATATATATATTTGTATAATATTATAAATTTTTTATTTCAATATTTTATAGTTCTATTATAAAAAATTGAAAAATACAACTTATAATAATGTTAATTAAAAAAAATGGAGTTTTTAAAATATTATTCAAGTGATTGCACTTGTATAGATATAAATTGTGAACATATTAAAGGTAAACTTGATTTTAGTAAATTTACCAGATTAAAAAAAATTATTTGTTTTGGTAATAAAATAACTGAATTTAATAATTTACCAGAAACATTAATCGAGCTATATTGTGGTTCAAACTGTATAAAAAATCTTGATAATTTACCAAATTCATTAAAAAATTTAGATTGTTCAGAAAATAAAATTACACAATTAGATAATTTACCCAACATGTTAGAAGAGTTAATTTGTTGGGATAATGATTTAATCCAACTTGATAAATTGCCTGAATCACTAAAATCATTGTGTTGTTCTTATACGAAAATTATTCATTTGGATAATTTACCTAATTCATTAGAAATTTTAGATTGTTCATATAATCAAATTCAACAAATAGATAATTTGCCTAAGAATCTAAAATATTTGCAATGTTATGATACTCAAATAACACAATTAAATAATTTACCTGATTCAATAGTTAAATTAGATTGTTCTTACAATAAAATAACTGAATTAAATTTTTCTTCTAATTATTGTAATAAATTAGAAGAATTGGTATGTAATAATAATAAAATAATTAATCTTGAATTTTTACCTGTCAAATTAAAAAAATTAGTATGTTATCGAAATAATATATCTAAGTTAAAAAATTTACAATCAAAATGTAATACGGATTGTGTGTGTTGTCCTGATTTATTAGAATTTTTACATTGTGATAAATCTGCTTACAAAAATCATGATATGTTTTTGCTTATTAAAAAGTTATTTGGAAGAAAATATTTGACTATTGAGTATAAATAAATATTGAAATGCACATATTATATTAAATTTTATATAAAATTCAATGGATTCACTTGATAATTTTTCAGATGACGAAATACCCACAAGTCAATTGAAAAATATCAAAACGAAGACCCAGATCATTTAGTTACATCAACTGAATTATACTTGGACTTTATGAATCTGTTTATTCGATTTGTAGAAATTATTGGAAAAAAGTTAAAATAATAACTAAATATAATATTTATCACTTTATTATTTTTATCTATTGTAATGATATAAAATAAATTTTATATGGATAAAGAAATTATTGTTCCAATAAATGATTGGTTAATTCCAATAAAACAATAAGATTGTGTACACATTTATAAACTCTGTAATGCATGATTTTGATATGACAGATAAAATTATTCCAGATAAATGCTTTATTTCTGAGAGATAAAGCATTTTTTAATTATGGTTTTTCAAGGTATGAACATAAATTTATTCTAAAATGTATACAAGTAATCATAATTTGTGTCATCAATATCTTCATTTTGGTTGGTTAAAATCATTTTATTTAAAAATATTTTAAATATTTGTCCAATTGATTTATTTTGAAATATTGTCTTTATTTCGCTAATATAATCTTGAGGTAAATGATATTTATTACTTAAAAATTTTATTATAGATTCTAATAAAAAATACATATCATTATTTTTAATCAAGTTTTGATAATATATTAGTTTATTATTCTTTTTATAACTAAAATATTTATCAATAAAAATATTATCATTAGGCTGATTAATTTTATCATTTATATATTTTACATATGTGGTTGCAAAATCATAGATTTTTGGAGTTATACAATATGTATTTACTTCAATTAAATAATCTTGGTATCCATCGGACTCATTTGACATATCGGATTCTAATAAATCAAATTCCATTCTTATCTTATATTTTTTTGTTAACTTTTTTT